>ERZ1740068.416-NODE-416-length-21688-cov-9.529931_pt1 | contig 21688 bp, 13 predicted proteins | sample MGYA00581735_ERZ1740068 | MGnify/ENA primary metagenome ERZ1740068 (study PRJEB43018, sample SAMN04849740) | marine metagenome | isolation source: floating plastic debris | place: Pacific Ocean | collected 2008-08-30 | study: EMG produced TPA metagenomics assembly...
ACTTTTTAGCCGCTGATACGCAGGCAATATTGAACCTTAGAATTTAGAAAGGCCAATCAATTTTCGATATCGAAAATTGATTGGCCTTTCCTTTTTACAAGCATCAGAAACAAAACAATTAATCTTTAATCAACATGAATTACATCGAACAAATCAACAACTTTTGGAGGGAAGACATACACAGAATGTACGTCCCTCCTACTGGTATGGCTGTATACTTTGCAATACTGCATCTCAATGAGAAGAATGGCTGGCGCAAGGAGTTTGAAGTCAGGCCTGATGAACTCAAATCTCTAGTGGGCATAAAAAGCAATAAAACTTTATATGAGCATCTGGAAATACTTCATCACACCGGCTTCATTTACTTTATGCCTGCCAGGAATCAGTATTCCCCTACGACTATCTCAATCAACGAACTTGAAAACTCGGTTAAGCAACACTTACCACAACAAGGAAGCAACGACTCTTCTGAAAGTCCGCTAAACATCAACCAACAATTTGAACAAAACAGAGATACTGGAAATAATCATGTAGTCACTGGACAGGTCAAACCTGAATCTACTAATCAGAAAAGTGTAGTCCATGTTGATACCTCTAATTTAGAAATTGAGTTCTTAAACATCTACAAAGATTTCTTTCTGCAAAGAAAAGGGGTACTACCAAATATCACAGTAGATGATGAAATGGCTTTGAGCAAATTAGCCAAGCGTTTTCAAAGGATTTCATTACACATTGCACTGAGTACATGGAGAGCCATTTTTAGTAACTGGTATAAACTAACAGGCTACTACCAGGCAAGGATCAGCCTACCTGAAATTGAACAAAATCTGACCCTACTTATCGAATTGACCATTGGAAATCGTCGAGTGAGGCCAAGAAGTTCTTGAACAATATCCAAAACCTACTGAATCTAATTCACTCTACAAATTCAATTAGCAACAATCTAAAATCAATACCATGAACAAACATCACATATCCTCTTTCGCCATCGGCTCCGCACAGTTTTTCAGAAGCCTGGACATTGTCATCATTTTTCTGGTAAGCTTCATTGCTTTCCAGACATTTGAAACACAAACACTCTTTTACAGCACCTTGAGCAAGGTCGAAAACCCATATCTCCGTTTGACAGCATCAATACTAGCAGCAATTGTATTTGATGTCACCCAACTCATATTCACCGTCAACAAAGACAAGTTCTTCCCACAGATATCTGTAGTCATTGCCGGATTTTCATTGATTATCAACTTGCTATTCTTTGAGGTCTGGGTAGGTACCTGGGATGATATTGTCAAAAAACTGGTAGCCTCAACATTGTTTACCTCACTATCATTTCTCTATACAGAGTTATTCGTCAAAAAATGGAGTGGTGTGAAACGACTCCTTGTCATCTCTAATCAAGAAAAGAGCTTGCAGCAACAAAAAGTAGAGCTGCTGGAGCTCAAAGAAGACCTGACAAAGGATAGCGAAAGGATTCAAGACCTCAATGATCAGCTAGATGATCGTGAGCAAGTTCTAGCCGAGCAAGAAGCACAAATCCTGGAATCAACAGAAAAGCTATCCATCCGAGGGCAGAACCTTGATAAAATGAAACAAGCACTTCAGCAGTCAGAGAAAGCCCTCCAACAAAACCGACATCAGATCACCCAACTTGAAACCCGAAAGAAAGAAATCGAAGAATACATCAAGAAATGTACTTGTGAAAAGTGTGGCAAGATTCTACCGACTCCGAAAGCTAAGAGTGGGCATATGCGGCATTGTAAGGCTTGCTCATAGTTAATTTGTATTCGCGGATAGCTTCATCCATCAAGGTCACCTCGCTTGTAGCCCTACTATACAAAGTACCACCAGTTTTAATACTTCCAGAACAATAAAAACAAGGTGGATCTTGCTCTTAGGCACCTCTTTGCCTGATACAATTAAATCAATCCGCTTGGTTAAGGTAGGTAGTAACCATAACGTTTGTAAAAGTAGTATGCCTATTGGAATGGCATAGTTTAAATAATGAACTGGTTTTACTGATAAGAATATCATTACTGTGATGGCCGACGCCAACACCAGTTCTATCCTGTTAAGTGCTTTAAACACCAAACGTCCAATACCCAAGCCCAGTTCTCTGGTAATTCCCGGTGCTTTGAACTTAAGTGGTGCTTCGACAAAAGAGATGCCAACTACTAACCCAAACCATACAAAAGTTAATTCAGTGATTAAGAACATCCTATAAAAATAAGCTTTGAAAAGTACATTTTCTTACTTTTTCAATAAACCTTACAATTTCCAGGCCTTAGTATGGTTGATTCAACGGTACGTATTCCATTCTCTAGGTTCATATACCATGCCGTTGATGCTTTTCACTAGTTGTAGCGAATCAAACAACTAACAATAGGTATTGCCAGAAATACTCGCTTAAGCCAATTTTGAGGTATTAAAAAAATGTAGCTAATACTCCAATTATTGTCTTTCAGAAGGAATAGGCATCTACACAGGGATTCAGGATATAGCTACATTTTTTTATCTTCTTTTTAAATGAAATAAACATGACAAAAATTATACTGGAGCCAACTACTAATACGCACCAGGTTGAAGCGCCTGCCATCCGCAAAGTAGACGAAAAAGGTAGTACTGTCACTATGGAAATTCAGGGAAAAGGTATCGTAACACATGGAGAACATGGCACTATCATCCCTGAATCACAGCATGTTATTAAATATGTCCAAAAAGAATTCAATCCTGTAACCAAAGTGGTTGAGGATGCGAACGATTAATATCAACAGTCAGGCACAGGCCGATAACCTGCCTTCCCACGTTGATGCGAACGTAATCGTAGAAGCACCTATGACGATCAAAGTAGCACAGCTGAAAAGCATCAGCGGATTTTTATTGATCAAATCCAAGTTTCATGCACCTCAGCTGGCCGGGATAGATGGCGACTTGTCAGTCCGATCAGATTTGTATGTCCCACTTTTGACAACTATTGGTGGATATCTTACCGTCCGTTCACCTTTCACCGCCCCAGCACTTAAAAGTATTGGGAGTTATCTGTCCATCCAAGCCGATTGTCAAACACCTGTACTGAATAGCATTGAAGGTTATTTACTGGTCAAGCATCCTTACGATGCACCAGAACTTAAGTGCATTGGAGGTTATTTGATGATAGAAAATCGTTTTACTTCACCATTACTGACTGAAATTGCGGGAGACCTCTATGTGCAAGCCAAATATGAGGCACCAATGCTACAACGCATCGATGGGTATCTCTATGTCCACGCTCCATTTACAGCCAAATCACTGTCAGTGATCGGTGACTATCTGTCCGTCGAATCCGAAATCGCTGTTCCATCCATACAATCGATAGAAGGAGATCTTTTTATTGAGGCAGAGTGCGACCTGAACCTACTCAAGCAGAAAGCGAAAAAGCGTATCAAGCTCAGGGTGAAAGAAGGTTTTGAAATTGAGATCGATCAACATGGTGACTATTTGTTGATGGGTGAAAGTGTAGACACAATCGTCTCCTTACTCAAATTAAGGCATACCAGCTTTCAGAACTTTCAGGAAAGAGAGTTGAGACGAGAGTGGCGATTCTTCGAATGCCTCGGTGACTTAATGGAACGGATCGACGAGCGATGGAATGTCGCTAAATCATTTGCTATCGGAGATGTCTTCAAAATCGGTGACCTGACGCTGAGGAGGTTATTTTTTCAGTACATTCCCCCTGGAAAAATCATGCAGGCACTTAATGCCAGACGCATAGTGGTTGATGGGAAAAAAATGAACTACTTCAAATACGTTGAAGGAGAAAAGATACCATGGACAAGGACCAATATCTATGAGATTTACGAAGCAGATGCCAGCAAACTTGACCCAGAATTAAAAGGCTGCATCTATGCTGTAAAATGCTGGTGCAATACCACCAACAAGGAAGCCTGGTTATGGATAGAAGAGCAATACAAAAACGATCCACTGGCTGCCATTGCATCTACCTTCAGACTCCATGAAAATGTCCTGAAACAGGTCAAATCAATCAAGAGACAAGGCGATATACTTTTAGTAGAGTTGAATCAGTCCGTAATCCCTGAAGGAAATGATAGACCACTGACAAAGGAAGAGTACTTTGGTTTACTAATTGCAGAGACTTAGTCAGTAAAAAAATGCAACAATAACAATACAATTCATCATAAATAAATCCAAAAAAAGACCGTTCGATTGAACGGTCTTTTTACGTTTGTTATCTCTGTGTCACGCTACACTGAGATACTCACTGTATTAGTATTAATCAATTGTTATTAGCAATATTGATAAAGTTTCCTATTTCGCCACCTACCACATCAAATGCCTTGGCTGTGGCTCCTGTAGCAGGATCATAACTGTAATAAGCAATTTCCGAAGATGTTTCTACTGGAAGATACCATTTGCCATCGAACTCAGAGATGGTAAACCTGTGGTTAACATTCTGAGCAGGAACACCTTCAATTGGCGTCACAGTTTTGGCGTTCAAATCGATCACACACCATGGCGCATTCTCGGCAGCATTCAATATCATCTGAATTTCAACAAGCTGTGCCTGCGTCAGCATCCTCAAATCACCGTTTACAGAGGCCAAGATAGCTAATACCTGTACAGGTGTATCTGCTGTTACAGAGGCAAGTGCTTTTCCATCTCCAATGTAGTAAAAACCGTTGAATGCTCTATACACAAGATTTCTTGGATTCAAGGTTCCTGATACGTCAAATTCATAATCCAGATCAACATCTGTAGTGCCGGCGTTCACTCTGTGTATTCTGGACGGTGTCGCTGTAAGCAAATCCCCGTCATCAGGGATATACAGGTTGCCACTTTCGTCTACATACTTACCACCGAAGAACTGATTGTGTCTTACAGGCACTCTCAAATCAACTGTAATATTACCTACAAATGTACCCGCATTCAGATCAGCTACATGGATCACCAGTGGATTGTACCAAACAGGGCCTGCTCCACTGGCCAAAGGAGCAAATACGAGATTATCTCTTAAAAATAATTCACGGTATCTGGTTGCCTCATCACGTGGAAACAAAGCACCACTCATGTCAATAGAGCTGGGGTTAGTCATATTTGTTGGGTCAAAAACAAACAGTTTTTTAGTATCTCCATAATCAAAATACACGCCCGTTTCCGCATCTCTTACCGCAATTGGATCTACTCTGCCACCTGTAGTAAATGAACCATCAACTTTAAACTCACCATCGTCATCTATTACGATTTTTGAAAGACCATTTGCACCTCCTGTATTTTGAAGGTAAAGTGCGCCATTGAAAGCATCCTGTACATTGAAGTTCTGAAAGTCAATTCCATCGCTCAGATCAGCTGTACCAGAAGGTATCGTTTCAAAATACTTTGCCAGACTGGTGTTATTTGGCGTAATCACAGATAAGACAAAACCTGTTGTTTTATTCATTTCTACCGGATCTGGGTCTGGATCTGGATCCGGATCGGGAGCAGGACCTTCATCATCATTACAAGCTGATAAAGCAACCATTGCCCCAAGAACCATCAGGAGAAATAGTTTTAAAATACCGTTATTATTCATCGAATCATTTGTTTTTATTAGTTCTATTCAATTTGTACAAGATCTTAAACATGATATTTCTTCCTGGCTTGGGTGCCCTGAAATTATCAAATAGGGGATTGTTAAATACGTTGTTCAGCCGGACACTGAAAGAGAGTCCCCTACTGGCATCGCTGTAAATGAGTCCCAAAGCATGATCATGCTGCGCAGGGTTAATATTTTGAGGGTTAGAGTTCCTTAAGCTCCGGAGTGGTGCCACATCTGTGACGGCAAATGGGTCTACATAAAAATAATCCCATGAGATACTTAATCGATCATCCTTGTTGAATAACTCCGGGATGGCATAAGATACAGAAGTATTAAAAAACAGTTTTGGAAAGTTGGGTATTTGCTCTCCGATAAATATTTCTTCACCGGGCTCGTCAGATTCGGACAAGGCGATGCTTTGATAAGTAAAATTATAGCCAATCTTAATTCTCTTTCCGGGTCTTACATTTGTAGACAGCTCAAATCCTTGTGACAATACTTGTGCTTCGTTGATAAATACGGAGGATACCCCACCGTTCAATGGCAATAGACGAATCAGGTCTTCCTGATCTCTTAAAAAGGAATTTACATCAATGTCGAAACTAAAGTTTTGACCTTTTGTCAACCTGTAGTTCAACCCTAAATTGATATTATGGCTTTTTTCTGGTCTTAGGTTAAAGTTCTGCAGAACGTTGGCAAAATTCCCAAAGAATTCCGAAACTGTGGGAATTCGTACGGTTCGTTCATAGCTGGTACGAAGGAAAAACTTTTTGGTAAAAGCATATTTAAATCCTGCACCGCCACCATGAAAAGACTTTTGAACGGATGTCACCGGAAGTGAGCCCAGGTCAATTTCGCCGGGAAAATCAAGGTCTATCGATTGTGCTTTGTAGGAGTAATTCTTGTAAAAAAGGGTACTTGTCAATTGATCTCTCCCAAGCCATATTGATTCATATTGGAAACCAAAGATGTTACTACTCAAATCCGATTTTATCTCATTAGGATCGATGATGGTTTCATTGACAGTGATCCGGTTACCAAAGGGATCTTCCCCAAAAATCTGGTTATAACCAAAAAAATTGCTTGCCACCAGATAATGCTTCTTGTTAAAAGCGTATTTCACGGTACTTCGATGGGATGTACCAATGTTTTCACCCTTCCGATTGGTAGGAGCACCTAACTCGGCACCATTGGTGTCTGCAATAGGAAGGATATTTCCATTCCAGTCATAAACGTTATTGGTTGAATCGCCTACAAATGTTCTGGTATATGAAAAATTGGAACTTTGGGTAAAATTCCAACGTGCGCCGACTCTTTTGTTGTAAGTTAGAGCTGAGAGGATTTGATTACCTGTTCTCACCACCTCACCAAAAGGACGTCTGGTAACCCTGATACCATTTTGCACTTCATCACGGCGATCAGAATGACCTACAGACACAGAGAAACGATCCGCCCACTTGGTATCATATACATCCAGCTTACCTTCCACAAAGTAGGAACGGTGGGCATTATGGAACCGACGGGCAGTGATCGTATTTTCAGCAAAGATCGTATCTTGACGGCCAAACCTGTTCTCTATCACCTCAACTGACAAATTGGGAATGTCTTCCATCTTATAGTCATTGTCAGAATAGTTGTAAAACCCGGTTATACCCAGTGAAGTTTTGCTACCAAGCTCTTGTTTCGCAATCAAAGAAGCCCTGTGTGTATTAAATGAACCCACCTGATAGGAAGCCTCCAGGTAGCTACCTTCTATTTTTCTGGTAATAATATTGATTCCTCCACCCAGGGCATCAGTCGCCACATCCACTGGAATCACACCTTTATACACTTCTACCCGCTCAATTTGCCCGATGGGTAAGGCATTTAGTGCTAAACCATTTCCCAGAAACTCCACGGGAGTCCCATCAACATAGATGCGCACGGCTCTGCCGGACAAACCATTGAGGCTGAATGTCACATTACTCCCCAGCCCACCCTGCTCACGAAGCTGAACGCCTGTGGATTTCTTTATCAGGTCCTGTGCGCCAACTGGCTGCTCCCGTAATGCTTTTGACTCTAACACCGTCACCTGTATTGGGTCTTTGGCCTTCAATTCGGCATCTGATTCGCCTAATATAACCAGCTCATCCAATTCATCAACTGAGGGTTTAAGCTGCTGGTCCAGGACATTAGTGCTGTTCCTGGTGATCGTAATCGTAGTCAATACTTTTTCAAAGCCCAGATAGGATATCTCCAGCTTATAGGTACCCACAGGAATATCTTCTAAAACAAACTTTCCATTCACATCAGAGATTACACCATAGCTGGTATCCAGCAACCTGATGCTTACTCCTACAAGCGGCTCACCATTTTCATCCTTGACACTACCTTGGAGTTTGCCAGTATCCTCTCCAACATTTTTGATTGGGGCAACACCCGTTTCTTGCAATGGTGAAACAAACTGTGTTTTTCCGTTGGATAGCCCATCAATACCATTGCTTGTCTTGATTCCATAAAGTTGCTTTTCCCCATAGGTGACGAGTGAAGTAATACAAAGTATCAGGGTACAAATGATTTTCATCTATCAATTCGATTATAGAAGCTTATTATGAAGGATTTTCTTTTCTGTCAGGAATTATCAGTAAATCAGGATCATCCAATAAGGTAAGTATCCCGGTTCCGGCCGTTACTAATTGTGCAGAATAGATAACATTATCGCACATAACGGATTGATTATCTTTGGATTTACTTATTTTATAAGAACTCCATTGGTTTGGATTGAGCTGAGCTGATGAGCCAAACGTAATTTTCATGACTGTGCGTTCTGTAGTTTATCAGTGTGTTTGCGATCCCTTTACCTGTGATTATAAAATCGACATTAATTCCTCCGAATGACATTTGGCTTCATCAGAGATATTTGTAGGTGCCTGTTCATGACCAATATTCGTAGCATATCGTCTCCAGTGCGTTCTTGGTAAACTATTCAGACGCGAAGTTTCATCCTGTCCTTTTCCTTCAGAAGCAACATTGATCACCATTGCCTTTGAGGCTGACTCGCGTTCAGGATAGTCTGGGCAAATGGAAAAAAAACGCTGTATACGTTGCTTGTAACATCGCTTATCAATTTCTCTTTGCGTCAAAAAATCCCGCACCCCAGTACTATGCTCATTCATAATCGAAAATATCTTCAAAAACGTATTCTTTCTGTCCGTAATTAGAATATCCAAATTGCTTAATTAGAAATATTCTAAATAGCAAAGCTATAGTAAAGACCTAGTATTTGAAATAGCTAGAACTAGTAGGGTTTACCAAAAGAGAAAATTCCTGATAAGCGGTCTTAATAACGGTTGAAAGCACAAAAATTGGTATAAGGCATCGAATTTACGAATACTGTAAGCTAAACAGAGTAGCTTGGAAGAAAAAAATAGCCCTTAATAATTTAAGGGCCATAATTAGGAGTTGAAGAAAGATAGTTGCGGACTGAAGAAGTCCACAGCTATTTTATTCTAATCGCAGGATTGCATAATTGACGTTGTTTTCCTGCAACAATTCATTTTGCGCAGCCAGGTCATAGGCACTCTCATCCAGGTCTGTCCGAGATTTCTTGTCTGCTCCATTCTCAACCAGCAAAGTAAGTAATTCATTGTCAGTAGCTTTCATCGCCGCCAGATGCAACGGAGTCAGGTTCAAATCATTTTTTGTATTGATAAATACGCCCATCGCAAGTGCTTTTTTCAAAAGGAAGGGACTTTGTCTCTCTACTGCAATGTGAGCTAGCGTATTGCCACCAGCAAATTGTCCTTTTGCTTCAATATCAGCATTGCTGAGTTGGTCAATGAAATAGGCGACTGTTTCCTCATTCCTTTTTCTGTAGGCATCAAAAGCATGGTATAGCAAGTTGTTATTTTCTATGTCAACGATTTTTGCATCCGCACCACTTGAAATGAGTAGATCAAAGGACTCCTTCGAACGCCATCGAATTGCACGTGTCAGCGCAGAATGTCCGTCTTTGTTGGCATGGTTGATATTTTTAGCCAGGTCAACAAATAACTGAAGTTTTTCCATATCTTTTCCGATAGCATTGAACAGGGCCAGTTCACCAGATTCGTCTATTTGATTAGTGGAGACACCTTCTTCAATCAAAAACTGAATCAGCTCTTTGTGTGCTCTTCTTGCTGCATAATGCAAAGGCGTCTTGCCTTCCCAGCTTACCACATCGGCCTCCAGATCAAGATCCTGAGTAAGGTAGTTGAATACCTCCATACGTAGTGCCCTTCTCTTCATACCTTGTGCGGCAAACAAGACAACGTTCTCACCTTTTTTGTTGAGTCCGTCATAAGATACGCCCTTGTCCTGCCACATTTTCATGATCTCCAGGCTACCGCCACGTGCCGCATAGCTGAAAAGATTGTTGCCATCACTGTCTTTGGAATCCAGTGAAAATCCTTTGGATAGTAAATAATCAAACACTTTCAGGTTCTCGATTTGCGATCCTGACAAAAGTAATAATGCATTGGCACCGGATTGATTTCTGTAATCCTTAGAAATACCTTGCGAAAGTATCAATTCATACATCGCCGGATTATCCACACCACCAATGGCCGCCATCAACAACATATTAGTACCAGAAGAATTGGCCATCATAGGATCTGAACCCGCGTCCAGCAGGAGATTTACCGCTTCAACATTGCCTTTATAGGCCGCCCATAATAAATAAGTTATTCCGCCATGAGTAGGTTTTGTTACAGGGTTGCCCTCCTGCTTTAGTAGATACTTCAGACTTGGTAAGGATATGTTATCCAGCAAACCATAAGATATGGCGTCAAAGCCAAAATCATTTTTCTCAGCAGGATCATGTCCTTCTTTGATCTTCTGTTTAATGGTTTTTACTGTAGGGTCCGTTTTCCAAAAATCACGATCCAGGAAAATGTTTTGGTCCTGTGCAATGAGTACACCGGACTGGAACAATATAAAGAGTAGAAATAGTCTTTTCATCTATATAGTATTAATACTATGTTTATTTAGACTAGATAAAATTAATAAACATTTCTCTGGTATCTATGACTAAGCATGGCGTTTCAGCCTGTAAATCAGACTTTTCACTAGTTGTAGGGATTTAAAATAGTTGCAGTAGGCCCAGTATGAAAGAAATCACTCGAAGTACGAAGGCAATAAACTCATGAATAATACAAAACTGTTTAACCCATGAAAAAGAAATAATACAACTCGCCTAAGTGAAGAAATGTAATGGCAATCAGCAACCACCGTTTTTTGTATTTAAAAATCACTGGTGTGACTAGCAATATTAAAGTAAGCAAGATGATATGATTTTTGACACCTCCCAGATAAAGATCAATTGACGCTTGATCAAAACGATAGAGGGCTGCAAATGTCTCATTTGATTGGCTGTACTCATAAACCAGGTAAAACCAGAGCACTACTGTGATATTGGCCGCAATGAAAAATATGGGCAGAATGTACAGTTCATTCAATTTATTGGGCCTTATTCTTCTACTTGATTCCATTGGTTGTTAAGCTTGTTTTTTGACTAATGATTTAAATTTTCTCTTCAGGAAAAGTACCAATGGCCTGAAAAGGAAAAACAGGAGTGTACCAAAAAGCCCAAGGGTAATGACAACCGTAGGGATATTCGGACCAATGATAATGGTAAGGATATACAGCAGTACACAAGCGCCTAGTATCCAAGCTGACCATCTCCATACTCTTACACCGGTGGTTTTGTAATTCACCTTTTGTTTTTGTTTGGACTTGGTTCTTTCCAGATAAAGCACAAAACCTAAAATAGCCAGAGCCCCTGAAGTAAAACCAAGAAAGGAATAGATCACTTTGACCCAAATACCACCAAAATCACCATAATGCAGCCCTTCTTGCGCATAGTAAACTTTATCTCCAAGGGACTTTGTCCTGACGTCATAACGTGAAAGTTCGCTGTAGTCGGCTTTGTCAAGGACGATGGAATTCACAGCACCTTGATAAGCAGTTTGCGGAACATCCCCTCCAATGAGGATAGATCGGCTACCGTCCCTAGATTGACGGATGTAGACCGGGTCAAGATCAGGAAACAATTTTCTTGCAATTTTGTAGGCCTTCACATAATCAACATTAAAGTCAACGTCAACTTCACTAGATATGGGCTTTTCAATTCTTTCATATCGCTCGGGACTCTTCACCATCAGTGCTGGCTGTAATAATGCCTGAAGCCCCAGCCATGCGCCTGTGATAGATATCATCAGGTTAAACAGCAAGGTAGTGACTCCAATTACCTTATGATAATCAGCTGATTTCAACTTTAAGTTCTTATTTCTAATGGCTCCAAAAAATTGATTTTTCATGAACTCGCCATAGATTAGAATACCAGTAATGGTAGAGACCAACAACGCAATGCCACCAAGACCAACCCACATCCTGCCAAACAAGCCAATGAACAACCTCACATGTATGTGTCTGATGTAATGAGCAAAGGTTTGAAAATAGTCTCTTGTCCCCACAACTTCAGCGGTGTAAGGGTTGAAGAAGACTTGTACGCTTTGAATATCAAGGGGGTTCTTCCCTCGAACACCAAATCCCGCTATCCAATTCTTGGATTTGTCGGTGGACGGAAGAACGCCACTAAAGGTTTTCGCCCCATATACCGATCGAAGGCTATCAATCAACTGATGAACTCCCGGATGAAAATCGGCCGTATCATCTGGTTGAGCAATTTTGTAATATCTGCCATTGATTGCTTCATCAATTTCTACCTTAAACAATGCGACTACACCTGTCACACTTAATACAGCTATCACAATACCGGCATATAAACCCACCCAATTATGGATTCTCCAAAGTTTCTTATTGGTATTTTTTGACTTGGACATTTTTTTCGTTTAACGAAGATTAAAAGATCGAAAAGAGCTAATTAGTATGAAAATTGGGACGTAATTAATTCAATAACTACTGCATAAATCTACATTCTCTTAGCACACAATAAAGCCATAAGACCAGTCAATAACATGCTTAACATTAGCATTACTAATTAACTGACTCGGACCATACGATCGAAGAAACAGGTATTACTCAGGGATTGAATTCAGCGAAAATAATAGAAAATATCATGTTGCCATGTATTATGATCTATCTATTCTGAATTTTCTATCTAAACGGAGATTTTCCTCTTTAAATACGACAAGCCCTGGAAAACCGAACCAGTATTCATCAGCGTCAAGGTTACAACCTGACCCGACAATACCTCGCTGATTCCCCAGGGCTCGTTTCATTTCTTAGTTCACAGACATCATTGTTATGCCAGACTATATTCGTTGGCCATACCCACCAATACCTTTCTGGAACCTTCAAATGGCTCACGTCCATGGGTGTAAAGCATGTTATCAAGCAACAACAAATCATTGACCTGCCAATCAAAGCTCATTTTGGTTTTCTCATAAACTCCCCTGATTACGTCAAGTACTGCCGGATCGATAGGAGTACCATCACCATAATACGTGTTTCTGGGCAGGTTCTCCTCTCCCATCACGGCCACTAACCCTTCTCTCAATTCACTGTCCAGGTTACTGACATGGAAAAGGTGTGCCTGATTGAACCAAAGTTTCTCCTGCGTAACCGGGTGTACCAGAGTTGCCTTATTGATTTGCTTGGTTCTCAATCCCATTGGTGTCCACTCAACAAAAATGTTGTTAGCCCTGCAAAAAGCCTCCACTTCCGCCTTACTTTCGGTTTGAAAAACTTCAGTCCAGGGTAAATCGATGTTAGAGTAATTTCTCACATACATCACGCCTTTTTTCTCAAATTCATCTCTGATTTCAGCAGGAATCTCCTGATAAGCGACTCTACTATCCGAAATCGGCGTATTACCCATCTTCGCAGCTTTCACTTTGCAGACCAAACCAATCCTGGTAGGCCACTTATTGGAATAAGCCTTTTCGTTATGTTGTGGAATCCACTCAGAATGATGGTATTCTGTTGCAGTATATACTTTACCCTTTAGTTCAGTTCTTGGAGTAGATCGGTAGGCATAATCGATTAACTCGCCACCAAATAGCTGGGAAAGGATCGTTCCAAATTCATTTTCTTCGATGTTCTTAAAACCGCGTATCAGCAATACACCGTTTCTCTCTACAAAAGATTTAACGGCTTCTTGATGCTCATTTGCCCAATCCAAAGGCGATACATTCTCTTCTTCAACATTGTAAAGCATGTTGATACCCAATAGAGGCTCAATCTTTTTTAAGTCCATTATTGTAAAATTTTAGAATAATTTGTGTTTGTAATTTTTATCTGTGTTCCGGTCCGTTCCATCAACGCGCGCAATATTCGATCTGGCACAGCGTCTAAGAAAGCAGCTCCGGGACGTATTTAATTTTGAAATTGTATTCGATTCATTAGCATGTCACACGCTCATCTCCTGCTCTTCATTTGAAAATTCTAATTCTGGTTTAAGCTTGTAGCTTAAACCACACGATTACCCGGCATTTAGTATCATTCATACACTCATTTCTTCCTCCTCATTGGCAAATTCATTAAGTTGTTTTGACTGATTTTCCTCTGAAATAGTCAAGTGAGCAGTAAATTCCGCTACAGTTGGGTATTTGAATATTGCATCAAATTTCACTGCTGTTTTTAACCTCTCATTGACTGCAGCAACTAATTTGACAAGTAACAAGCTATGGCCGCCTAATTCAAAGAAGTTGTCATGGATACCTACCTTTTCCACACCCAATAGTTCCTGCCAGATTTCTGCTAACTGCCGTTCCGAAACTGATGTTGGAGCTATATAATCCCCGCCAGACAATAAAGCGCTATCAGGTTCCGGCAAGGCCTTCCTGTCTAGCTTCCCATTGGCTGTCAAAGGCATTTGATCAAGCTGAACCCACAACTGAGGAATCATATAAGAGGGCAAGTGCTCCGCCATTTTCGATTGTAGCGTTTTTCTATCCAGGTCATGGTCCAACACTACATAACCAATCAACCGATTGTTGCCATTGATATCATCCCTGGCAAGGACAACACTCTGTTGAACACCCGATAAGGCAGACAAGCTATGCGCTATCTCACCTAACTCGATCCGATAACCACGTACCTTCACCTGATGATCTTCCCGGCCTATGAATTCTATCTGTCCATCGGAAAGCATCCGTACCAAATCACCCGTTTTATATAGCTGGTCATTTGACCTGAAAGGATTCTTTACAAACCGTTCTTTACTTAAAAGATCATTATTCAAATATCCAGATGATACCTGGGGCCCTCCTATGCATAGTTCACCCGTGACACCCGTAGGAACAAGGTCTTCATTAGCGTCTAAAACATATAATCCCGTATTAGTAACCGGCTTCCCTATCGGAATCGTGGTCAGTGAGTTCACGTTCTCCGGTACAGACCAGCTACTTACATGAACGGCAGCTTCAGTGGGGCCGTAAAGATTATCAAAACGTATCTTCGGAAAGATATTTCTACAAGACCTGACCTGTGCTAAAGTCAAAGGCTCACCACTACATAAAACTCTTCGCAGCGAACTACAGTCTCCCGCAGACAATCCCGTCAAAAATGCGTCCAGCATTGACGGAACAAAATGAATGGTTGTCACTTGTTCTGCCTCAATCAGCTCTTTCAAATAGTTGACATCTGACTGGCCTCCTGATCGTGCCAAAACCAGCTTTGATCCGCTGATCAGAGGCCAAAGTAATTCCCATATGGCGACATCAAAACTAAAGGCCGCTTTATGTAATACCACATCTTCCGATGGTAACAGCTCATATGTTTTTTGCGTCCATAAAAGTTGGTTGAATATCCCTTTATGCGTATTCATTACACCTTTGGGCTCACCGGTACTGCCTGATGTATAGATTATATAAGCCAAATCATCAGGACCGGCAGTACGTTGTTGATTTTTGCCAGACTTTACACCTATCTTTTGAGGCCAATCGCTATCCAGCAGCACAACATCCGGTTTGTCAGAACCTAAGAAGTCATTTTTGCAATTCTCTGAACTCAACACAAGCTTAACGCCTGAATTTTTCAACATGTAGTCAATTCGGTTTTTGGGGTAGTCCGGGTCTATGGGAACATAAGCTCCGCCTGATTTCAGAACCCCTAAAATACCTACCAGCATCTCCAGACTACGTTCCACACCAATACCAACGAGCACATTGGAACCTATACCCTGACTACCTAAGTAGTGGGCCAGCTGATTTGAGCGTTCGTTCAGTTCCTGATAGCTAAAAACATCTCCCTCATATATTGCCGCAATTGCTTCTGGTGTCTTCTCAACTTGTGCCTCAAACAAATCAATGATTGTGTGCTCCACAGGATAATCCTGCGCAGTATCATTGCATTGATGTATCAACTGATGCGATGCTTCTGTGGACAAAACTGATAACTCATTAATACTTGTGACTGAACCTACATGCCTCATTAATGCCTTCAGGGCTTCCTCCATGTAGGACAGTACGTCTTCAGGATTTATACCAACATCTGCAAGTCTGGCTGTGATGCCAAAATCATTGCCATAATCATCAATGTCCAGGTTGAAAGGATAATTAGTTCTCTGCCTCACCGCTAGTAAACCCGCACTTCCCTCCATGCCCGTACCTGCATTCTCACCCACATTCGGATTGGAGGCGCCCGGTAATGTACTTTTTATAGCATGACGATAATTCAATAAGGCGCTAAAAAGAGGAAGGTCATTAGGAATACCACTCCATTGATGAATTTTTGACAACGGTGTCTGTTCATGAGACAATAGCTTTTGCAGTCTTTCATCCGTATGTGTAATGTAGGTCGAAACATCGCCCTTCAAATCCAACAAGATCGGAAGACCGTTCATAAACAGTCCCAGAGAGGAATCAGAGCCTTTTGAGCCTTGTAATCTTCCCAAAAGTACCGAACCAAAAATTGCATAATCTGTATTACTGCACCTGCCAACTACCAGTCCAAAAGCAGCATGGAACAATACCGCAGGACTAATTTGCAAATCCTCCGACAGCTTGCGTATGTCATCGCGTAATTCAGGAGACAACACCACTTTGGAAGAAACCAGATGAGTCGAGCCATCCACCAGGGTATCCGACAAATCAAATGGGTAGGTCGGCACTGAAATCCTCCCATACAAGTCGCTGAAATAATCTTTGCTTTCCGCTAATTTTTCTTTATTTAGCGTGTCTCCGATGAAATTACGATATAAAGAAGGAACCGGCAATACGGCAGCTTGTCCAGAGAGATAGCACATGATCTCTTCTCTTACTTTTGCCATCCCTATGTGGTCCATCATCAGGTGATGGTGATCCAGCACAAGGTAATAGGCTCCATTTGCAGCATCGTTAGCGGTTTTTACTCGCATCATTGGTGCTGTAGTGAGGTCGATGTATAAATTTTCAGGTGCTATCTGCTGCTCTACCTGAGGTAGTATCTCAAGGTTGCTATCTATCGATAATTGTTCGACCGGTAGCTCCACCTGGCGCAATACTACCTGAATTGCCTGCGCAAAGCCATCACTCAGCATGCAGGTACGAAACACATCATGACGGCCGATCACAAAACGGAGTCCTTCTATGAACTGCGCGCGCTGCTCCGCTGATGCAAATGACAATAAATTGGAGAAAAGATATGGGTCACCAGCATTGCGGTCACTCATCAAATGATGAAAGTAAATACCTTCCTGCAACGGAGACAGTGGATAAATGTCCTGGATATTGGCACTACTACCCGGGATGCTGTCCATGACCCGCTCAAGTGCTTCCTGATTCAGGTCAATCAATGTCACCATGGAAGGTGTAATATAGGGACAACCCTCTTTAATTCCGTTTTCGGGCACCTGATAGCCGCTGTCAGCTGAGTCTAATTTTGTGCTCAGCAAGGCGATATTCGGATCAGCATAGAAATCACCGATATTGAGCGTATAGCCCAGCTTTTGGATGCGGGCAATCAATCGGATGGCCAACAAACTCTGACCTCCCAATTGAAAGAAGTTATCATAAATACCGACCTGTTCAACGCCTAGCAAATCCTGCCAGATGGCCGCCAGTTGTTCTTCTGCTTCATTCCTCGGTGCTACATATTCCCTGCCCGACAGCCCGGAACTATCTGGTTCAGGCAAGGCTTTTCTGTCAATCTTACCATTGCTGGTCAATGGGAGTTCCTGCAATGCTACCCACAGCGTAGGTACCATATACTCAGGTAGGCTTTGCTTCAACTCCTCCTGCAACGTATCTTTCCATGTATCCTTGTCCACATTAGTATCAAGGCCCTCTATTACGACATAACCCACTAATCGCTTATCGCCATTGTTGTCTTCGGATGCTAATACACAACCATTGCTCACATACTCCACAGAAGAGAGTACATTTTCGATCTCACCTAGTTCGATGCGATAACCTCGTATCTTGATCTGGTTGTCTTTCCTACCGAAAAACTCCACAGTACCATTGGGTAGCCATCGCGCCAGGTCACCAGTCTTGTAAATGCGTTCACCTTTCCTGAAAGGATCAGCGATGAATTTCTCTGTAGTGAGGGCTTCATGGTTGAGGTAACCAACAGCTACTCCCTGACCGCCAATACATAATTCTCCGACCACGCCAATTGGACAAAGGTGATCGCTATTATCCAACACATATACCCTGTTATTTCCGAACGGAGTGCCCAAAGGAATGGAATGATCGGGTTTTTCAGTCAATGAAACCTTGTGAATCAACTTACCGATCGTTGTTTCTGTAGGGCCGTAGTGGTTGTACACCTCACAGCTCACCTGATTGGAAGTCAACAGCTCCAATACATCATCGGTAAAGGCCTCCCCTCCCAGAATCAGGCATTGATTGGGAACAAACAGGGCTTCTTTAGACTGGAGTGTTTTCCAGTGGGAAGGCACCATTTTCAGGCAATCGAGGTCTAGTTGAGACATCTTTTCGGCACTGATCAACTCGTCTTCGGTGAGTACATACAAAGTACCTCCGACCAACAAGGATGAATACAAAACGGTATTCCCCAGGTCCGTCGCGATACTGGAACTCAGTCCAAAACGCTTGCAGGATTCCACATTGGTCTTGTCTACTAGTCCGTGGAAGTAATCCGTCAGGCAATGATGGGTGATCTGCACGCCTTTGGGCTTGCCCGTACTACCCGAAGTATAAATCACATAGGCCAGGTTTGCCGGAACAGCAAGTCTTTTCAGGCTTTCAACCGATTGTTCTCCTATCTTCTCAGCCCAGTCGCTGTCCAGTTCGATGACTTCTATTCCCTGCTGAGTAGAAAAACCAGGTCCATTTTGATGATCACTCAACAAAACCTTAATCCCGGAATCCTCCAGCATGTAATCGATGCGCGATTGCGGGAACTCCGGATCCATCGGCACATAGGCACCACCAGCTTTCAGAATCCCCCATATAGCCACCATCATTTCCAGACTACGGCTGATACAAATACCTACCAAAGTATCAGGACTGACCCCCTGGCCCACTAAATAGTGTCCTAATTGATTGGAACGTTCGTCCAACTGCTGATAGCTCAGGGTATCTCCTTCAAAGACCAGGGCAGTTGTTGCTGGTGTTTCTATGGCTTTTGCCTCAAACAGGTCAACGATCGTTTGATCTTTGGCATAACGAACTGCCGAATGATTGAATCCTTCGGTCAATAGATGGGTCTCCTCCGCATCGAGCAGAGAAAGGTCTCCTAGACGTGCTAATGGTGACCGCACAATCTCAGACAGCAACTTCTGATAGTGGGAGATCATTCGTTGGATCGTCGTCTCTTTGTACAAGTCAGTTGCATAATTCAGATTGATGAAAAAACCAGCTGCTGACTCATGTACTGTCATCTTCAAATCGAAATTGGCCGTCTCCTTGATCTTCTCACCATAACCGGATAAGGTTAGGCCATCCAATTCAATGCCTCCTGTTGATTGCGGTGCATTTTGCATTACAAACAGCACTTTAAACAACGGATTGGTACTTTGATCACGCGTTTCCACCACGCGGTCCACCACCTTTTCCAGTGGCACCTGCTGATGGTCATAGGCTTCCAACGTGGTTTGCTTCACCGCCTGTAAAAACTCCTTGAAAGAACTGCTTTGCGTGGCCTGCGTACGAAGTGCCAGCGTATTGACAAAGTAACCGATGATCCCTTCCAGCTCCTTCTGTGTACGATTGGCCACCGATGTACCGACACAAATATCTTCCTGTCCACTGTACCTGCTCAGGAGCACCTTAAAAGCAGCCAGGAGCGTCATAAAAACAGTAGCTCCTTCACTTTGACTCAGTGATTTGATTCCGGCACTTACGGCGCTGTTCAGCTGAAAAGTAGCATTTGCCCCTGAAATACCTTGAGCAGCCTGACGACCATGATCAACAGGTAGTTGTAATTCGCTGAATCCATCCAGCTGCTTCTCCCAATAAGACAATTGTTTGTCAATGACATTTTCTTCCAAATTAGTCCGCTGCCAAACGGCATAATCGGCATATTGGAGCGGCAATGGTGGCAAAATGGGTGGTTTCCCGGACACATGCGCTCCATAAAGCATCACAAACTCTCTCATCAGGATCCCCTGAGACCAGGCATCGCTGGCGATATGATGGAATACCCCCGCCAATAGATATTCCTGCTCTCCCTGCTCATCAATGCCCAAATCATACAGGCATGACCGGAACATGTAGTCTGCATCCAGATTGAAAGGCGCCAACAGGAATGCCTTCAGGTCCTGGTTAAGCGTAGAATTGTCTTTGCGTAAGTCTCTGGTGACCAGCTCCCAACCTTCAGCTGGTAATAATTTTTGATAACCAACGCCCTCTTCCGAATAAATCACCGTTCGGAGGATCTCATGTCGGTTGACAACCTGTCTGAGACTGGCAGACAATGCGTCCTGATTTAGATTTCCCGATAGCTTCAAGGCAAAGGGCAGGTGGTATTCCAGGCTTCCCTGAAGCTGATGGACAAACCACAGGCTCTCCTGACTAAAGGACAACGGTACTTTTTCAAGTGCCGCTCTGTCAAATGGCTTGATCGCATCCTTATCCGATTGTTCATACGCATCGGCGATGTCAAACTTTTTGAGGTGCTCTACAATGAGTTCCTTGTGCTGTTTGATCTCTGCCAATAGCACTTCATCGATCTCTTCGGTCTCTAATCTCAAAACCAAAGAACCATTTTCCAGCTCCAGTTTGACACCTTGAGTCTGTGCCGTTTTGATAATATTGAGTGCCTTGTTCATTATAACTTGATCGTTTTTTTATACACTTTATCTGAACTTTGCTGTTCTTTGATTTTTCTGTGTTCCAAATAAGTACTGAGGTCGTCTATATTGACGAAGTGGAATACATCTCTGATTTTAATGTCCATTTTCAGCTCTTTAACAATGGCTGCTACCAAACGTGTGGCGAGTAAACTGTGACCGCCCAGCTCAAAAAAGTTGTCATATACACCTACCTTTTCTACGCCCAAAAGCTCCTGCCAAATGGCTACTAATTGCCGCTCAAGATCTGTTCTTGGTTCTACATATTCTTTGCTCGACAGGACTGCACTATCCACAGCAGGCAGGGCCTTTTTATCCAGCTTTCCATTGGCTGTCAGCGGCATTTCATCCAGTCCAACCCATAGCTGCGGGACCATGTAGTCCGGTAAACTTTTGAGTAATTGCGCCTGTAGCACTTCTTTGTTCAGCTCGTCATCGGTCACGGCATAGGCGACCAATGCATTGGATCCTGCAGTGTCCTCTCTTGCGATCACACAACATTGACTGACGCCCGGCAACAATGACAAAGCATTCTCTATTTCTCCCAACTCGATGCGGTAGCCACGTACCTTCACCTGGTTGTCTTTCCTGCCAATGTATTCAATGGAGCCATCGGGCAATAGACGTCCCAGGTCTCCTGATTTGTATAGCCTGGACTTGTCATCTTCACTGAATGGGTTCAGTACGAAGCGTTCCTCATTGAGTGCTTCTCTGTTCAGATAACCTCTGGCCACACCACTGCCTCCCACGCAGAACTCTCCTACCACTCCCTGTGGTACCAGATTCATGTGATCGTCCAACAGGTAGCAACTGAGTGTTGGAATGGCGGTACCAATGGTACTGACGGTATGGTGGATATCCATCTCAGTAATCTCCTTGTAGGTCACGTGTACCGTAGTTTC
>ERZ1740068.417-NODE-417-length-21508-cov-14.217266_pt1 | contig 21508 bp, 19 predicted proteins | sample MGYA00581735_ERZ1740068 | MGnify/ENA primary metagenome ERZ1740068 (study PRJEB43018, sample SAMN04849740) | marine metagenome | isolation source: floating plastic debris | place: Pacific Ocean | collected 2008-08-30 | study: EMG produced TPA metagenomics...
GTCGATGAACGAGATCGGCGATGCTGGTTGCTCGGCTCTGGCTCGCGTCCTGCCCAAAACCCACATCAAAACTCTCAACCTGGCGATGAACGAGATCGGCGAGGCTGGTGGCTCGGCTCTGGCCCGCGTACTACCCAAAACGTTACTTACTTCTCTCAACTTGGCAATGAACGATATTGGCGATGCTGTTTGCTCAGCTCTGGCCCGCTTCCGACCAAACAGCCACATTACTGCTCTCAATTTCTCGAGCAACACGATTGGCGATGCTGGTTGCTCGGCTCTGGCCCGCTTCCTACCCAATACCCAAATTACTTTTCTCAGCCTGGCGATAAACACGATCGAATCTGACGGTTGCGCAGCTCTGGCTGACGCTTTGCCCAAGACCATTATTACGACTCTTTCCTTCTCTAAAAACATGATCGGCGATGGTGGTTGCTTGGCTCTGGCTCGCGTCCTGCCCGATACCCGCATTACCACTCTTTACCTGTCGAACAACATTATCGACTCTGTTGGTTGGTCAGCTCTGGCTTGCGCCTTGCCCGATACCTGTATTACCACTCTTAACATGGGTCGGAATAGAATGGACGACGAAGCCTGCTCGGCTCTGGCTCGAGCCCTGCCCCATACCCAAATTACCACTCTCAACCTGGCGAAAAACATGATTGACTCTGTGGGTTGCTCAGCTCTGGCCGACGCCCTGCCCAACACCATTGTTACATATTTTAACCTGGGATGGAACGAAATCGATGATGACGGATGCTTCCTTCTGGCTGACGCCCTGCCCAGCACCCACCTCAAGAATGTTATTCTGACAGGGAACCACATAAGCCAAGAGGGTGCATCGATTTTACGAAACTCTAAATGCTTGACACATATTGAAATTGGAAGTCAAAGGTGTTAAAGCCCGACTTCTTTACACTTCGACCTGGTATTTTTTTTTCTGGGGCTCCTTTACGTGGACGATGTTCTACATGGGAGTTTGGCGGAGACGGTTTCCACCGAAAACCTTACTTTTGGTACCACACGTCCTCTTTCATGGCGCCACACCACCTCGTCAAATTCTTCAATCACGGAGTTATTGGTAAAGGCGTCAAGTCGTTCAGCCTTCATTCCGTACACACGCAACTCCCAAAAAAGTTACAAAGAAGAAGAAGGTGAGAAATAAGCGGCCACGGTATCGATGTCTATCTTTTCCTCGCAGACAGAAAGCAGTCCGAAAATACAGTAGGACACCACTTTTTCACAGCTGCGTGTAACGTCCGGCATCTTGTACGCTCTGATGACCCCTTCAATCATCACCAAGAGGCACACCAGCGCGGCGACGTTTTCCACTTGGTTGGCTAGGGACTCATCTTGGGACAAGCGCAGCCACTTCTCCATCCAGATCTTGCATTGGGCAGCGTTCGTGTGTCCATACTCCGAACAGATAAATTCCAATCGTTTTCCTTGCGGGGATCCTGTGAGTCGGGGAGACCACTTTGTCTCGTCCCAAATCGGTGTTGCGTTGGCAAGGTTCGAAAGACATTTAGACACCCCGCGAAGTTCACGTTGTAAGTTCTCGAGAGAAGTAACGCCGAGAGAAGCCAAAAGCGCCATGGTGATATTTTTGTTGTGGAAAGTGTGCTCCAGGTGAGAAGCGGAGACTCTTACGCTTCCGCAAAACCCAAGTCGTCCGAAGCGTGGATCTGTTGGTCTAAGGTGGCACTGCACATGCGATACGGCCTTATTGTTAATGGATGAGTGACCGGCAGCAAACCGCGAAAGCGGCCTTTCAAGCAAACGGCTTTCCCCCCTCTTTCTCTTCGTTTTCCTCTTCATCTGCATCATCTTCATCGTCGTCATCACTTGTGCCGTCTTCGTCCTTGGTTTTCCGTCCAAGTGCAATCCCTACCGCTCCCACGGTTGGTGTGGTCAGCGCACAACTAACCTTGAGGCATTCCTAGTTTACGTATGGAGGTCAGCCTGGTGCAACGCAACTGGCTCACCGTCTTGTACCTCAGTACGCGTTTCGTTCGCCTGATGGGTGGCAAAGGCGACAACCGACGAGTGCATTTTCTGCTGTGCACCGCGTTCGCACTCAACTTATGCCACCACCTAGCGCGGCGGCTTCACTCCCGTCGGGTTTTTTTTTTTGCCATGACGCACTGTGTCCCCCAAGACATGCCACCACCAACCGCAGCAGCTTCACTTACGTCCGGTGTTTCCTCAACTTTAACGTCTGCAGCAGCGCCATTGAGCGCGTTGGTCGCAGAAACATCAACGGCCGCAGCGCCATTCAACGCGTTGGTCGCAGCAACATCGTTGGCACTGCCACGCGAAGCAGGCGGAGCAACAGCTGACTCTGACAACGAGGACGTGCCCATGGAAGCAATTAGGAGCAGCCAGGGCAGTCTTGGTTCACACATGAGCTTGCATAACACTCTCTAACTTTTGTTTATGACACCACTTTCACCACACGCAATAAAAATAAATGGCCGTTGGTGGCTTTCTTGAACATTGTCGCACGACACTCATCCGCTTCTACATTTGACAGTTCTGTCCAGATGCCACGCTCCCAAAGATGTTAATTAGCATTGCTTGAGACTCAGGGTCATCAAACTACTCTTTGTCCCTGCGGTAGTCGCACACTGGAGGGAGGCCATGACAATCAGCGCAGACCCACGATTCTGATGGTCGCGACTTCAGCTTGGAATACACCATCCCTGCTCTTGTTCTAAACGGGTCATAGCCTTTGGCATTGGAAAGCTTGGCACACAAGCGCTTCGCGTGCTCCACAATGCTCTCCATCCTCCCACAATCCCCAACAGTACACAGCATGAGTTATTTTATTTCGGCAATACGTTCCAAAAAGGCCGACTTCGTTGCACCTTCTGTCTTCTCGCTGTCACCAGGCCTGACACTCTTCGACACGCCTCTTCGCCTTTGGGTCACTCGCAGGGTGCGCCGCTTTGATGTGTTTTGCCATGAAGCGACCCTTTAATATGCCCCGTCGTTTGTTGGTCACTAGCGAGGTGCGGGGGTTTGGTACATCTGGTGTGTTTGCAAACCGAACCCTTTTCCTGTCTTTCGGTGTTTGTGTTGTTGCTGGACTGTGTCTTCGCAGGCGCAACATCTAGCGCGTTTGCAAACCGAACTCTTTTCCCGTCTTTCGGTGTTCGTCGTGTGTTTGTGTTCTTGCTGGTCCGCGTGTTCGCAGGTACAACACCTGGCGTGTTGGCAGACCGAACCCTTTTCCTGCCTTTTGGTGTTCGTCGCGCGTTTGTGTCGTTGCTGGTTCTCGTCGTCGCAGGCGCAATATGCGCCTTTGACGATACAGCCTTTGTGTTGCCCGGCTTTTTTGTGGTGTGCTTCGCACCTGGTGCCTTCTCCGCATGTTCACCAGTGGCAAAATGCCTCCGTAATAAGTAGACGGCCTTCACTCGATCAATGTTGTAGAATCTTTCCGAGTTCACAATGCTTTTTAACCAGTGTTGCAAATGGTCTGATGTCTCATGGTCACGTGGCTCCCGTAAAAATCGCTCGGCCAACATTCGATCAACCCCGTTGTATTCCTCTGAAGCTGCAATATCTTGGAGAAACATTCCCAAATAGTCTGGTGCTGCCATGGTGTGTCCCGTGCCCCGCGTCCAACAAAACAGTTCTTTTATTGGTCTTCAGAACAACAAGTGTGGCGTCACATGCTCACACCTACAGCTACTCTTTGGTCCTATGGCGAGCTGAATAGGAATAGGGATTACGCAAATCGCTGTCGGGGCTTACGTCGCTGTAGCGGCGAGTCTTGCTGCGGCGTTGCTTTTTCCTGGAGGGCCCCGTAGTCGTGGCACTACCCTGGTCGTGCTTCGGGGTTGGCTTCGCTTGCACAGTACGTCTTTTGCGGCCACTGATGCTTGATGACGCTTCCGTACGTTGAACACTTCCACCGGCGTAATGCCCCTTGTCTTCATCTCCACTGTACTCGACCAAGGTAAAAGTTCCTTTCTCGGGGTCTTCCTCAGACGCCAAAGATTCATCGTCTTGCTCGCCTTCTTCGTCTTTGTCTTCTTGGACTTGGCCATCTTCGTATTCTTCAATGACACGACCCTAGCGACGAAGAGGCGGGGCTTCGGTGGGGTCGTTTAACGATCCGTGCTCGCTGGCTAAAGCGGAAAGGTTCACTTTTCGCAACGGAGCAGACGACCTATGAGTTTTTCTCTTCTTCTTGGGTGTTGTTGCCAAAGATGACTGTGCTGTGTTCTTCTTCGGCGTCTCGTTGCCGTCGGCGACAGCGCGTCTTGCGGCGTCCAGCCGCTTCGTCGTCCACCCCTTACTCGTGAAAAAAAAAAATGACTGAATTTTTTTTTGCCACAATACTTCTTTTCCCCATGTTGATCAACAAACACGTTTCCACGCCACAGATTCTCAAACCATGAAGTTCTCACGGCGACCGGGATTAAGTCTTTTCACGGTTCCTCAAACTCATCCGACCAAGTCGAACACCCCACGCACCCCCCGCGCGCTCTGGATTCAAACTTCTTTTTCTGCTCTGGGCAGACGACCTCCAACTCCGCATCCCCAGTACATGGATCTACGCACGCCCGTTCGTCGTAGTTATCGCAACACCGGGTGGCCAACAATAAGAGGTGGTCTCTCTGTTCCTGGACCAAAGCTCGATGCGAGGGCCAGGACACCGAAAAGATTGTAACTCGGCAATTTTTTTTTCTCCGCTTTTTCAATACACTCTTGGACGCTTTCAAACACGTAAATTGGGAAAAGATTCTTTGGCGTACTTCAATGGCAGACGGGTAAATCGGAAAATTCCTCGAGCCTCAAGGCTTGTTTCCTGTGCCGTCGAGGTGAAAAAGTTCTTGTGCGGAAACCTTACGGCCAAGGTCGATATGTCTTCTGGACCAGGCATTAGGCCACATACGTAAAATCAAACTTTGTGTATGCAGCCGAGGAAATGTCGACAGCGAGGTCCAGCCTCAAAGTTCTGGTCAACAGTGGGTCGACATGACCCGGTCCGGCGCACGAAAAGGGAACCGATAAAAATGAAACATTTTGTTTTGCACGAAAGCATTCCGAGTGAGCAGAGGCATAAAACAGGAAAAATTCCTGGAAGCATTTCTCCAACCACCCTCTCGAAACATGAATCCGGCTCCAGTGAAACCCGAGAAACCTGCGTGTCTTTTGTTCCTTACGAACGTTCGCCAATACTTGACCAAGAAAGAACAGGGGCGCGTTTCCGTATCGTGCCTGGAAGCGTTGAATCTTTGGCCAGCCTCTTTTTCTAGTCACAGGCGCGTGTGCTTCGGCCTGCCTTTTCAGTATCCTGTGACTCAAGCACTGGCTTGCAAAGCCTCTGGGACATGTGTTATTTTTGAGTTCTCCATGTGGTTCTCCGACTCTAAGGATCCCGAAGAAGCTGCGTTGTCGAAAACGCTGGCCCAGCTAGGCAGGCTGGGCTTGGAGCGTGTCGGAGTGACTTCTTCGCAAAACGTATTGCCCCCGGGAGCGTTGCTCCGTTTTTTAACCCCCGGCCTGCGCTCCTTGGGCTTGGCCGGGCCGTGGCTACAGCACCAAGACGTTTCGGACCTTGTTCGCACCCTGACTGTCAAGTGTCCTTATCTGGAATACTTGGAGATTTTTTTTCCGGCCGGACCCCTCCAGTTTTTTTCTCTGTCTGACCTGGAAAGATTGCTACGGTTGTCGTATCTTCAAACCCTGTCGCTCAAGGGTGTGTGCATTGACCTCAACTATGCGGCGCCCTCCCAAAAGTATTGTACCAGCTCTTCGCTCCGCGTTCTCCAGCTCGACCGCACAGAGTTTGTGCCCGAAGCTTGGTTTTTCTTCTGGAAGAAGCTCGACTGTGTTCAACCTTCGCTGCCTGGAGTGTGGATCAACGGCCGGTTTGTACAAAACCCCGAAGCCTAAGGCACACGAACGGGACGATGCGCACGGTGCCGGACCACCTGGTTGCGCTGTATCTTTTGCAACAGCTGATACTCCCAGGCCACGCTGTATGCGCGCGTGTCGGCTGAGAGTTGGTGTGTTGTGGGTCTTTTTTGCGGAGGCAAATCAAACGCGTGTTTCAACCTCGACATAAAATTCGTGTTTTGTGATGGCCAGCCCTGAGCGGCGCTAAATCCTTGTCTCCACGACGCGGCTTCCCAGTACGCAAGACCCACAGGGTTTTGCGACAGCGTGCACGGCAAGAGGGGCCGGTCTGTGTAAGTGCGAATCAAGTGGTTGATCCATTTTCCGTCCCAGCTTTTTTCCGCGGAAGCCAGCACCAAGCCCTGACGGGCCAGAGCCACCCGGTCTTCCCACTTTTGACAAAAATCCAGAAACTTCTGGATCATGATTTTTTCCTGTTGACGCGGACTCAAACCACCTTGGTATTCCAAGTCCAACAAAGCGGGAGTACGCTCGTCCCAGTATTCTTTCCAGTATCGAGGCTCGAACGTTGTGTTGGCGGGCCTATAGTTCTTGCAACACAGGCGATCCAGCTCTGCCAAGTGCTCGTTCACAACGCTGGCCCCCAATCCCAGGGTATAATCCTGGTGGCGCGAACCGGAGCGGTACACCGAAAAGGCCAGACACAAAACCATGCAGCCGGTCTCGCTCTTTTTATTTTGTCCAGAGCACAACCCGTGCCACTCCCACACGATCCATTCTCGTATATTGCAAGTATTTATGGTGCCGCCGTTGGGAAGGACGCAAAAGCAAAAAACCAAGAAACAAAAAAAAAAAACCTATGTGCGTGGTTGGGGTATTGGGACGTCTTCCAGCCTTCGGCGGGTAAGCACCACGTGTCCGGGACTGAAGCGTCCGACGGCGAAACACCACGCGTAGGCGGGGTCCAGGACTTTGTGCACCGTAACGCGGCATTCGGGCGTCACCACCGTCACGCATCGTTGTGCCGGATCCAACACAAAAAATAGTTCCAAGTTGGCATAAAACGGATGGGTCAAACTGCCCGAAGTTTGAGCCTTCTGGTTGATGTGAAGTTGTCCGTGGCAGTCCCAATACAGGGCGTTGGGGCAGTCTAGCATGGAACTGGCCGAAGGTGCCGGATTGACGAGCAGGCCCAGACACAAGTTCACAGGGTGCACGACCAAGACACTGAAGACGGTTGTTTCGGTCGTGGAGCACGGGACACTAAACCGTAAGCTGTTGCGTCGTGTTTGGACATTGCCTCCAAAATCTTCCACTTGCACCTTTTCGTTCCATTGCGGCAACTGGAAGGGGGGGTTTGCCAACCGTTGCAGGAACATGTACTCGTAACGCACGTTCTCGTGTTTGCTTTCCGTTTTGGCGGACACCGACATGGTTGAACGTGTGTGTGGGGGTGAAAAGCTCGAGGACACAAACACACTCCACCCCACCATAAAAATAAGCTTTCTTTTTATTTTGGTTTCCTTGGTCGCCTTTTGCTTACATAGGGTTGCGGTACAAAGCGATGCCGACCAAAATGATGACTCCGAGACAAAACTGGGTTATGGCCGACGCCATTATGATGGTGTTGCGCTCGGGCAACACAAACCCCCCGTACACAAACCAAGTGCAAGCCGCAAAGACATACACGATGTACGCAGGCAACGATACGCCCGACGCATTCTGAGTGGTGTAGATTTCTGTGGCCTGAATGACTCCGAAAGCGTGAAACATAACCGCCAGAAACACCATGGCTTGGCTGAAATAACGCTTCCACAGAGGAAGCACTACTTTTTCCTTCTTGTTCCCGGTTCCAGATTTTTTCTTGGCCGCGTCTCCCTTGGCTGGAAAGGGTTTTTCCCGAACGGTGGACACGGAAGCCATTTTTGTTGGTCCATTTTTTTTTTTTTCTTCTGGCGTGCGACTTTTTCGGCTTAGCTGTTGAGTACGTACACGGGGGCGTAGTACGTATCATTGAGCTTCACCAGCTCATGGTACGGCAACCAAAACACGGGAACCTCGGGTCTTGATGCTTGGTCTTCGGATACGACATAGGTGTGCACGATCATGCCCAAGGCCACACACGCAATGACAAAGGTAAACGCCAACGCCGCCAACGCCCAGCGCGATTTTTGCTTCAGCTGCTGCCAAGGCAAGACGTAGTTCAGAGCCCAAGTCTTTACGGACGTCCACATTTGGCGGCTTCTGCTTTTTTTCAAAAGCACACACAGAATTACTCCCCCCAAGGAAAAACTGTATTCATGGCCAAAGAACTTCCCTGTCCCAAGAAAAGAGCGAGATCAAGAAAGGACCCATGCCGTGTCCTCAGGATTCTGCTTTGAAAGCTCGCGGCATCTACATCGACGAGTTCCGTCCCCGATTGCCAGATGTGCCCATACAACACTTTTTGCTCACTCACGCGCATTCGGACCACATGGTGGGGCTTACCCGCACTTTTGCGCGCCGGCCTGCGGCACCCATCTATTGTACAGCCCAAACGGCCCGCTTGGCGCAAATTGCCGTCAAGGGTCTTACCCCGGACCATTTCCGGGTGCTCCGCTACCAAGAGCCCTGTCGCTTGGGTCCGCAAGCTACCCTCTGGGCGTTTCCGTCGTTCCATTGCGACGGAAGCGCCATGTTTTTGGTGGCTCTCCACGGTCCAGTGCCCGACGTGCACGAACCGGTGTGGAACGAGCTGCGGCCGGGCGAACCGTTGCGCATATTGTACACCGGAGACTTTCGCTTTTGTCTTCCCATGCGGCGCGAATGCGCCCTGCTGGCCGACACGCTGGTGCACCGCTTGTACTACGACGACACGTTCGACGATCTCGACGTGCCTGTTCCGTGTTTCTCCGACATTTGCCAAGCGCTAGACCGCACGTTGACACATCTGCTGTCTTCGGGTCGCTTCCGTCACGTCTACATCAACGCGGCTGTGCTGGGGGTAGAACCTGTGTTGCGTTGGCTAGCGCGTCACCGTCAGATGCGCTTGGGCCTGTGTCCGCGGCTGAAAACCCACCTGCGAGGCGAGCAATTGCAATACTTGTTGGGGCCGCACCTCGACCTCGAAGGCGAGGTCGTGGGTTGTCCGGTGCGTGTGGGGCACAGAAGGTTGTCGGTCGTGAGGCCGCCGGACGCTTGGGTGGTTCTCACTTGCACCGCGTTCTTGTGTCCAGCGGCTTCGGTCAAGGAAGGACTGGCGCCTACGTTTCGGGTCAAGTTTTGCACCCACTCCAACCACGCCGAAATCAACGAATTTAAGCAGTTTGTGTCTCCGTTGTCCACGAACGCGTGTGAGGAAGTGGTGCGGTTGAAGGAGTTACGATGCCGCCGCGGTGCGTCATAAAAAAAAACCTTGTCATGACCCGAACACTGATCTTGGGAGGCCACCGCACGCACAACAGCCGGGTTGCTCGAGCCGTGCTTTCCGGCGCGGACGAAAAGGTAGGATGGCGAGTGGTGAGCAGTTACTCCGATTTGGTCCAAGCCTGGTCGAACACACCGCACACGGCCGTCAAATACGCCAACCTCAAGCTTTCTTCTTTGGCCGGCCAGAACTGGGTTATCGACCACGTCATTTCCAACCAGTTTTTCCAAAAAGCCGAGGTCTTGCCCCTGCTCAAGCACGCCTCCAGGTTGGTAGTGGCCACGCAACGTCTGCCGAGCAACCTGGTGGCGCATCTCGGCTCGTTTGACACGTTCGTGTTTACGCGCGACACCCCGGCAGAAAAGTGGCACACCGTGCTGCGACTTGTTCTGCCCACTGGCGAAACCGAAACGGAGTTGGGCCAGCGTTTGCGCAGCCTGCAGCCCGAACAGTATTTGCTGTTTACTCCTAAAAACTCGTCGTTCGAGACTTGCAGGCTGCCTCCTCCTCCTTCTCCTCCTTCTTCTTCTTCTTCTTCTTTTGCTGCTGCTGCTGCTCATGCACCCGAGCCCGCACCCGAACCCACACCGGCAGTTGTTGAGACCAAACAAGCCGCGGGGGTGAAGGAGAACACTTCCCTCAAGGTTCTGTTTGAGGAAAAGGTGGACAAGGTGCCCCGCGTGCCACAAGTCCCGCTCGTGTCTCCGGCTATTACCGACAACGAGACCCCGACAGAAGAAGCGCCAGAGTCCGTAGAGGTGTGGTGGTGGCTCAAAATCAAGCCGGGCAAGAGCCCGGAAGAGGTGAAGCGCCAGCTGGCCAACGACGTCAAGTTCGAGACCTTGCTCGCCAGCAAGATTCAGCTCTCCAAGTTTAAGATCGAAAAGGAGCGCAACGAATTGTTTATTTGGTTTCGGGTTCACAGTCACGGGCAAGGCATGTTCGCGGCCTTGTCTTCGCACTTGCTGCGCGACATGCGTCAACAAGGCTGGGCGTCACAGGCCAGTCTCTTGTTTTAGGGCGTAGGGGGGAGAAGAAGAAGAAGAAGAAGAGGGTGCGGACTGTTCCTGCATTTTGGATTGTAGGTATTGTAGCGTGTTCAGGCGCCGTATGTGGTCGGCGGGGTCCACGGTGCATACATAAAGCTTGTTGTAAACCGTACGGAACGCCTCTGGGTCCAATCGGAGCTTGCCCGTTTCGAACGTGCTCCTGACGACGTCGAAAGCGCCGTTTCCGGCCGCGGCCAGCAAGGTGTTTACGTTAAAAGGCCGGAGACCGATTCGCTGGAACATTTCCATTTCCTTGACCATGTTGTTGCGCGCCAGGTTCTCAAACACGATAGGCGGCGCTTGGGTGTACTTGCCTACGTGGTACACGAGCAGCGTCATGCCGGTGCAGCCGCTTTCCGACGCGTTGACGAGCAGCTTGGGCATAAACACGTAATCGGGGCGGAGTTGGTAGAGACGCTTGAACAGGCCGGGCTTGCTGCCCCTCACCGCGCGCTCAAAGCACTTGTTGGGAATGTGCTGCCTGGGGTGGAGTAGGTGGTGTTGGGGGTCAAACACGCTGTCTTGGTTGTTTTCACAGGCGAGGACGAGGTCTTTCTTGGAGGGCCGGAAGCTGGGTTGCAGCGTCCGAATGTAGACACACAGCCGGGCGTGACCGTGACGAAACGCTGTGCGGAACACCTCGACGGGCACAGGCGCCCTGCGGCGACCGGGGTGAGCGTACAGGAACCGAAACAGTTCGAGGTGTCCGCCCTCCGCGGTTTTTTTCAAGAGCAAGTCGGGAATTTTCAGGTCTTCCTGGGGCACGCCCATGTCCATGTGCAACACGGCGTGGCGCACGATGGTCTCGTACCCATATTGGCAAGCGTCTTCCAAGCTCTTCCAGGAGCTGACTTTGGCGGCTTGGGGAACCAGCAAACAAAACATGGCCGAACGGTTCTTTTCGATCAGCACAGACAGCACTTCCGAGGGCATGCGCAACAGACGCACGCCCGGAACGTGGCGAAACCTCCACAGGGTGTACGACACGATGGTGAACGAGTTACTCACCACCGCGCCGTCGAGCTCGGGAACGGGCGTGTGTGTCACAGGCCGTCCGTTCATGTCCAGGAACGGCAGACGGCTGCCCTTCTCTACCGACACCCGCGGAAGGGGCGAACTCGCCCCGTCGTGAACAGGCGGCTCTTCGCGGAAGCGTATCCACGGAGGCCCTCGGTACAGGTCGGACAGCAAGAAGATCAAGGCGCTCAAGCGGCGTTTGTTGACAGCTTGCTGTGCGCACCGCGCGTAGTTTTCGCAGGGTATGCCCCAGCGCAAGAGGTACAGCATGAGTTCCGGGCTGGAGGCGCTCACGGCCTCTCCCCAATGCAACCCGATCTGCAGGCGCTCTCGGACGTACCAGCCCAGCTCGAGGCCGCCAAACGTGGTGCACAGGATCAAGGCGGCCTTGTCGGAAAAACACGACAGGACCTTGCGCCAGATAGGGGCCCAGAACATGGGATGCACGTTCATCGGAAAACCGGCCGATTCCATGTTGCACCCACGGAAATGGAAAGTTGAGGGGGACAGACAGACAACCCCAAAGCTGGCCAGCGAATGTTTTTGTCTGGGCAAAAAAAAAAAAAAAATAAATAAAGCCAGCAATGTACCGGGGTTCCCGCAGGGTCGGGAAAACGTACGCGACCCGGTGCCAAGGCCTCATACAAAAAAAATGTGGCATCGAGGCCTGCTTCATCACCAAGCTGCCCAGCTCGAACGGCCCGCTGTGCAAAAGAACGTGCCTCGAATGTGCCCACGATTGGTTTCGGCAGTTTGTCACCCACGTAGACCAAACCTGGAACGTGCGCGACAACGCCCGAAACAAGTTGCTGTGGTACGACCCACCGCCGGGCAACCCTGACGACCGGCGGCTAAGGTCGGTGATCTCGGACGTGTGCGTCTTTATCGTGATGACCCGCTGCCAAGGCGCGGAGGAAAAGGTGTACCGCGTAGACCTGCCGTTGGTCGAGCACAAGGCGCGGTGGCACGCCTACCAGAAGCTCTTGTTCAACAACCTCAAAAGCCAGGCTTGCCACGCCTTGCACATCGTGGTGGACTTTGACCTCAAAGGGTTGAAAAACAAGGTGCCTTTGCCCTTGATCCGACGGGCCATCCAAACCCGATTTCCAGACCCCAACGTCCGCCGGCTCATGAAGGCCGGAGGCCGGCTCGAGTTTGACCAGACCGCAGAAGTGTTGGCCATCGTGTTTGACAGCACGGTGCGCGACCGCGCCAAGATGCCCATCCTGTACTTGACGCTGCAGACCCCTCCCAACGCCGAAATCTTGCGGGAAATTCAGTTTCAACTCCTGCGCATGGCGGCCAAAGACTTTGGCTCCCAAGCAAAAGGCTTCGCCCACCTGTGGCTGGCGCGCACCAGGTTGCAGCAGGAATACGAAAAGGCGCGCCGGATCAGGGCCGAATTGGAAGCCGCGTACGAGCTTCACGGAACCGACCAGAACCACCAACGGATAGGGCGGCTGCGACAGCAGCTCGAAACGCTGCTGCTGCCCGCCGAAGACATGGAAAGCCTAGAAACACTGTTTGCCAGCGTGTACCGGCTGTCTGGCAAGCTAGAAAACCCCAAGCGCACGGAACGTCGCCGTTGGATCCAAGCCATACGCAGTTTTCATTACCTCTCCCTCGAGCCCCTGGCCTTGTTTCCCGAAATCCCCGACCTGAAACAGTACAAGCAACGACTGGCCGAACTGAAAATGGACTTGGGCGTGCCTCCCAGACCGGCCAAGCTGGGACGCAACCCCAAAGACCGAGAACGCCTTGTCGACATGTGGAAACGAGCCGCTGCGGAATTGAAACGCCTCGAAGGACTGGCGAGGGAACAAAATCAGGAAAGGGAAGAGACAAGGATCCTAAAAGTTCAGCTGAAACAAAGCATCAAAACCACAAAACAACTGATTAATTCTTCGTATTTTCTCCAAATGCAACTTGACGAAACTAATCGTATGAACCTGATAGACGCGGAAGCCAAAAACGCAACGATCGAAAGATTGAGGTTACAACTGGAACGCCTAAAGAAGGGAGAAGAAGATATGAAAAGGGTAGCGAGCATTAGGTATCATGAGCTGAAAAATCAATTTGACACGCTCCAAAAGCGATTTCAGAGGCAACAGCACGAGCTGAAGGAGTCGGCGCAACGCATCGTCGATTTCGCCGAAGGCCGAATAAGCATCAAAGAGGCCATGCTCCGAATTGTGTTCAACGTATCGAACGGCATCGGGGAAGAGGAAAACAGGGCCTTTTTACGGATTATTGGCTCCTTACACAACCAAAAGCGTGAAGTCATCGATCTGAAACAAGGGCTGGCGCAGGCCGTAGATGCCCAAAATGACTTTCAGACACGCCTCGAAAACCTGACCACGAACTTCCAAGAGGTGGTAAACCTGTTTACCGAGGCCGTCATGGAAGAAAAACATCATCCGTCGCACGCCGAACAAAAATTCAAGGACATTTCGACCAACCACCCGGAGCTGTTCGCCATTCTCGCCGAGCAAGCGCCCAATATTCCTTTGGTCCTCAAACTCGCGCAAAAGCACCGCCAAGAAGCAGAGGCTTTTCAGCAAATCTTGTCCGCAACCAAAAACCATTTGCAGCTGATGGATGACCAGCTGCAGCAAGGCTCTGGGGTCAACGTCGAAGCCATGCGAAACAAGTTTCGGGAGTGGAGGACGACCTTGACCCCGGCGGCGGCTGTGGACGGCGGCTTGCTAGATTCGTTACGAAAAGTGTTTGGAGCAACACAGGCTTGGCTTCTGCAAGAACAAAAATGGCGACAAGAGAAGGAAGGCCTTGAACAACAACTAAAGGCCGTGGAGGAGAAACACAGGACCGCCCTCCAACAGTTGTCCACCGCCAACTCCCAACTCGAGACCGCCAACCAAGAATTGAGACACAAAAACGAAAGAGTCCAAGGCTTGGAAGATCGGCTCCGGAGCCTGAACGAGAACATCCAAGATCTGCAACGAGAAGCGAAAGAATCCAAAACCAGAGCTCGAACCGACGCCCAAACAATTAAAGAGCTTGAAGCCCGAGTCGCTGATTTAACTTCCCAGCTTGAGGATCGCTTGGCCGAAAAAGAGGAAAAGACCCGGAACTTACGTGATCTGCGCGCTCGTCAAGCAGAGTCGGACACCATGATCCAAGACCTCCAGCGCCAACTAGATTTGCTGAAAACGAACCTCCAAAATATTCAAAGAGAGCTCGCCGAGTCCAAACAGAAACGGGAAGAGGAACGGAAACGGAACGAAGATCTTGACCGCCGACTGAGAGAAAGCCAGGCCCAAGAAAACGAGACCCAAACCGAACTCCAGAAGGCACAAACCGATTTGTCCGAAAAGGCCAGAGAGCTCACAAGCTTGGAAGCAAAGTTGCGAGAAAGCAAATCTCAACTCGAGGAGCTGCAAGCAGAAAACAGCCAAATTAGCAATCTCAACGTAGAAATCGAGACTTCTCACAAACGTGCCAGGCAACACACGACGGATTTGGAACGAAAACTCACTGAGCAAGAGCAGAAACAGAAAGAGTTGTCGGATGCACATCGACAACTTGAGTCGCAATTGGAAAACGACCAAAAACGAATTGCCGGCTTGGAAGGAAAATACGCAGAAGAACAAGCTCGACGAAACGAGTTGGAAGACCGGCTGCAGCAATCCGAAGAGGCCTTCCGGACCGAGATCGCGAACACGGATGGGAGGATTTTACAGCTGAGGGCATCCAAACAAAAAATCCAAGCCGACTTGGACTCTGTGAAGAGCTCGTTGCAGCGGAAATTAAGGCAACACGAAGAAGATGTGGCCACCTTGACGGAGGAGAAATCCCGAACCGAAGCGTCCGTTCGATCATTGCAAAGGTCTCTGAATGACAAGCAGAGAGAGTTGGAGGAGCTCGCCACACGATATCGCGAACAGGGCTTGAAATACAACAACGACATCCAGTCTCTGGACAGTGAGAGGAAACGAATCCAAGAAGAATTACGTCAAGCGCAAGCAGATGCGCAGAGCCAAAAGCAAATATTTGAGCACCAGCTCGCAGAGCAAGGCCGGAAGCTGGCAAAGCTAAAGAATGAATTTACGCAGCTCTTAGAGCAAAAAACACAGGCCGAATCCCGACTTGGCTCGGTAGATAATGAGCTCGACACCACCAAGAACGAACTCCAAAGGTTAGAAAGCCAAGGTCAACAAAAACGGGCCCAGCTGCAAGCCCGAATCCAGGCCTTGGAAGAAGAAAACGCCAAATTGAACACCGATCAGCTCCGCCTTCAAGGCGAATTCGACGAGCTTGGCACCGCCAAGAACGAACTGCAAAGGTTACACAGCAAGGGTCAACAAGAACGGGCCCAGCTACAAGCCCGAATCCAGGCCTTGGAAGAAGAAAAAGCCAAATTGAACACCGATCAGTTCCGCCTTGAAGGTAAAGTCGCCAAACTAACCGCCTCGATAAAAGTCCGGGCAGAACAGCACGAAAGAAGTTTGTTAATGGCAAACGAGCAACGCGAACAAGAATTAAAACGAACTGAACAAGCCCTAGAAGGCAACATCGAGGTGTTGAACAAATTGGTGAAAGTGCAACAAGGCACTATCGATACTCTCACCCGGGAGTTGAATTTTCTTACTCGACGAAAGGATGAATTGAAAGCCAAACGGATAGAACAAGAGCAAAAAATCGTTGCTCAACAACAAGAGCTGAACAAAGTCCGCGACCTTACCAAAGCTTTGCAGACCCAGTTCAAAGCAAGCACAAGGGCACTTCGGGCGCAATTGGAAGCAAAAAACCGACAACTTGGGCAACTTAGGGACATGGAAGCCGTATCCGAAGAACAAAAAGCTTTGGTGGGGGATTTGCAACGACAACTTAGGGACCACAACGAATTTCGCAGGCGAGTGCGAAGGGCCTTGGCCGTGGAAGTTTCACCCATGTCTTTAGCTGAACAATTGGTCGACCCCCTGACCACCACCGATGAAGAAGCTTCAGATATCGCAGACAACTTTGCGCGCAGACCCCCAGATTTTCGGCAGGAGTCGAATAATCTCATCCAAAAGATCGAAAGTTTGGTGGAAGAATCCAAACGCGGTCGCAACTCTTTCGAAGAGGGCAAGATGCTGATACTGCAAAGCATATCTGATTTTGCTAGAGAACACAATTTATCATTTCGTTTCCAACAAGGAGATCCGGTAGATGTACAGATCCGCAACTTTCTCTTTGAGTTGTTCCGTGCCCTGCCGGAAATACCTCAGACCTTCACTGCCTGGTATGAGAATTTGTTCGGGCACCAACCGTATCTTGACGTTCGCGAAATTATGCAAGACCTTCCCCAGGCCGTCGACCAAAAACTCATGGAGACGAAAACTTCTCTGGAACAATGCCAAGCTACGCATCGCCAACTGAAACGCCAACTCAAGTCAAATATCGATCAACATGCTGAGGAGCTCAAAAAAATTCGTGAAGATTTGGACGAAGCACAGGCGGAAAAAGAGCAAATGGAGACAAGGAACAAAACTCTAACCGTTCGAGTACAGGATTATGACGACACATTCAATCGGCAGACGACCGAAATGGACCAACTGAAAAACAGAAACCAGGAACTCACAGACGATCTGAAAAACTATAACCGCACCCGAGAAGACCTGATAAAATGTCAAACTTCGCTCAGAGAGCTGAAAGACAGGTATAATCATTTAGTTAACACAGAGGGTGAGCGTCTGGAACAAATTGCTCACCAAACAGAAGTAAACCGACTTTTGAGAACAGAAATGAAAGAACGCATAAACAGAGCGGTGAGATTTAGGCATTTGCAAGAGGAACAAGATCGAGAAGAGATTAGGGAACGTATTAGGCAAGAAGGAGGTTCTTCGTTAGAGACCCAGGTCGATTTATTATCTGAAGAAATAGAAATTTTAACAAGAAAAATGGAAAGCGTGAAAAATATGTTGCGGGAACACTCCATTCCCATCCCCTCGAACCTTTCGTAGATTTACGCCGCTTCTGCCCCACGGAGCGTAATGCCTGAAGACGCTGGGGTTCGTGAAAGGTGAACCGCACGAGCACCACCGTGCGCCCGGAACGATACACCCAGAGCAAAGCCAAACATGAACAAGGCTGCGGCTGCACAGAACAGCGCCAACAAAACGGCTTGCTCCTCTTCGTCGTACAGGGTTGTCTCGGGACCTCCCAACAATCTGCTGGGCGGACTGAACTCCTGCCCCAAACCATTGCGCCACACCTTTTCTCGGACGACATAACCCTTTCGGATGACTGTTTTCTCGTCTCTGAACACACGAAGAATATCGTCCAAGCCGTGAATTCGAGGCATGACGGTATTCCTTTGCTCCTTTATTTTTTTTTTATTTTCTTTACAACGAAATTGTGTTCCGCTTTCGTTCACTGCACATTCGAAAAAAAAAATATTTATCCAACAGTGTCCCACGATTTTGTAGTAAAGAAAAAAAAAGGCAGACCTCCATCATCCTCATGCGTCGCATGTCTTACTATCGTTTTCACCCAACCCGCCCTCGTGACCAGAAATCGGTCTTGCTCTCTAAGGTGGAGCGCAACGAACGAAACCACGACAAAAAATACACGGCTACTTTCCGCGTAAAACCCCATGTTCGATCCGAATACGTTCAGCGCGTGCCGTTTGGATCCTGGCAAAACACAGAGTACATCGTACACAAGAAGAAGAGCGAGCGGTCGCGTTACCGCCTGAGACGTCCCTTGCCGGACAAGCCGAACCCCATGTGTCCCGAAGTCTTGGAATATTACCTGTTGTGGGGAAACAGCACCGACCTAAAGCGCAACATTGTCATATTTCGACGAAAGTTTCAGTTATAGACCAAGCTCCTGTTGGTCCTTGACTCCCTTTGAACCATTTTTACCCAAGAAATAAAATGAATACACGGGCACCAAAACAAAGTCGTTTGAGATGGCTCGTACAGAACGTGTGCTGGCTTTGGTCTCGTTTTTGGTGCTGCTGATCACTGCGCTGCAAATGTCCCTGCCGCGTGTTTTCCTGACACACGACGAGCACCGTGCTCCCTACATCATCGACGGGTCTTTTGCTGGTTCACCCAACGAGTCGCTTATGGAGCCCAACAAGCTGTACAGCGTAGACAACAAGCGCATCTACACCTTGCGCCACGGACAAGCCACCCAAGTGGGAGACCTGACCGGGCGCTTTGCCGTCATGCGCTCCTCGGGTGAGGTCTGGCACACCACGGGGCCCATCGTAAACGCCACCCACACGGACCTGCAGGGCGTGGGTTCACCCCCTACGGTTACCGTGTCGGGCACCGTGAGCGCCACCCACCTGGCCGGGGCGGTCACCCAAGCCTCCCAGCCCAACATCACGGAACTCGGACCACAGTCGGCCGACCTGGACGCCAACAACTTTGCCTTGGTGTCGTCCGGAACCAGCACGGATCGACCCGTGAACGCACAAGACGGTGTCAACAAGTTCTACCTCGACAACTACGTGCAAGGCATTCGCTCGGTGTCGACCGTCCACACCGCCACCCATACGGTGTTGCCCGGCGTGGTCACCATGGACGTGGCGCTGGGCACCCTCACGGGCACTACCGCGCTGGGGGACGTGGGCGGTGTTTCCGTGGGAGGCGGACGCCACATTCTGGTCAAGGACCAAGCCGACAACAAGGAAAACGGTATTTACAGAGTCACCACTTCCACCAGTCCTTTCGTCTTGACCCGCGTGGCGTCCACCCAAACCGTAGCCGACGCCTTTCGCGTACTAGGTGGCACGCACGCCTCTACCTTGTGGTCCTTGAGCCCTTTGGAATCGGCCCTGGCCGCACCGCCGGTCGTGAGCATGGGCGTGGATCCGGCCGACTTTGTGCAGATCGCCGGCACCTGCCAGGGCCTGTGTCGGTACGCCTCCTTCCTCTTTCCAGCCACGGGCACCGCTGTCACGGCCTCGCCTTCCTTGTTCCAAGAGTACAACCAGGGCGGATGCTTCTCGCTGAGCGCGTCCAACCAAATCACGGTGTTGGTGCCGGGCTTCTACCTGGCGTCCCTGAGTGTCGGCCTGCGCACTACGGTCGTTACCGACGAAACCTATGACACCCGCTTGGGTTTGACGCTGGGGGGCTCGGTCGTGGGCACGTGGTACGCCGCACACCACGTAAAGGACGCCAACGCCACGGAACAGGACTTTTTGGTCATGGTGCGCACGGGGCCCTTGCGGCTGGCGGCAGGCGACACCCTTACGACGTTTTTTACCGAAAGCAGCGTCGTGCCGCTCGAATTTGCCGACAGCCAAAGTTCTTTGGTCTTGATCAAATTACAATAAGGCTTCCCCCCTCCCAAAAAAAAAAGAAACCCATGCCTTTTCTCTTTCGTCCGTGGGGGGACGCGGCCTGGACCTGGTTCACGGCAGTGTGCTTGTTCACAGCCCTCGTCTTGGGTGTGTTGCAAACCGTGTGGACAGATTCGGTGGCGAGCTGGGAACCCCGCCGGCAGTACGTCGAGGCCGCCGAAAACCGAGATTTTGACCCCGCAGCGTCCACGGTGGACGGGGTGGCGGTAACCGAGGGTCGGCAATACTTGTTTTGGGGTGGCAAAGACGCGGGGGTGTACGTCCGCCAGGGAACTGTGTTGCGTCGGGTTCCCCACATCGACCGTAACCATACGCTGGTGTACGTCCAGGGCGGCGCTACCAACGCCGACACCTTGGCTACCGTAGCGGACGGGGTCCTGGGAGCCGACACGATGGCGACCACCGCGCGAACGTCGCTGGTGGCTTGGACCTCCGGGGACACGGCTCTTGCGGCCCAGAACTTAGACCTGGATTCGGGGGGCACGGTGACCGGCACAGGCAGCGACAAGACGGTCACCGTGACGGACGTGCTGGTGGCTGCGGGAGGACTGAGCGGCACCCTCGAGGCCGCCAGCGGAACGCAAACAGGCATCACGGAGGTCGGAAGGCTCACCACCGCGTTGGACCTGAACATGCACCGAGTCACCAACCTGCCCGCTCCCGTGGCCGACGGCGACTTTGGCACGCTGCAATACGGCTCCCAGTTCGCCCAAGGCGTCCGGGTCTTGCCGTCGGTGCAAGCCCATACGGTCGTCGCCTTGGCTGGCAGTCCCACCTACGACAACGGCACCGACGGCGTGGGTGCCACCCTGACGGCCGCTTCCATTTCCCTGCCGACCATCAACGGACAAACCTTGACCACAGGACAACGAGTGTTGGTCATGGCCGAAACCAACGCCGCCCACAACGGCATTTACACTGTGACACAAACCACCTCCCCGTACGTACTCACACGGGCGACCGACATGGACGGAAGCCCCGCGTCCGAGTTCACCTCGGGCACCGTCGTAGAGGTCAACAGCGGTGTGTTTGTCGGCTACCGTTTTGTGCTGGTGTCGGGTTCTCCGGCTTTTGCGGTGGGCACGGACGACGTAGAGTTTCTGGTCATGAGCCACAGTTCCGATTTTCTGGCGGCCAACGTCGCGGCTTTCGCCACCAACACCACAGGTGTGACTGGACCCGGGCTGGTCTTTAACGCAGAGACAGAGCAAATTTCTACCTTGTCGTTCGACGGAACCAACGTGTTTACGTTTTCGGCGCCCGGCCGCTACTACATGACCTTGTCCGGTTGCATTCGTCTGGGCGGTAGTACCTCTGACATCGACGAATACACCTTGTTCGTCACCCACGCCGGCTCCAAGTCTGCGGTATACGGACACAACCGGCGATCGCCCGAATTTCCCTCTCCTGCTTTTGCGCAACAATACGTCAACCACGAAACGTTTCGGATTATTGAAGCCGAGGCCGGGGATACCCTCACCGTTACGGCCCACCTGTCCGGAGTGGCTTCCCAGGTGTACGCCAATTTTAGCCTCATGGCCTTGTAATTATTTTTGTTTTTGTTGGGTGGACGAAAAATACAAATTACGAACAGTCAATGGAAAGCAAGGGCAGCAAGGTTTGTGCTTTCTTCCGAAGAGCGTCGGAAAGAAGATGTTGGCCCTGGAGCTTCCGCACCTAACAAAGCCCCCAACAAACAAAAAGGTCAATCCAGCCAGACACAGTTGAAATAAAAAAAAAAAAAAAAAAAAAAAATAACGGAAGAAAGGTTGAAAAAAAAAAAAGCAATGGATGATTTTTTGGGAAAAATAATACAAATAAAGGAAAGAGATTAAACAA
>ERZ1740068.418-NODE-418-length-21480-cov-10.160327_pt1 | contig 21480 bp, 12 predicted proteins | sample MGYA00581735_ERZ1740068 | MGnify/ENA primary metagenome ERZ1740068 (study PRJEB43018, sample SAMN04849740) | marine metagenome | isolation source: floating plastic debris | place: Pacific Ocean | collected 2008-08-30 | study: EMG produced TPA metagenomics...
TCTGCTTTATCTATTCATAAATCCTCAGTGCCTGGTCTGGTGAAGCGTAGAATCGGTGAAAATCCCGAAGGGATGACACAGCAAAAAAGGCAGTACGAAGTGCTGCCGATGCCAGAAAGTCAGAGAATCAGTCCTGAAGGGACGGCACAATCTCCACTAACCATCCATTCCGACATAAAGTACCGGTTAAGGGCGCCAGAGTGAAGTTACAAACTTCACCTGGAACGGAAACGCCCGGCTCTATGGCCAGGCGTTCATATGTTCTTCTATGATTATTCTCGTGAATTTTCGGTTTGTTAATTGACCATTACTCCTGGCGCAAAGAATCTACCGGATTGGAATTAATCGCTTTGAATGCCCGATAACTGATGGTCAGGAGGGCAATTGACAGAGCAATCAGGCCGGAGATCAGAAACACGCCCACACCAAAGTTGACCCGGTACTCAAATGCCTGAAGCCAGTTGCTCATGATGTACCAGGCCAGGGGGCTGGCAATGACAAAGGCGATGGCCACCTGCTTGCCTATGGCAGAGGAAAGTAAATAGAACAGGCCAAATTCATTGGCACCGAGAATTTTTCTGATGCCCAGTTCTTTTTTGCGCTTTTCTACCATAAAGGAGGCAAGTCCTAACAGCCCCAGACAGGCCACAAAAATACACAGGAAAGCTGCCATTTTGAAGATCAACCCGGCGCGTTGCTCCTCTTCGTAGAAAATCTCCAGTTGTTTGTCCAGCAGGTGATACTCCATAGGGGTGGCGGTATCAAAACGCTCATGTACTGCATTGGCCCCGGCCAGCACCTGTTGCATGTCTCCACTGACTTTTAAAGTAAAGTAGTCAATCACCCGGAAGGGATTGTCCCAGGTACCCAGGATGATGGGAGAGACCTTGGAGTGAAGTGACTGAAAGTTAAAATCTTTGATCACACCAACGATGGTCACATCTACAGGACCTTCATCCCGCGAAATACGCATTCGCTTGCCAACCGCTTCAGAGAGGTTTAATGCTGCCGCTGCGCTTTCATTGATGATCACATGTGTAGAGTCTTCACCATTGTTTTTGAAATAGCGTCCTGCTGCCATCTGGAACTGAAAAGTACGCAACATGCCCTCGTCAAAGCCCATGAAATAGGCACGTAGGGAATCGCTTGCCTCCCACTCAGGAACCATTGGCCTGAGGTAAAACTGATTGATGTTTTTCCACTCACCTGGTACGCGCGAGGACACACCCACACTTTCTACCCCCGGAATCGCTTCAAACTCGTTTTTCATCGTCTGAAACTGGCGCCTCACATTGCCACTGTTGATATCTATAACCAGCAATTTGTCTTTGTCAAATCCCATGTCTTTTGCCTGAATGAAATCCAGTTGTCGGGAAATGAGGAAAGTAGAGACCAGCATCACGATGGTGAGTACAAACTGAAAAGTCACCAGGATCTTCCGCAGATTGCCAGAATTGCTGCCACCTACTTCTCCGCCTTTCAAAGAGCTAACTGGCCTGAGCCGTGAAAGATAAAATGCCGGATAACTACCTGATAAAAGGGCAATGATCAAGGCGATCAATAGCAGTGGCCCGATGTACTGACTAAGTGTAGCGAGGTTGAGGTCGAAAGACTTATTGGTAATGTCATTGAAAAAGGGAAATGCCAAATCCATGATGCCAACTGCCAATATCACGGAAATAAGGGTTACCATGAATGACTCTGTGAGAAACTGCGCGACCAACTGTTTTTTGAACGCCCCAACCACCTTTCGGATACCAATCTCTTTTGACCGATAAGCAGCCTTGCTGGTGGCCAGGTTGATGTAGTTGATGCAGGCGATCAGTAGGATGAAAAAGCCCATGGTCGCAAAAATGTACACATAAGACATCTGCCCATGATATTCTTCCATGGTAAATTCTATGTCTGAAGACTTGAAGTAGATGTCTTCAATTGGCTGAAAACCGGGTTGGAAAACCTCCGCCATCGGCCCAAAGTACTTTTCCTGAAAATCCGCCAGTTTGGGCTCTACGGTTTTAACATCAGTACCTTCTTTCAATACCACATATGAATACGCTCCCAATGAATTCCAGTTGCCCTGAAATTGTGACCAGCGTTCACCGGTCATTACCTGTGATAGTAAAAAGTTGAACTGAATGTGTGAGTTTTCCGGAAGGTCTTTGACAACACCCGTGATTTTCAGCGTACCATAATTAGTATTCTCCAGGATCTTACCCATCGGGTTCACGTTGGGAAAGAGCTTTTGAGCAGTTGTCTCATTGATGACCAGAGAATAAGGCTCCTTCAATGCGGTGGCCGGATCGCCCAAAGCAAATTCAAAATCGAAAATATCGAAAAAGTTGGCTTGGGTGCTGAACCAGCTCCGCTCCTGAAAATTCTCCCCGTCAATGGTAAAAACTACCTGACCGGAAAATTGGTAAAGACTTACCTGATCCATGACCTCCGGGAAGTCTTCGGCCATGGCCTTTGCTGTGGGCGGTGGCACTGATCCAAACTTACGCCACTGATCCGGCACCCGCTTGTCCGTCAATGTAAGCCGATACGTATCTGATGACTTGCTGTGAAACTGATCTGCAGACAGTTCATTGTTGATGTAGACATACATCATACAGCTAAAAGCAATTCCGATGGCAAGACCCAGAATGTTGATAACAGTGTATCCCTTGTTGCGCGCCAGTGAGCGAAATGCCACTTTCAAATAATTCTTGATCATAATTTTTTTATTCTGTGTTTTCCATTGGTGAACACATGCCATTCCAAAAACATAAGTACCTGATAATGAGCATATAAATTCTCATCTTTGCCAAATCGCTTATTGAAAATGACCAACGGGAGTAGGTCTGTGCCCAAAAATGGACATTTTTCAATAAAGATGCCGGAGTCATTTCGCTGTCGTCGCCAGCCACTCGCTGTATTGACGTTGTCTGTCAGGTGCAGTAAGGCTATATTTGGTCTGGTCAATAGACATGATCACGGTTGATTTATGGATGAGTAGATTATGACATTGAATGTTGAGTGACGCACGGTCAGTGATGCATGATTCGTAATGAGCAATTATGTTCATAATTCATCATTATGAATGATAGGGCAACATCCAGCAGTTTGTCAAGTGTACTTGTTTATTTGAACCGAAATAAATACATATTGCTACAACTTTTAAAGCGTTTATATGAACGATCCCGGTAAAATTCTGATCATAGACGACGATAACTACATCATCGTATCCATCAGGATATTGCTGGAGCAGCACTATGATTTTGTACGGGCGATCAACAATCCAGCGCAAATCCCTACGGCTTTTTCTGAAAACCGCTATGATGTAGTAGTCCTGGATATGAATTTTACCACCGGCGAGACCTCTGGCAAGGACGGCCTCTACTGGCTCCAGGACATCAAAAAACGGTCACCAAACACCGAAATCATCCTCATTACCGCCTACGGAGGCATTGAAATCGCTGTGGAAGCGGTGAAAAAAGGTGCTTTCGATTTCCTGACCAAGCCATGGGAAAATGAGAAACTGGTCAGCACGGTAGCAGCAGCCTTCAAGTTGAATCAGGCCAACCAAAAGGTGAGTCAGCTCAAACAGGAGAATGAGGCCTTACAGTCGATGTTGAGTCAGCCGACAGTTGAGATTATTGGTGATTCCGCACCCATGCAGGCAGTTTACCACACCATCGAAAAAGTAGCTGACACTGACGCCAATGTACTGATCCTTGGCGAAAACGGGACGGGCAAAGAGCTTGTGGCCAGGCAGCTGCACGAGGCTTCTGGTCGCAGTGACAAGGCCTTCATCAGCATAGACGTAGGGGCGATTCCGGAAAGTTTGTTTGAAAGTGAATTGTTTGGCCACAAAAAGGGCGCTTTTACCGATGCAGCTGCCGACAGGATAGGAAAGTTTCAGGCGGCACAGGGTGGCACCATCTTTCTGGATGAAATCGGTAATATCCCGCAAACGCTACAAGCCCGGCTGCTCAAAGTATTGCAGGAGCGCGTCATTTCCCGGGTAGGAGACAATGAAGTCATCCCCGTAGATGTGCGGTTACTATGTGCCACCAATATGAATCTTCAGGAAATGGTGCACAAAGGGCTCTTCAGGCAAGACCTGCTCTATCGCATCAATACCATCACGCTGACACTCCCTGCTTTACGGGAACGCGTAGCAGACATACCATTGTTGGCCGATTATTTTCTACGGATTTACAAAGCCAAGTACCGCAAGAATGGGCTGTTTGTCCCTGAATATGTCATCAAGAAACTTGGCAAGCACCCATGGCCCGGCAACGTGCGCGAGCTACAACATGCCATAGAACGGGCCGTCATCATGAGTGATGGCAAGCAATTGCACGTCAAAGACTTTTCCCTCATGAGTGAGTACCAGGAAAGTGCTGATGGGCCTGGTTCTTACCACCTGGAAACGCTGGAAAAGTGGGCCATCTCCAAAGCCATTCAGAAGCATCAAGGAAATATAAGTCTGGCGGCCAAAGAGTTGGGGCTCAGTCGTGGTGCCATGTACCGAAGAATGGAAAAGTATGAGCTATAGGAATTTTAGGGTGCAGGTATGCATCAGGCTGGTAATCATCACCATTTGCCTCACCGGATTCGTCTATTTCACCATTGTAGAACTAGATGCCATCAAGGCCTTTTTTACAGGAATTTTCACCACCATTGCGACGGTAAGCCTGTTTTTTTACATAGACCGGGTCAATTCGGAGGTCTCCGGATTCCTCACTTCTATCCTTAACGAAGACTACACCAACAAGTATTCCGACACCAAAAAAGGACGCAGCTTCAACGAAATGTATGGCGCCTTCAATACCCTCAATGCCAAAATGAATCAGTTTAGCATGGCGCAGGAGACACAGTTCTTATTTGTCAATACACTGATCCAACAGTTGCAGACCGGCATCTTGTCCATAGACCGACGTGAGCGTATCAAACTGATCAATGAGAACATGAAAACGCTGCTGGGTGTCACCAATCTTGTCAACCTAAAAGACCTGGATAGTCAATATCCTGCCCTCACAGATTGTATTCGAAACCTCGGTAGCGGCCAGTCCGCACTGGTCAAAGTCACCATCAACGGGGAGTTGCGGCAGTTATCCATCAGGGCGGCAACCTTCACGCTGCGTCATCAATACCATCAACTGATCAGCGTGCATGACATCAAAGGGGAACTGGACCAGCAGGAAATGGAGTCCTGGCACAAGTTGATTCGTGTGCTCACGCATGAAATCATGAATTCCATTGCACCTATCACCTCCTTGTCCGGTTCACTACATCAAATTCTGGTCAGTCAACAGGAAGACGAGATCAACCAGGCCGTGAACCAACAACTGCTTACCGGGCTGGAAGCGATCAAAGAACGGAGCAGCGGGCTGATGAAGTTCACCAGGGACTATCGATCCCTCACCCGCATCCCCATTCCTGCGATAAGGGAGGTAGACGGGAAGGACTTCCTCCGTAGCACGGTAAGGTTATTTGAGGCCACACTTCCAAACAATATTCAACTGGAACTGTTGCTACCCACAGCGGATTTTCAGCTTCAGATAGATTCAGGCCTCATCAGCCAGGCCCTGATTAATATCCTGAAAAATGCTGTGGAAGCGATCGCTGAAAGTGGTCAGCAGAACGGAAAAATTGTAGTAGTGGTCACCGTTGGGGCATCTATCAACCTGCAAATCACCAATAATGGGGGAAGTATGAGTGATGACATAAGGGAAAAGATCTTCATTCCTTTTTTTACCAGTAAACCGGAAGGATCGGGTGTGGGACTGAGTGTCGTCAAACAGATCCTCCAATTGCACCGGGCAACGATTGGCGTACAGTGCCTGAATGACAAGACTACGTTTTCGATTACCTTTTAATGCAGTAGATTAACAATTGCACCTTCCGGGTTTCAGTGACGGTGGTTTACCCAAGGTTGAAAAAACAGCAGATGCGGATATATTTTGGTCTAAATTCTGTTGTAAAGGATTACAGCAGCACGGCTTACTGTCTAAAAACATTAATTAAATACCAACTTTAACTAAGCACGAAAGCATTGATAGGAATTCCAACATGGCAATTAAATCTCAAAGTTGATAGGCTTTTCACCTTGGCGTTACTGGTGTTTTTCAGCACAGCTACACCATTTCGCGCAATTGCCCAGGATAGTTTATCTCAGCATTATCAGACCCTGTTGCCGGATCAAATCTATCTGCAAACCACCAATATTGTCTATGCTGCGGGTACTACACTTTGGTTCAAAGTGCGGGTGGCTGATGCCGTTACGCAGCAGCCTGCCATCAGCAGGGTACTCTATGTAGAACTCATAAGCCCTTTGGAAGAGATTGTTGAAAAAAAGGTAGTCAAAATCGATCAGGGTGCCGGTAGTGGATTCTTTGACCTTGGCGAGGAACTAGAAGCAGGACGGTACCTGATTCGCGCCTACAGCAAATGGAATGTCAATTTCGGCCCTGAGTATTTCTTCCGGTCTTATGTCAATATCATCAACCCTGAGACTGACAGTAAAAAACCGCTCATCGAACGCGTTACACTGACGGAGCAAGCCGATAGCAGCTACCTGGCGACCGCTTATGTCAATGCGGAAATCAAAGAGCAGATACTCAAACAATCATTGCGGGTAGTCGTCTCTCAGGGGGATCAGATAGACTCACTATCGATCAGGCGGTTGAAGAAAGATGACAACGAGATCGCCTTCAATGTGGGAGATCAGACGCAGCCTTTTACCATCAAAATATATGACAAAGGCAATCAACTCCTGTATGCCAGATCACATGTGAGCAACGTGCAATCCATAGGCCTCAAGTTCTTTCCCGAAAATGGGCAATTGGTGGAGGGAATACCTTCCTCTGTGACTATCAGAGCTACCGATAACCGACAAAACAACGTCCCCGTTCAAGGGCAGATATTGAATGAGAACAATCAAACCATTGCCGGTTTCGTATGTCAAAAGTCAGGTTTGGGGAGTGTCTACTTACCCAACAGACCGGAAGACGGACGCTACAAGGCACGATTTACATATGAGGGTCAGGATTATGAATATCTGCTACCAGCAATACAGCGCAGGGGTTCCTTATTATCCATGCGACGAAGTGGAGAAAATATTTTGCTGATTGTGAAGTCCAACACCGAGGTACAGCAGGTCTACCTGAGTGCCACTGCCCAGGGAATCCCCCGTCTGAGAGTATCCCGACTACTGGAAAACGGTCAGCTTGCCACCAAGATAGCCGGTGCTGACCTACCCTATGGCATCATTCTTTTCGAGGTGAAGGATGGAAATGGTCAATTGTTGGCCTATCGCTATTATTTCAACCACCTCGGTCCACCAAAACCCAATGCGCAATTGACCGTCCGTAAAGGAAGTAATAGCAAACGTGCCAAAACATCACTGGAAATCAACATGGGAGCAACGTTTGCATCAAACAACACCTCCATACTGGTAGTAAGTGGTGAAGAACTGACTAAAGTCCTGTCTGAGAGAAGTAACCTACAGGCCTACACGGCACTCAACGCGCATTTTAAAAGAGAGATCACTGCTTCCAGGCAATATCTACAGGGGACGCTGCACAGTAAAAAGGCCCTGGATGCCTTGCTCCTGACCATGACACCACAGGACTATTGGTACCAAACCGGAGAGCCTGTTTTTAACTACCTGCCAGAAACAAGCCTCAACGTGACCGGGAGCGTAAAAGATCAGTTTACTGGCAAAGCCAAGGCAGGTATTGGGCTCATCATGATGACTTTTGGAGATGAATCACAGGTCAATAATCAGGTCACTGATGAGGCAGGCCGATTCTACTTTCCAGTAGCGGATCACTATCAATCAGCCAAAAGGATATTGCTGCAATCTTCAAAAAAGAAAGGTGCCAATAAAGACTTTGACATTGAATATGATGCGTTTCCTTCACCCGCCATCTACTATGATCATACTGGCAACCTGGCCTTGGTAGACAGTGTGGTCATGCGCATCCAGGACGCTACGGAAAAAGCACTACAGGTTGATAAAGCCTTCAGGTTGTCTACTGATGTGACTATACTGGACGAGTTTGTGGTGGAGGACTATAAAATTACACCCCAGAGAACGGAAGTCGCCGAAAAGTATGGCAAACCGCAAGATGTGATTGACGGTGACGAGATGGTGGAAAAAGAGGAGAAATGGATGTATGGCCTCTACAGCTTACTGCAAAGCAAGTATGATGACAAAATCATTGTCTACCGGGTGGGGAATGACCTGTATGCCAGAGTCCGCGGGGGTGGGCTCACTCTGGTCATTGTAGATGGAAAGCCCCTACAATACGATTATTATAATCAATTGGCTTTTCTACAGCCATCAGATCTGAGTAGCGTGGACATCATCAAAGGAGCAAAGAACTTCATTGATGTAGCCCGGATCACCTTTCCTAAGGTACCACCAGGGCTATTGCCTGCCGCAGGCAGTCTGATCGCCATCTATACCAAGGCAGGGAAAGGCTTTTTTGGGATGACGCGCAAGGCAAAGGGCATCAACCATCACTACGTTTCCGGGTTTTCACCTATGAAGATCTACCAGTCGCTCAGTCATGAAAACACCGATGAACAAACCAGGCTCAAACCAGACCTCCGTTCCGTACTTCACTGGGAACCCGGTTTAACACTTAATGCTTCAGGAAAAGCTGAGCTCACTTTTTACAACTCTGATGTAACTGGCAAAGTGTTGGTCATTCTGGAAGCCGTTGACAAAAACGGTAAGGTAATCTATGAAGAACTTACCTATGAGGTGAAGTAACCCGGATTTCAAGGCGCAAGACTAATACTACAAATTTGGTACGCTTATTGATCAAACAATAACTGGTTAAACATGCCGAGCGTGTGAAAGTGTATCCGGTGGTGGTGAAAAATCACAAATCCTTTTCTGTAAGGATAGATAATTAAAATAGCATGGATGCCAAAATTTTTGGCTTCATAAGTGGTCGTTTTGTGAACAGGATAATCAGTGAGAGACCTTACTTTTTAGTGATTTAAGGGCTTTTCAGGGTATGAAATGATCACAGTTCTGTGATTTTTACAAAAAAGTTCAATTTTTTTCCGATTTGACCTTATCTCATATAAGGAACATCTGCCAATATTATTAGCTATTATCTTTAATAGCTTGACAATCAATTGTTTACACTGTCAAGTTTTCTCCAAAATTCCCTCCTTTAAGTTGCATAATTCCAATAATTACATCATTGGATAATATCTAAAATATGATGATTTAAATTTTAAATAGTAACTTTTTTATTTCAATAGTCGTGAGTATACATATTCAAATAATTATTATAACTATTTGAATAACAAACACACTCTAACGCTACTACTCATGTTTGACCGCTTGAAAAAACTATTAACCTCCAGCGAGGAAACCGAACCAGCCCCACGACTGGATATTGTACTGAAAGAACTCGATACAGCCATCGCCTCTACAGAGCAGCAATATCAGATGATCATCGGTCAGGAAAAAGCATTACAACAGAAACTCAGACAATACCATCAACAGCACCAGCAAAAAATAACTCGTGCCAAAGCGGCACTGAAAGCCAAAGATCAGCTCAATGCAGAAAACCTGTATGAAGAGAGTGAATTATTGAAAAAGCAGATCACTCAATATACCAACATTGTCCACAACCTGCACGACACGCGGCAGCAACTGATGTCTCAAATGAATCAGTTTCGCTATACGAAAGATGAGCTATTGACCAAAAAAACATTAGGCGAAGCCAATGTGGATGCTTCTCAGATGAAAGCGTCTCTGGCAGAGCAGCTAATGTATCTAAATGAATCTGACGAACTGTCCATTTTCGACGATCTGATCGCGGAAGCAACCAGTAAAACCGAAGCCATTGACCAAATCCGTGGAGGAGAGGCCACACTGGATGATTACCTGGCAACGGAGGCAACGCAAGAAAACAACCAATCTGCCATTGACAAATTGGAACATCTGATGCAGGCTGAAAAGGCTGCAAAACTACAGGCCTCTCTGAAAAACCATCAAATACTGATAGAACAGGTATTTGGTAAAGACGAGCCATCTGAAAATCCTGAACAAGCAGAAAAGCAACGTACACTCCTTGAAAAATTAAAAAGTGCTGAGATAAAGCAGGAAAGCAGGGAGCAAAAGGTATCCAATTTCTTCGGCGTACAGGAACCAGAACAGCCTTCCGACTCTAACCCGGAACATTCTGAACAGTCCCCCTCTGATCACGAGGACAGGATTAAAAACTTCTTCGAAGACGATAACAAGGCAACGGAGAGTGATCAACAAACACAAATTAACAAATTTTTCAAAAATCATTAATTATGGCAATTTCACTTAAAAAAGGAAGCTCTTTCGACCTGACGAAAAAGCAACCATCGCTTAGAAAAATCCTCATTGGCCTTGGCTGGGATGTAAAGCCGGGTAACCATCTTGACCTGGACGCAGTCTGCTTTATGCTGGGTGGCAATAAAAAACTGGTGTCTGATGAGCACTTTGTTTTTTACAACAACCTCCGCTCACCGGACCGTGCAGTAGAACACACCGGCGACAACAGATCGGGTGTAGGTGACGGTGACGACGAAATGATCCTGATCAACCTGCCTGCTGTCGATGGTAATGTTGAAGAAATGCTCTTCGTGGTGACCATCAATGATGCCTCACTCAAAAACCACAATTTCGGATTGTTGGAGAATGCCTTCATCCGCATTGTCAACGTGGAAACCAATGAGGAAATCCTTCGCTACGACCTCGACTCACAATATCCCAATGCAACAGAGATAGAGTTTGGAAAACTGAACAAAGATGGCAACGACTGGAAGTTCCAGGCTTTGGGTATCGCAACTGAAAAAGGATTACAAGGATACGTAGACATTTACGCATAATGATCACACTGGACAAAAAAACTGGAATCAACCTTAAGAAGGGAGCTTCTATCAAACTGGAAAAAGAAGGCACAAGATTGAGACAAATTTGTATCGGTCTCAACTGGGGGGCTATACACAAAAAAGGGTTCTTTCGCAGCCTCACTGGTAGCAACACGGTATCGGTGGACCTGGATGGTGCAGTCTCGTTGTTTGCCGGCAACCAACTCACGGAAACGATCTACTATCAGAAACTTGTTTCCTACAATGGTTCTATCAGACACTCCGGCGATGACCTGACAGGCGACCTGGACGGTGACGACGGACTGGACAATGAAGTAATCACCATCGATCTACCTCAGATTGAGCCCCATGTAGATACTATTTATATCTACCTCAACTCCTACAAGGGACAGGATTTTGGAGAGATCCCTTATTCTAAGGTGCGCATTTATGAAGGAACCCCTGACTATGTCAATGAAGTGCTGGCCACGTTTAACCTGTCGGTCGATGATAAATTCAAGGGTTTTGTCTCCATGATGATGGGTAAACTCACGCGCACCAAAGGCAATCGCTGGGAGTTTACGGCGCTAGGTGAGCCGCTAAGCCCCAGAAAGATACCTCAAATAGAAACATATCTTAGGCAGCAGATTCATCAACCACGATAGTTTTCACATACCTAAAAATAATTAATTAAGGAGCGCTCCGCTATGGTAATAAACGGAGGATGCCGGCAGTGCCGGCACCTTTCGTCTCCTGATGTATCCTTGTGATACATCGCTTTAGTGTGTATGGAGCTGCTTGTGATCAAGCGGCTCCTAATTGCAGCACTACGGCATCCCTACATTAATTGTATATGCCAGAACTGACTATCTTTACGCAACGACCAGCTATCGTTGTTACCTTTTTTATTAAAATCATTGAACACAACGCACATGCACAACAATACAGAACTATATGACGCTTTTGGAGAACTGATCTATGTCCTGGCAATGGCCGATGGCAAGATTCAGGACGAAGAACGCGCCACTCTGGAATATATCTTGCAAAGTCACCCCTGGTCCAGAGAGATTCTGTGGTCCTTCAACTATGAGTCCAACAAAAACAACGACGTAGAAGACACTTACCAGAAAGTACTCCAAACATGCTTTGAAATTGGGCCTAATCCCGAATATGAATTCATGTTCGAAGTCCTGGAAGCTGTTGCAAAATCCAGCATCGTACTCGATGAGAAAGAGCGTGCCGTCATCGACAGGTTCCGCGGCGACTTACTGGCGGAATTCCGCAGCAGATACGAGACCGACTGATCGTTTTCTTACTAGATTAGATCCGACTTTGGTAGGTATATAATTGATAATATCTGCCCTCCTTCGCGATGAGCTCATCGTGCTTGCCTTGCTCTGCGATACGTCCATCTTCAATGACCAGTATCTGATCGGCCATGCGGATGGTACTCAGGCGGTGCGCAATGACAAAAGTAGTTCTGTTATCCATCAAAACATCCAGACTTTTCTGAATAAATGATTCGCTTTCCGTATCCAGGTTGGAAGTGGCTTCGTCCAGAAGTATGATTTTAGGATCGGCCAGCAGTGCCCGGGCAATGGCAATTCGCTGCCGCTGCCCTCCTGAAAGTTTGACACCTCTTTCACCTATCAGGGTCTCCAATCCGTTTTCAAAACGGTCTGTAAATTCATTGACATAAGCGCCTTTCACAGCTTCCTGGAGCTCTGCTTCTGTAGCAGAAGGCCTGGGAAACAGGATATTTTCCCGAATAGTGCCTTCAAAGAGAAAATCGTCCTGCAACACCACACCCAGGTTTTTCCGATAGCTACTGAGGTTGACCCTGGAAAGGTCGGTTCCATCCAGCGTGATCAAACCACTATCAGGGTTTAAAAAAGAGGCTGCCAGCCCTGCAATGGTAGACTTCCCAGACCCCGATGAGCCTACCAATGCCGTCACACTCCCCTTGGGCGCATCAAAGGAAATCTGATGTAACACTTCCTTGTCATCTTCATAGCTAAAGGATACTTTATTGAACCGAATATCTCCGCGAACATCACCGAGGATGATGGTACGTTGGGCACTGTTGTCTTCCTCCGGCATGTTCATGAGCTCCTGTGTCCTGTCCAGTCCCGCCAGTGCCTCTGTCAGTTGACTACCGATGTTGCCCAGTTGGACAATGGGGGCAATCATAAACCCAAGGATGGCTGTGAAGGACAGAAACTCGCCCGGTGTCATCGTCCCGCCAATCATGTAGTAACCACCAATACCCATGATACCGGTAGTGGCCAGTCCTATCAGGAAGGTGGAAGAGCTGGTGACCAGTGCGGTGGTGGTAAGGCTTTTTTTCACGTTGAGATAGAGTCTCTCCACACCGTTTTCAAAAATGGCATTTTCCTGCTCTTCTGCATTAAACCCTTTGATGACCCGAACGCCGTTGAGCGTTTCTGTGAGCCTTCCTGTCACCTCTGCGTTGATCACACCCCTTGTCCGGAAAAGTGGCCTCAGGTAACCAAATGCTTTGAGCGCCACCAAGCCAAAAACGATCATCGGTGCCAATGCAAAAAGGGTCATCCAGGTATTGAGGTAAAGCAGGGCGCACAGACAAAGTATAGAAGTAAGCGAGCCACCCACCATCTGCACCAGCCCGGTACCAACAATATTGCGTACACCCTCCACATCGGTCATCACCCGCGACACCAGCTCACCAGACTTGTGGTTATCAAAGTAGCTTACAGGCAGTCTAAGCAGCTTTTTTTGCACCTGTGCACGTAAAATGGAGATCAGGTGCTGTGCCTCTACACTCAATAGCCGGGTGAGGCTGTAGGAGGTGACAGCGCGCACAAGAATAGAAGCACCCACCACCAGGAGAAGCGTGTACAACAGCTCCATGTCCTGGTTGGGTACAATATCGTCCAGTAAAATCTGAGGAGATAGTGGCGCTATCAATGTGATACCACTTTGTAGCAGAATCAATAACAGGCCCAGTAGCACAATTTTTTTTCTGGGAAGGATATATTGGCGGAAAGCCCAGCCAAAGGTCACTTGTGATTTACTCATATCTTGTAGTGGACGAATGGCGGTCGGGAATATTGTTTTGGATGAAAACTACTGTTTGATGAGTAATTAAGGTTATCACGATTCTCTTTTAAGAGACATAATGGAGTTCCTAACCAAAATCTATTATGCATAATTATGAATTATTGATGCGTGATGATAAATGGGCGGATTATTGAAATTCTCTTCATTCTCATTACTGAAGGGTTTTAATAGGATCACCATTTAAAGCCAGGAACCACTCGTAACGAATCAAACATGATAAAGTCCATTTTTGATGTATAATTAGTTTTAGATCCATTATGAAAACGGATCAAGTAATATATCTGAGGGTTAGTGGGAGAATGGAACTTTGAGCCTTCATCTTTTCTTGTGACGACCTCAATTTAATTCAGATTAAATATTTGATTTTAAGCAAATTACCATCGATTTTAAGTGTCAAATCAAAATTTAGTGTGAGTTTGAGCCGCTCCCGGCCGGGAGTGAGTTTAGAGAAGTAGGTCCACAGATTTTCAGATTGACCCATAAAAACAGGGGTGAATAAAAAAAGAACCCGACAATACATGATACGGAACTACCATTGTACGCCGGGTTACAGGGAAACACACTACACCGATCGGTGACCTTTGCGAGCGATGTAGTGTCTCAATATCTTTGTTCAAAAACTCCTGATTGCTCCTATCCTGGAGAGATAAATAGATAGAAATACACTTGTGTAGACTCCATGAAACTCTCAAATCTTTGCAGATTTGTACCGCAAGAGTTTCTGCCATCAGACAGGAGCAATTCAGGAATATTTTGTGCTCTTTGAGCAACAAGACTCACTTACTTTTAAGTGAACCAAATGATCATCTTCTTTTTAGTTTCGATTGCGTGTCCCTGCTTCTTTGCCAATGAGACAAATCAATGAATAGCTTACGCATATAGTTTGGTTATTCGTTGTAACTTCAACATCAGGAATTCAACGTTTACCGACAGTTGCCGAACCCTCTGAAATTTGTAATCCTGAAGAGAGCACTCCATCTGAAACGTCCTGGCCAACTCAGAACAATCCAGGGTGGTTATTTCCCATTTTGATCACAACCTTTTGTTTTAGTTCTCGTGCAAAGGTGTAAATTAGTATTCATAAATTTTTATTTATTTTTCTTATCAAACACATTAACAAACATTAATGTATTATACATTACACCAACTGAAGGTATTCCTTAAAATTGTTGAATATCAGAGCATTACCAAAGCTGCTGAGGCACTTCACTTGACTCAGCCTGCAGTCTCAATACAACTAAAAAGATTACAGGATCAGTTTGAAATTCCGCTTACCGAAGTGATTGGCAGGCAGCTTTTTGTCACTGAATTCGGCAACCAGATCGCAACGGTGAGCAGAAAAGTGCTCCGGGAGGCAGAAGTCATCAGAACCACCGTTGACCAATATAAGGGGTTGTTGACTGGTAAGATTAAGATTTCTGTAGTATCTACCGGCAAATACATCCTGCCTTATTTCCTGCAGGGATTTATGGAGCAATACCCTGGTGTAGAGATGACAATTGATGTGTCTAACAGGGGAAAAGTCATTGAAGGGCTGGCTCAAAATGAAAGTGATTTTTCATTGGTATCCGTACTGCCGGAGCAAATTCCACTGGAAACCATCGACCTGATGGAGAACAGGCTCTACCTGGTAGGCAGTAGTCGTTTTGAAAACAAGAAGGTCAGCATCAAAGACCTTGGTAACCTCACGCTGATTTTCCGGGAAAAGGGATCGGCAACCAGAGGCGCAATGGAGGAATATCTCAATAAAAATGAAATTTCTGCTACCAAGACCATGGAGCTGGTCTCCAACGAAGCTGTCAAACAGGCTGTGAACGCAGGGATTGGTTTTTCCATCATGCCTCTGATAGGGCTCCGCAATGAGCTGGCGCTGGGAAGCCTCAGGATTTTCCCACTGAAAGGCCTGCCCATCACTACCAACTGGAAGTTAATTTATGACAAGCGTAAACAATTGTCTCCTGCAGCCGAGACATTGATCAGTTACATCAATCAACACAAAGAAGAAGTCTTGCAACGCGATTTTAACCTGGACCTTCCCGAGTAGTCCTCCTGACTCACAAAGATCGCCTGGGCGGCAATTGCATGAAAAAGCCCGGTACTTTCCTTCGATTTTAATCCCGGCACCAAGCAGGATTGAATTGGGTACGCTATCTTGTCCGTGGACTATTTTAATCCTTTGGAAAATTTGAAGCAGACAAGAATTCTTTTCTTCATTGTGCTGGCGCAGTTCTGTTGTACCTCCGTTTGGTTTGCAGGCAACGCTGTCATGTCGGAACTGCAATCTAGTTTTGGGTTGTCACCTGATGCACTCGGCTACCTGACGTCCTCCGTTCAGGCTGGTTTCATCACCGGAACACTCATTTTTGCGCTACTGACGCTTGCAGATCGTTTTTCCCCTTCAAAAGTATTTGGCGTATCCGCTTTGGCCGCTGCCGCCCTCAATGCCGGTATACTCATTGCCGATGGCCAGTTAATTGTACTGCTGATTTGTCGTTTTCTCACTGGTTTTGCGTTGGCAGGTATCTATCCGGTAGGCATGAAGATTGCAGCAGACTACCATGACAAAGGTCTTGGGAAAGCGCTGGGTTTTTTGGTAGGAGCACTGGTGCTTGGCACCGCCTTTCCTCACCTTGTCAAAACGCTGGGCGATGCGCTACCCTGGGAAACAGTCATTTATGTCACATCGGGGCTTGCATTACTGGGCGGACTGTCTATTTATGTTTTTGTACCAGATGGCCCTTTTCGCAAAGCGGGTAAACAACTGGACCTAACCGTTATCTTCAAGGTCTTTCAAAACCAACAATTTCGAAGTGCAGCCCTCGGCTATTTTGGTCATATGTGGGAACTCTATGCTTTTTGGGCTTTTGTCCCGGTGTTTATACAATACTCTAACAACACTGAAGCCATCTCGCTGTGGTCATTTCTGGTCATTGGTATTGGGAGCCTGGGGTGTGTTGCCGGCGGATATGTCTCCGGCGCTATAGGTAGTAAAAAAGTTGCTTTATTGGCGCTCATCATATCAGGAGGCTGTTGTCTGTTATCGCCGTTCTTTGATCAGCTACCAGACATCGCCTTTTTCTCCTTGCTCATCGTCTGGGGAGTTTTTGTCATCATGGATTCACCGCAATTTTCTACAATGGTGGCACAAGCTGCTCCCAGCGAAAATACAGGCTCTGCACTGACCATTGTCAATTGTATTGGGTTTCTCCTCACCATCTTCAGCATACAGCTACTCACCTGGTTCAGCACCATCGTAGATCCACGGTATATGTTTCTATTGCTATTGCCCGGGCCAATATTGGGAGTATTTGGCGCGAGGAGGGCTTGAATTTTAACAACCGTAAAGGATTACCGCAGGGAAAACAAGACATGATCCGTAATCGCTTTCTCTGACATTGAGACGCGCATTTCTCCTGTGAATGATATTTGCATAAAGCCTTTCAATAGCCCTGGTGAGCACAAATATCTATTGTCATTTGGTAAGGAATCTTTTTGTTACTAATTTACAGTAACAACAAAACTGTCAAACAAAAAAAGAAAACCATGATCAATACCAATACAATACATTATTATCAATAGCATTTAGGAAGTTTGAATCGATTCTGGAAGAGTTAATGTTCCTTCTAATTCTCCGTTTCTTTAGCTATCAGTCTCTGCACTGATTAGCTGATCCATTTATATCATTTAAGGTATTGCCAGGATTTTAGAAAAATTTCCCGAATAATCGATTCACATTTCCCCAATACTGCAACAACTATATAAACAGTCCCTCAAATTCTTGTCTTCCACGGATTTTGAAAAGCTTTTGTATACACCAATATCGAAAAACAGAAGAGTAATTCTTCTATAACCTTTAAACAATTAAACAATGAAAAAACTATCGTTTTTAGCAATCATCCTTTTCTTTTCAGTAATCGGATATGCCCAGCAGACAACCTATGATTTGATTCCAGGCAATGGCCACGGAATTCGTTTCTGGAGTCAGGACAATTACAAAATCCATATGGGGAACTCCTCAGAGTATAAATATGGTCCTGTCACGGATCATTCGATCAAATTTAACATGAGCAATCATCCCAACAGGGGTTGGGTTTGGGGTGTTAATGGTTCTACACCAAAAGCGGCACTGTCAACCTCAGGAAATTTTCAGCTCGCTGGAAGCCTCACCTATGGCAGTACATTTAATTCACTGGGGACTGCTGTCAGTAGTATTCAAATGGCAGAACATGGTTGGAGTGGCTCTCATGCCATTTTGTTCAATGCCTATCAGAATATTACGGCAAACGGACCTACCACAGCATATGGCAATACCAGGTTTTCTAATAATGCTGGAAGTCATAAAGGAGGCGCTGGTGCCATCACTTTTTTGGGGAACGGAGGTACAATGGCTTTCTATGTATCAGGTGAGTCAACCGGCAAGGATACAGACGTGGACTGGGGAACCGCACAAATGTATATCAGGCGCAGTGGTAATGTGGGTATCGGCGTAGTAGACCCTGCGTACAAACTAGACGTTGACGGGTCCATTAGAGGGGAAAAAGTAATCGCCGACCCAGATGCCTGGCCTGACTATGTTTTCGAGGATGAGTATGACTTGAAGAGCCTGGAAGAGGTAGAAAACTACATCAAAGCCAACGGCCACCTACCCAATATCGCTCCCGCTGAAACTTACCTCACTAATGGCGTTTCGTTAGCTGACATGGATGTAAAACTCTTAGAGAAAATTGAAGAATTAACGCTTTATACGATTGAGCAGGATAAGAAGATCAAGGAGCAGCATCAGGAGCTTGCGGCTCAGAAGAATTTGATCCAGCAACATGACATCGAAGAAGCCCGTCAACGCAAAATCAATCAAAAACAAGCAGCCTTGATTGAAGAACTCTTGCAAAGGGTATCCAAACTAGAGAATCAATAATTACAACAATCATTTAATAACTATCTAATGAAAAGACTCATATTATGCATTGGGTTGCTCATAGCATTTCATGCCTTGTGGGCACAACAGACAGAATCTATTTTCAAAGAGGCGAGTGTCATCGCGCCCTCTCCTGAAGCGACCGCCATGAATCAATTCATTGATCTGCCGGTGGGCCACTATACAGGTATCCCAAACATTAGTGTCCCCATTTATACGCTACAACTCCCTCAAATGAGCTTACCCATCAGCTTAAATTATCATGCTGGTGGCCTGAAAGTAGGGGAACACAGTACCTGGGTAGGAGCTGGCTGGAGCCTAAATGCCGGCGGCTCTATCAACCGGACGGTAAGGGGCTTGCCAGATGAGGAAATCGGGTCTAAGACGGATGGAAATTGTACGACACTGACCTACGGTTTCCTGAGACTGGATCAGCAGTATTTCGATGCGGATATGTCAGGGATTTCAGAAGACTCTATTCGCAATACAGCCTATATCACTGGCAATAATGGACAACCAATTCCCAAAGACCCGTGCGCACTCGATTTGGTCGATTTCTTTGATGGTGGCTATTGGGACTCCGAGCCCGACCAATATCATTTTAGTTTTCCTGGTGGATCCGGAAAGTTCAATATCAACAGAAATCGCGATGTGGTGAAAGTGACAGCCAATGATGTAAAATTTCAAGCGCTGGCCATTGACCAGCTTCCCGATGACAATTCCACGCCTTATAATTTAAACGCTACCTCTTTTGTGCTCAAAGACGCTGCAGGTATTGTTTATACCTTCTCTGCTACAGAAACAACCAATACCTTTTCACTGTGTGTGGGCGCTAACCCTACGGGAGGAATCAGTGGTGGCACACCTTTGACGGCACATGTGTCGAACTGGAAGCTGACCAAAATGAGCTTGAAAGACAATTGGATTGAATTTGATTATGTCACTGATTCCATTGTCTATGATGATCATTACAGTAATCGAACTGCTATACTGGCAGGACCCAACAACAGCAGCCCTGACAATTACTGTACTTCTAAAAGGTCTGTCACTACCAAGAGATTGTCAAAGATCAGAACATCCAATGGATATGAAGTGGAGTTTATTGCAGATGATAGCAGGCTGGACCTGGAAGGTGGAAAAAGGCTGCTGGCTGTCAAAGTATGGAAGTCCGATGCGCTGCTTAAGCATTATCGGTTAGACAATAATCAGTACCATGGATTGAACAGAAAGTTAAAATTGACAGGTGTCAAGCAGTTTTCCGTGTCGGACTCTACCGTCAGTCTTCCCGGCTACTCTTTTGAATACCATACAGGTTCTGGAGATTTTCCGGCTCAGGATTCGTATCAGCAGGATTACTGGGGTTACTTTAATGGCGCACCCCGAAATACAACCAACATGATTCCTTACATGTACCTGGAAGGGGATAGACATGTGAACCCGGCCACACACGTGAGCAGGGCTCCAAGTCTTGCTCACACAATAAACGGAACCATTTCAAAACTGGTCTACCCTACCGGGGGATATACTGAGTTTGCCTATGAGTTAAATGACTTTTATGATACAGCGTATCGTAAGATCTATACGGTGGGTGTTGACCCGCCTGCGGCTAATACTTCTATCTCAACAGAAGAATTTGATGTGAGCCAGTCCGGAGACATTGAAGTGATCACTCATGGAGATGTGTTTGGTAAGCATACCTGGGAGCTGGAGCGAAAGTCCGGTACCAGCACCTGGACAGCCGTCACTTTACCTCTATCGGGTGACCACAACCTGTTGAGTGGTACCTACAGATTTACAGTCACAGATACCGGTATACCTTCCGGTCCCACACCTTTAGGAGGTGGTGACTCACAACAAGGATCTACAGATCACATCACTTTCCGGGTGGTATCCAAGTTTACAGAAGTTGTTGACAAACGGCCATCCGGAGGCTTACGTATTCGCAAGATGACCTTCTTTGACCCCCTCGATAGCAGTACCATTTATAAACACTATTTGTATGAAGATGAGAATGGTTTGACCAGTGGTCGTCAGTTTACCCGTAAGTGGCTGCCTGGATACTTCAGAGTTTATACGCCAGGTACTGAAATTGATGGCACCTGTGCCAGCTTCTTAAGTCAAAAAACAACTTCTATGACAGTAAGTCACTCTTCCTCTACGCCAGCAATGACCTACCAGGGAAGCCATGTTGGCTACGGTTCTGTCTATCAGTTTACGTATAAGCCATGCCCTATTTCCCCCACAGAAGGATTCTTGGGTGCTTGTGGCGTATCGGCCGCTTCCAGGTTCCAGTTTCACAACACATGGAGCGCGCACGACGAACCGCTGATTCCACAACCCGATCTCACCTACAAGAATGGTGTAAAGGAAAAAGAAGAGCAGTTTAAATATACTGTGAGCAGTTCTCCATGGCGTGATAATCTGACGAAGCTTCAGGAAGTGACCTATCACTATGAGGAGATTACTGAGACAGCAAAGGCCAAAGGTGTACTGGTCAAGGAAGAATCTGATTCTTTCTGCTATCAATGGAATGTGGGAGATCCTTTACGCTTAGATGTACTCATAGTTTCCTACAGCATACAGCCAAAATGGTATCGATCTACCGG
>ERZ1740068.419-NODE-419-length-21426-cov-5.692995_pt1 | contig 21426 bp, 26 predicted proteins | sample MGYA00581735_ERZ1740068 | MGnify/ENA primary metagenome ERZ1740068 (study PRJEB43018, sample SAMN04849740) | marine metagenome | isolation source: floating plastic debris | place: Pacific Ocean | collected 2008-08-30 | study: EMG produced TPA metagenomics assembly...
GTGACTGCCCCCGTCAGTCGGGCAGCATCGAGCATATGACCAAGGTTATTTGTTTCAAGGAATTCAGTGCGTTCTGATCTAAGCGCGAATTGCATATGCTCTCCTTCCGCGCAGAAGCACGAATGAGTACTCAGCCTATTTGGGGGTCAGGCCCTAAACAAGAGAAACGTAGTCCATCGAGAAAGTCAGCTTTGTCCGCATAGCCGAAATCTGGCTGTAGTTGGACCGTGACGCACAGGCGCATGTTAGGCTTTGAGCCTGGTGCTTAGCAAGATGCGCGCGGCTTAGTTTCCGGGTTCCTGCGCCAGTTTTGAATTTACCAGGGGTTGCGCTCTTGCAAAACCGTCTGGGGCGTCTTTTTCCCAAGGGAGAATGTCCGAGGTGGTTGGCCAAATACATTGATACGCTTCGAAAACAGTAAGGTCTCTTTCCATATAAAAATCAATGGCCGCACCAAACAAGAACTCATACCACGTCAAGTCGACCTTGAGCATCTTGCATCGAAAATTCGGCAAGACATCGTTACGCATTTGCTCGCTTTTCGGTTTGTTTCCGGATTCCCAAATCTGAGCCAACATACCGTGTGCGACCTCGTGCTTTTGCCCAACGACAATTACCTCGGGCCAGTCTCGCGTGATGCCCCAGCCAATGGAATAGGCGAATGCGGGCCAAGCTTCGTCACCGCCAACGAGTTGGGCATGCCACCCGTGTTTCATAACATTCTCAGAGATTGTCTTTTGCTGATCAACCATAGGCAGTATCCAACCTGTCTACTTGGCGCTGTGTCGTATTTGGCCTAATTGAGAACCGTTGTAGCGTCCCAATTTCGCTCGATCAGATCATACCCCTGTTACATACTCAGAGTATTACCGCGAAATCCGACCAGCGCTTTCAACCATGACCTCGTAAGTGAACGCAATTCGTCAGTTTTGTGGGATGCACACGTAGCCTAAACGCCAAGTGCCTCAGCTGAAACCAACATAGGCAATCAAACCTTCAATGCTGGTGGGCAGTATGCCTTGTCGCTCCGCCTCGCCGATTCGAGTAGAGCGAAACAGTTTAATCCCGGGTTTGTCTGCCTTGTAAATTCTAGCCTCCCGCAATGACTTCGCGGCAGAAATAAGCCACTCCTTCAAAACGGAAACTTCGGGCTCTTCTCCAAGGACTACTTTGCCGAAAACAACATCTCCATCTGTGGTCAATTCAATTGGCTCGCCGTTGCCATTTAGCGCGTAACCCTCCTGTTCCTCGACAAACCAAGGCTCAAGTTCCGAGCACATATCCGAAATGTTCCGGAAAATTTGTACGTCACCTGGCTCATTGAAACGCGGATTGGAGTTTAAAACGGCTACATCGGCTAGCCAATTTTTATGTACTGGTTTGCTCATGTTTACCGTCTAGTGAGAACCCAACGAAGTAGGAAATGAAAGGTGATTGTAGCAGCGCGCTGTTCACAGTTTTTGTCAGTTCAATTCTCGAAGCGTTACGTCACTGCTTGATGCAGAAATCATGCATTTGCAACCAACGGCGGCTATGTCCGCGTCCCTGACTTCGCAGTCAGGTCTTCATTCCGAATGGGCCTCTTTCACTCGTACTTTGAACTCATTCCAACTCTCGTCTGGCTTCTTGACCAAAGTGCTCCCCGTTAGCTTGCCTTTCATCATGAACGCACTGCCTGCTGCCCCAAGCATAGGGCCATCCGGGCTTGGGCGAACGCCTTGAAGTACAATTGCGTCAAGCATCTGTTTCGGGCCTTCTTTCGCCTCCAGCCGCTCAATCCGTTTCGTCTTGTTCTGAATACTCATTGGACAGCCTCCACACGCGCTTCAAATTCGTCCCAAGTTTCATGCGGAGCTTTCTTGATTTGGGCGCCTGCTGAGCTGCCACTACAGATCCATGCAATGGCTTCACCGGTGGGCCCGGGGCCGTTCGGTGTGGGGCCCATGACCTTCCAGATGACAGGCTCTACAGTTTGGGGCGGACGGTTCTTTGCTTCCAAACGCTCAACCCGTTTGGTTTTGCTGTGAATGCTCATTTTGCCTCCAGTGCCGCGAGGCGGCGTTCCAATTCTGTTGTTTCCAAGGTCTTTCTGTAGCTCTCGACCAAGTTCATGACGGAAGTCGCCTCGAGCGGTGTCATGTCGCCACCAGAGACAGCCTGTAGGACTGCCTGCGCGGCCTGGGCAGCGTCCTGCGCGCTCTTCTTGGCCGGTAGCTCAAACTCGACTGGCGCGTCCTTTCGAGCTGGTGCAATGCGTTCTAAGCACAAGCGAAGCGCAACCATGTCACCCGTTAGCGCGGCATCAATGGCGGCTTGGGTCAGTTCTTCGGCCTGCCCTTCAAGAAGAGCTTCCACGGCTCGGCTCACCTTATGTCGAGCGCCGGTTGGGCGGCCTGGATTGCCCGATGCGAAGGTGCCATCGGCGTTGCGTCCTTCCGTTGTCGAGCCGTTTTTACGGTTGTTGCTCATGTCGTCACTGCTCCGATTGCTGTCAGTTGGCTTTCTTCCGCCTCGCCGTGAAAAGAGACCCGCCCATTATCGTGGAAGGTCACAACTACCCCTTCGCCAACGGCGACGCTCAATTGACGACGGCCAGGCAACAAACTGTCACTGCCATCGAAACAGTGCTCCCGTTTCTGCGGTGGGACAAACACCGCCATCGCCGCTAGCCATGTGGACGTGTCCCTGGGCAAGCCTTCGTCGTATTCGAGCATGGCAGCCTTTTCGTGGAAGCGATCCATGGCGATGGGCACGGCCTTTTGCTTGAGGTTCTCGCACTCAGGATCTGACCCTTGAGCCGTTGCTAAACTCGCTAAACTTGCTAAACGGGGTGTCTCTTTAGCGCGTTTAGCGGTTTTAGCAGGTGCCAGGGGTCCGTTATCCGTGTCGACCGCAGCCAAAGCCCGGGCAAGCGCCCCTTCCACATCAAACGCCATTTTGCTCACCTCTCTGCACCTGATAGGCCTCACGACGTGCCCGGCCCCGCACCTCTGAGCCCGGGTCTAGCGGAACCAACCAACCGGCTTTCACAAGTATGGAAATTGCCTGAGACGCGGCTTTGCGGTCGCGCAGACTGTTCGGGCCGAACTGCAAGATGTCGCCCGGAAGTATCTCGGGTTTGTCCCAGCTCTCAACGAGCCAGATACGCAGCTTTTCAGCCTGCGCGATATCAGGCGGGATCGAAGCACCATTCACCAACCGCGCCGCTTCGGACAAGTAATACTCGGCTAGCTTGATCGCATTTGCCATAGTTTCAGCAGACACCTCTGTGGCGTCCAAGTCTTCCCATAGGGTCAAAACGCCTGCGATCCGCGCGGCCTGTTCCTGAGCCTTTGACGCATACCCGGTGACCGCCTCAAACTCACCGCCCTTGGCCTGCGCCCGTTCAATGTGATCGGAGAACTCGACCAACAGGTGCCGTGCAGGTTGGGACAAACGCAAGGGACGTGGTTCCAGTTCACGCGTATCCGGGTCACGCATCGGCATGTCTTGAGACAGAATGTCTGAAAGTCTGGCTGAAAACGCGTCAATGGAACGAGTTTCGTATCGCAGTACCGAAGAAACCCTCGTCCCAATCGTGCTGGCGGGTTCGCAAATCAGGCAGCGCGGCAAGAAGCCAATACCGCCTGCAAGCGCATCCGACATCACACCCTGAGCGACTTCTGGCTGTACCATGAGATGCAAAGACATGCGTTTGCCATAAAGGGTGGTCGAGCCATCTCCAGCCCGTGTGCGGCGAATGGGCGATCCATCCCATAGGCCATTCAACCCGGTCAAAGTCTTCTGCTTGTTGTCACTGTTCATGCCGTGACCACCAAGGAACTGCCCGCCCTCATCGGAGAAGAGACCGAGTGAAGGCTGGCCCTCTATGAACAGCTTGGTGAGCCCTTCAAAGGTCGGTTCACTCGCGGTGCGGGATTGAGACGGCGGCATTTGAGGCTCACCGCCAAGCTCTTCCAAGTCAGCTTGTGCGGCGGCCTTGTTCCCGGTTTTCTTTTTCATCTCACCGAGAATGCTGTCCCGTGTTTGCCGCCAGATTGAGACGTCGTTTTGCCAGGTCACCAGCTCATCACGACGCACCGCCTCACAGTCGCGTTCGTGTTCCCTGAGAGCCTTCATGAATTGCTTGTCACAACTCGATTTGCGCTCGCCGCTGCGTGCAATCGTCAGGCCATAGAGCGACGTAGGCGAGAACCCTGCCAATGTCTCAACATCAGCAAAGCCCTGCACGGCCAGAGAGGTGGTGATGAGGGCGCTCTGGGCCGGTATGGCGACAGGTGCGCCAGTGTTGGCCTGAACGCATTCAACGGCATCCTTTAGAGGACCAAGCGCATCTAACGGATACGGTTGGCCCGGTGGTGTTTCGCGCATCAGTGGTTGTGGGCCTTCAGGTCTAATGTGAAGTGGGACAACGCCATGATCGGGTATTAGGTGGCGGTCTATGCCTTGGATCTGCTCGAAAGTGCTCATGCCGCCGCCCTCCTCTGTTCCGATGCCCAGCGAAGAAAATCTGCCTGATCGTCAGGCGTCATCGCCTCAAAGGCTGCGACTGCGTAACCCTTTAACTCGGTGGTATTGGCCAAACTGGCCCACCACCTGGCAGAGGACATAACGTTGTCCAATGTTGGTACCGGATAATCCGCAAAGGGACAGGCGAACTCAAAGACCTGCGCTGCGTCATCAGGTTCCAGTGACCGCAGCGCAGAAACAGCCAAGTCCGCACGTTCTTGAGGTGTCAGGCGCGCCCTGAAGATTAGTGCAACGCGAAGCCAGTGTTCGAGACCTGTACCCAGTCTGAGTGCGTAGCCCACAGAGCGGGCTACACGGTTGATGTTGTTTGGAAAAAGCATGGAATGGGTCAAACCAGCGAACCCCAGTGCCGTTTTAGAATTGGGTAAGCTGCTACTGATATATGCACAAAGCCCGGGCAGTCTTGTTTGCTGGAGGGCAAGGGCGCTTTCGCTGGCTCAGCACGTAGTGCGCTTGAGAGTGGTCTGTTTGGTTGGTCGTTCATCTCTTGTCCTTTCATAAGGAGTTGAATGACCAGGCCGCATCCGTTAGTCTTTATTTTCTGATAAAGAAAAACGGCCCCTGCGATCCCGATCGGGTGAGTGGGGGTTTTTCTTTACGTTCCTGGATTCACGCGGTTTTGTTTGTAGTAATCGATGAGATCGTGACCGGCGTAGATCACTCGTGAACCAGCCTTGATGTACGGAGGCCCTTTGCCCTGGCTGCGCCATTGCTTGAATGTGGTTCTTTTGTTCAGACCTTTTTCTTCAAGGTCTACGTCCGTGTAGACTTTGTCTGGCTCAATGCCCGCGACGGTGAAATCAGTGATGTCATTTGACTGAGATTTCCGTTCGGGCAGTATCACGCCTGCATTGCTATGATTCATGGTTGACCTCCGCGCTCCAAAAAACTGCGACTACGGAAGTCTATGCCCGTACACGGGGGTTAGAGATATCATAGCTACATAGGAAATTTTGCCTTTTAGCTATGATTTTCCAGCGCTCAGTGGATCAACCCTTGCCCCTAGCCAAGCGACGCCAAGCATTCATGACCGCACGCGGTTCTCTCCATTCATCTCGCTTTCCTAGGGCGTCAACCATGTCGGCTAAGAACTCTGAGAACTTACCGGAATAGGACGAAGGAGCCGGTTCGCCGCGCGCTTCAAACCAAAACTCACGACACCTTTTAACCATTGTCACCTTTTCCCAGGTCTCACCTTGCTTGGCTTGATGCGAAAGGTTGCTGACCGCCACACCTGACAAAACAGTCTCTGCTGCGCTACGCACAGATCTGGTTTTTGATGCGTGCAAAGTCTCTAGATTGGCCCTATCTGCCCCAACGCCCAAGAAGGACGACAGCGCGGAACGCAATCGCAACTCAAAGCAATCATATGATACAAGCGGCGTCACTTCGCCATTGTCCAAAAAAGTCTCTTGCAACCAAACGCCCGGTTCATCATTCGCCAGATTGTTTCGAACTTGAGCCTCCACAGCTCGGCGTATGTCCGGATGAAGTGAATTGAAGTTACTCAACGCTCTGCGCAACGACTTTTCGATTTCTAGGATTGCTTCCTTTTGTGCCCCTAAGTCCGCAGCGTGCGCCCTTGAGGTGTCGAGGATCCATTCTGGCGATAGTTGATCAAACCACTCCTCTGTAAAATTGATTCCCAAATGGAACTGGCACACTTCCACAACCGCACTGTGCGTGCCAACTTTGGATTTAAGGGTCAGTTTGTTCGGACTTGCCTTAGGATTCATTTCTTGAGCGCCTCGACCGAACCCAAGGCGTGTGTTGTTGTTATCGACCGAGAGACCGATGCAGCTAAGACTTCTAGTGCTTCCCTCTTTTCATCCCTGTATGCAGAGCGGTCATAGGTGGCGGTGACGCTTGTTTCTACGTGCCCCAATACACGCGCAACGATGAAACGAGAAACCTTCCGCGTCTCATTTCCGGTTGTCATCAACGTTGCGCCTGTGCGTCGTATGTCATGAAAGCGCCAGTCAGAAACGCCCGTACTTGTTTCAATTTCTGTCCTAAATTTTGAGCCCGGCACTATCGGTTTTTTTCCGGTTGTCGTGAAAACGAATGGCCCATTGCGAGGCTGCGCAGCTAAGAGTTCAGCTAACGCATTGGACAGTGGAACTTCATGCGATTGCGCGGATTCTGCGCGCGTGGCCTTCATCTTGTTTCGGGGGATGAGCCAAACATCGCCCCGCAATTCGTCCCACCGCATTTGCGCGACGTTAGACAAGCGCTGCGCAGACAGCATCAGAGCCCCTAGAAAAGGCCCAAACGGGTAGGGCTTCTTTCCAGAGAACTCCCAGAGGGCTGCCCATTCAGCAGCGTGTAGCACGCGTTGTCGAGACTGGGAGCTCGCGCCAACTCGTAGATCAACCCACGGGTTTTTCTCGATCAGCCTTTCATCCGCAGCCCACGCCAACATAGGGCGCAAGCATCGGATCACTGACCCAGCACGCAGAGCGCTGGAATTTTCCGTGACATGCTTTCGAAGGCTTATGCCGTGATTGAAACTCAGATCAGAAACTCTGACACGCCCAATGTGGGGACTGCCCCACACCCGCCAAGCTGACTCTACGTCTACCCAGGAACGCAAGTCCGGCGAGCGTGCCGCCTCATAGAGCGAAAACAAATCATCTACAGTTTTGACGTTGCTACCGGTCGAGAACTGAAGTTCCTCAAGCTTTGCCGCTTCTGCGGCGATGCGGGCATCCTTGACGGACAACGCAGGATGCATACCGAGCCTTTTACGGACGCGTCTGCCTCCGCGCGATATCATCACTTCCCAAACTGCCAAACCCTTCTTGCCGTATCTCAAAATGAGACCGCGAGTTACTTCATCTCTGTATTCAGTGCCGCGCTTGGCAGCATTATTGATGAAGTTGTCGGTAAGCCGCTTTTTCATTTCTTGTGCGTTTTCTTGTGCGTTTAGTTTGATATCTGGAAGTATACTGACGTACCTGCACGTTCGCAATTATGGTTTATAATCAACGCGCATATTCCTCCATATACTTGGAGGCATTTGAGAACGACGAACTTTTAATCAGTGGGTCGCAGGTTCGAACCCTGCACGGCTCACCACTTATTTTTCAACGCCGAAGGAACCACCTAAAGCATTGATGGGTATGGTGGTTTTTGCGGTTCGAACACCCTCTCTTCGGCAATAGGCAAGATGGTCTGCAAAGACCAGTTTCAGTACCGCTCTCTTGTCTTCAATGTGGTCAGAAACCCAGAGATTCCAAGGGTTTGCCAGAAAACCGAAAGCGGTTCGAAAAGCTTCGCTAAAGGGGATGGTCGGTTTGCCGGTTTCGGCCAATTGTTCGGATAGAAACAGCATTTGTGTTTCCATCTCCTTCAGGCGGGATTCGTAAGCGGTGATTAGCGTTTGGCTCTCCGCGTCCACAAGTCGGTCCACGAGTTGGTTGACATCGCTTGCGTTCCATCGGCTTGCATCGGTATGAACGCGGCATCGGCGGATGGATCACAGGGCGGCAGCAGAAGGTTCGTTGTCATCTGTGCGCAGCCGCGCGGCTCCTGATTGGCAAACTGGCGCAAGGCATCTTGGGCTTGCAGATATTCCATCTTTTCGAGCATCGTGGCACCCGTCATATCCAGCACGCCGCCGGTAATCACCCGCCCCACTTCGCCTTCGGCATGGGCGCCGATCACGGTGATTGTACGGCTCCACTGCACCGGCTCAATCCATTCTTACAGGTGAACATCATAAAGCCCTGGCAAAACAGAAGATGCTGCTTTGCCAGGGCCGCTTGGGTCCGCACCAGGGAGGCAACGGATCCAAACAGGCCGTGTTGTTACGCGTCGTCCAACCACCAACGGCTGGCCGCGCGGCCACCATCCATGGCCCAGCTGGCGGCAAGCTCACCGGTGTGTTTCACATTGCTGCGACGACCGAAGACGAAGTTGGGGAAGTAGGGCAGAACCGTGCCGCCATCGTCGCGCAAGAGCATCCCCATCTCGGCATACATCTCGGCGCGTTTGGCATCGTCAAGCTCACCTTTGGCCTGCACAAGCACTTCGTTGAAGCGGTCGTTTTCCCAATGGGTCTCGTTCCACGGCGCGCCCTTCTTATAGGTCAGTGAATACATCACGTCCGGCGTCGGACGGGCGCCCCAGGTGACCATGCAGAACGGTTTCTTCAGCCACACGTCAGACCAGTAACCATCATTGGGTTCGCGCACGACATTGAGGTTGATGCCCGCTGCCTTGGCGTGCTCGGAATACAGCACCATCGCATCCACGGCGCCGGTTGTGATGGAATCCGCCGTGGAGATATCAATGGGCGTATCCCCCATACCGGCCTTTTTCCAAAGCGCTGCGGCCTGATCGGGATCGTATTCCCGCTGAGGGATCTCAGAGGGGAAATAGGGCATGGTTGGGGCATGATGGAAATCATTGCCAATTGTGGCTGCGCCAAAGGTGATCTTGTCGATGATCTCTTCGCGGTTGATCGCCAGCTTCAGCGCAATACGCACATCTGGGTTGTCAAAGGGCGCTTGATCCACATGCATGGCCAGCGTGATCGCCTGCGCGGAAGAGACATTGTCGATCTCGATGTTGGGATCACGCGCCATCAGCGCCATTGTCTTGTTTTCCAGAAGGCTGACCGCATCCACATCGCCCGTCACGATCGCAGTTTGCCGCGCGTTGGGGTCGTTGATGATAGTGAAGATCACCTCATCGAAATAGGCCCCTTCGCCGTGCCAACCGTCGTGACGCACCAACCGGGATTGCACGCCTGGCTGGAACTCAACCAAACGATAGGGTCCGCTTCCGTCGCCCGATTGCCAGTTTACCGTCCCGTCCGCGTTGGCCGGGCAGATGGCCAGGTGGTAATCCGGCATGATCCACGGCAAGTCAGCGTTGGGAGAGCCGAGCTTCACAGTGATGGAATGATCTCCATTGTCGACGATGTCCGTCACGTCGGTGAAGAAGGCCGCCACGGCTGAGGTTGTGTCCTCGCCGCGGTGGTGATTGAGCGTCGCAACCACATCATTGGCGGTCACCTTGGCCCCTGAATGGAAGGTCGCATTGGGGTTCAGTTTGAACGTCCATTCCCGCGCATCGGGTGAGGCGGACCACTCGGTGGCCAAATCTCCACCAAGCGACTGGTCAGGATTGATCTGCGTGAGGTAGGAGCGGAAGGTGTGCGCCAACGCGATGTCAGCAAAAGACACGTATTTTCCCGGATCGTGCTGATCAGACGTGTTGCCGTCATGTTGAGCGATGCGGAACGTGCCACCGCGCTTGGGCTCTGCCTTTGCGGACGTGCCCCAAAGGCCGGTGGCCGCACTCGCTGTCATGCCGGCGGCAACGGAGTAGTTCATAAAGGAACGGCGTGAGATTTTGCCCTCTCGCGCAGCTGCGGCGAGGCGGTCAATCATAAGTTGGTCTGTATACTTGGACATGGTTTCTCCCTGGGTTTCTTCTGGCGTTACATGCAGACGCGTTCGCCACTGAGAAAAAACGTTCCGCCGGATGTCGGCGGCGGCAGAGGCATCGCGCATTTCCATGACCGCACAAACGGCCTCTTGTTAAAAGAACGTTTAAGACGTTATCTGTAACAAATCAGACAAATTCAGAGGCGCTTGATGGACGGAATGCACCCGAGCCAGGCCACGAGGGATGTGGAACCGGATGTAAGACTTGCGTTCATCCTGACGCCTGCCTTTACGATACTTCCTTTGGCAGGCTTCATCGATGCCGTCCGGCATGCCGCCGATGAAGGAGACCGCAGCCGCCAGATCTTTTGCTCATGGGACGTTCTGTCATCCGACCTGACCCCCGTGACCTCAAGTTCGGGCCTGTCGATCGCACCATGGAAAACGTATTCGGAGGCCGGGGAATACGACTATCTGGTGATTGTTGGCGGATTGATTGATCAGCTGGACAAGATCGACCTGGAGACACTTGGATTCATCAAGTCACAGCGCACCAAAGGCGTTCAACTGGTGGGGCTTTGCACCGGCAGCTTTGCGATAGCGATGACGGGACTTTTGAATGGCAAACGCGCCGCGATCCACACCCACCATAGACCTGAATTCACCGAGATGTTCCCGAAGGTCGTTCCGGTCGAGAATGAGCTCTACGTTAGCGATGACGGCATACTGACCTGCCCGGGCGGAACTGCCGCCATTGATCTGGCAGTTGAGATTTTGATCGAGCGCTGCGGTCGCGCCCGTGGAAGCAAGGGTCTCACGGCCCTTGTGGTGGATGAACATCGCCGCGCCCACGAAGTCGGGCGCGCGCCCTATCAGGATCTGGAGGTCTGTGGCAACTGGCGGGTCGAACAGGCGATAAAGATCATGTCACAAAAACTGCAAGAGCCAGATACCTCCCAGTGCCTTGCAGGGATGTTGGGGTCGAACGTGCGGCAACTCAACCGCGCCTTTGCAAAGCACGCCAAATCCTCACCTCAAGAGGTATGGCGCGATATGCGACTTCAACATGCCCGCTGGAGATTGCTAAATTCCAAGCGCACCGTCACCCAGATTGCGTTTGAATGCGGATTTTCAGATAGCAGCCACTTCTCAAGATGGTTCAAAATCAGATATGGCGAAACACCACGCAAGTACCGAGAAAAGCGACTTGTCTCGGATTGACCGGAGTAGGCGCCCCATTGCTAGGGCCAAAAAATTGAAAACCTGTTTTGGCATCTAACCTTCGCAAGCGTTGGAACCGGCCCGAAGCGTGCTTATAGCTCGGCCTTTGCATGCTGCAGCAGCAGCCCGCATTGCTGCTGTTCGCGAAGGGTGTAAAAATCGTCGGCAATCGGACATCTATCTGTGAATTGAATTGCCAGAGGTGCTTGCCGTTGTAGTGGGTCTAACGAGTGAGATCTGACGTAATCGATCGCAAGCTTGCAGCAATAGCTGGAATCAGCGAACCGCAGAGACCGACAACGCCCGCCAGGATCATGCCTTGTAAAAGTCCTGACGATGAAAATTTCAAAGTGTATCCAATGCGAGTCACACCGCCCGACAGAGCAGTGGCCTCCGCCCCGTGGAAAAAGGAATACGCAACAGCTGCGCCCAGCAAACCCGCCGCGAGACAAATCAAGACGTATTCGATCATCAATCCGGAGCAGATGGCACGCCTGCTGTAGCCGACTGCGCGCAAAGTTGCGATTTCAATCCTTCGTTCGCTGAGCGAGGCGAGCATAATGTTTAGGGCGCCGACAAGCGCACCAATCGCCATAAGAGTGGCAAGCGGCCAGGCGAGGTTCTGAATCAGTTCATTACTGCGCGCGGCTTGGGCCGCGTAGTATGAAGCCTCTGTCTGCACGGAGAGATTGAGCCTTGGGTCGCGTTCGATGAAGGCTTCCAACTCAGCGGTTTCGCCGAATGTCAAAAGTCTGGCCCGCACGCTTTGAACGGTATTTGTCCGGTCAAAAAGCGACTGTGCAGCTGTGAGGTCTGCCCATATTTCTGAGGCCGCAATTCCACCGCCAGAAGCGAAGAGGCCGACGACGGTCCAGTCGGTCGCACCCAGTCTGACCGTGTCGCCAAAGGCAAACCCTTGGAAGCGGCGCGCCACATCTGCGCCAACAGCAAGCTCGGCGGCGCCCATTCTTGGCCAACGACCTTCAGTGAGCGAGACATTGCTGCGCATGGCAATCCCAGCGTCGGACAGACCGCGCAAGCCAATGTTTGCCCGATTTCCATCGCTGATTTGGGTTCCGTCGACGATCAGGTTCACCTCGGGTGAAAGAGCGACGGTACCAGGCGCGCTTTCCAAAATGTTGACCTGCTCGCCGGAGAGGGACGAGTTCATCTCAGATTGCGAGCCGCCCCGCATGATAAGTGCGATCTCCGACGATCCCGACTGGTCCATTGCTTGTGTCAGACCACGGCGCAGCGCATCGAGTGAGAGGAGGGTGGCGACGACAAGCGCCACGCAGAGCATCACAGAGAGCGTCAGTGCAATTCGGCTGAAGAAACCACGAAGACGGATGCCAATCACAGAAGCTGTTTGAGCAAACGGCATGAGAACCCCCTCAATTCTGCCGCAGCACGGTGGCCGTATCCGTATTCACCGAACGCCAGGCGGGCCAAACACTGGCGAGGATCCCCAGTGCAACCATCGAAAGAACACCGAGGGCGCTGATGGCCGGCGTGAGAGCAATGCCGGGTGCGATAGAGGCAAAGCTCTCGGATGACCCCGAAATCATCACAGCCGCGAGCGCCAATCCAGCGCAGCCCGCGATCATCACGAGCAACACAGGTTCACCGATAACGAAACTGAGGATCCGGGTATGTGAGAAACCCAGCCCTTTCAGGATACCAATGTCAGGACTGCGGCGTTTAATGGCCAGGGCGGTCGTACTGGCGACAATCATTAAGAGGCTGACCAACGCAGCACCCAGCACGAGAAGCGTGACCAGTGCGAGATCGCCGAATTGTGCGACGAAAGCTTGAGAGAAGCTGCGTTCCGTGTCTGTCGTCGTGCGGTCTGCGGTCGAGGCAAAGAAAGCGTCGATGGCCTGTCCCATGTCGATTGGATCGACGCCAGGCGCGGGGGTTGAGACGATCCAACCGAGCGTGTCTCTGTTGCTTGCGCGTGCTTCGTTGAACCGGTCATGGTGGACATAGAGAAAGGACGTGTCGATCTGGTCGGTAGCGCCTTCGAAGACGCCCGCGATGCGGAAACTCCAGGCCTGTCCACCATCCGCGCGGGCGATGCGCTCGTTGATGATCGAGACTTGATCGCCCGGTTCCCAGCCGAACCGCTCGGCCATGGAACGTCCAACCATCATTGCGGTTCTGTCGGACAAGAAGCTCTCTAGGACGGTGGGGTCGATGCGAAAGTCGTCACCATAGACCTCTAGATAGGAAATCGGATCGACAGCTATGGCATGGAGCGAATTGCGTGGCTCGCGATAATACCCGCCAAACCAGGAGGCGATGCTGGCTGCACCTACTTCCTCGATCTGCTGCAATTGCCGGAAATGCGAAACCGGCAAGGGTTGGGAAAACCCGGTCTTGCTCGTGGTGATCATCCGGTTGGCAGTGTCATCGCCGGTTGCCCCATAGGCCAAGTAGAACGCAGCCAGTATTCCAAAGAGCCCATAGGCGATAGCACCGGGCAGCAGTAGCACAAGAGTTCGGATCCAGGCAGCCATAACGCTCTGCCCGATGAAGCCAAGCACGCTCATGCCGCCTCCTCCTCCGCGACGCTGAGTTGGCCCTTGTCGAAATGGTAGACCCGATCGGCGTAGGCCGCGGCCCAGGGATCATGTGTGACCATAATTATGGTCTTGTCCAACTCATCACAGAGCGTCCTGAGAATATTCATCACCTCGCCAGAGGTGGCGCGATCAAGTTCGCCTGTTGGCTCGTCGCAAAGCAGCATGGGTGGGTCAGCTACGATGGCGCGCGCGATCGCTACGCGTTGCTGCTCACCCCCGGAAAGCTCGTTTGGTCGGTGCTTTAGGCGGTGATCGATGCGCACGAGGTCGGCAACCTCTTGCACGCGTCTGTGGCGCTCGGGTCGTGACAACGTGGTCAGCATCAGAGGCAGCTCGATGTTACCGTAGGCCGTGAGCGACGGCATGAGGTTGAAGGATTGAAACACAAGCCCAACGGTTTTGGCGCGCCAATTGGAGAGTTTTGATTGGCCGAAAGCATCGATTTGCGTGCCATCGACGCTCACCGATCCGGAGTTGATCCGTTCCAAACCTCCTATCGCATGAAGAAGCGTGGATTTTCCGGAGCCAGAAGGGCCCATGAGCGTGATGAAAGCGCCCTTTGCGACACTTAGGTTTAGCGCGTCAAAAACTGGGATCTCAGTGCGCCCTTTGCGATAGGTTTTGCCGGCGTTTTTGACGGTGACAAAGTCCTGTTGTGACATCATTTTTCCTCCAGTCGCACCGTGACTGCCATGTTGGGCCGAAGACGCGGATCTTCAGGCCGCGCGAAGGTCAGGCGTGCTTGAATGGTTGACTTTGCGCGGTTGGCGATGGGCGCAATGGATTGCACCACGGCTTCGAGCGGATCGTCAGGATAGGCATCCAAGGTCGCGATTGCGACCGCGCCTGGCTGAACGCGGTGGATCATCGTCTCGGGCACGTCGATTTCGATGACGAGAGAGCTGAAATCAACAATCGTGCAGATGCCGCCGCTGCCACCGTCATCGAAATTCCCTGGCGAGACGGTTTCGCCGACCTGCGCGGCGCACTCGGTGATCGTGCCGTTGATTGGGGCGGTCACGCGGTATTGGTCTAGAAGAAGTGCGGCGCGCTTGGCTTGCAGTGCCGCGATCTCGCGCCGCGCAACGGCTTCGCTCAAGCGAGAGGAGAGCGCGAGGGCGGTTGCTTCGGCTGTATCCATCCTGGCTTGTGAAGAGAAACCGCGCTCAGACAGCGACTTCGTGCGCTCTCGTGCGGTGTCCGCCTCGGCCAACTCGGCTTGAAGAACCTCGATGGCCCATTCGGCAGCACTGGCTTCGGCATCGGCAATGGCCAGCGCTGCGGCAGCCAGTGATCCATCCAGTTCGGCAATAAGCTCGCCTGTGGAAACGCTGTCCCCGTCCTCCACGTGCAGGGCCAAAATCACGGATGGCACCTCCGCTGCGACTTCGACAGAGGTGCGTGCAACGAGGTATCCCGCCATGGTCAATTGTGCTTGTGCAGGAGCGGTCGCAACAGCAGTGACGGGCTCGGATGCATCCTCGGGCTGCACTTGAACAGCTTCTTGAACGCTTAGGCGTTCGAGAGTGTCCGGAAGCCACATCGCAGCGCTCGCTCCGCCAGCGAAAACAGCCGAAAAGAGCAAGGTTAGACCCCACCGTCGACCTCGTGTCTCCGGTGTATCGCCTTCGCGCACAATGCGCAGGCTGTGCAGCCTCTCTGTCGTGTCATTTTTCGGTGCTGCTGTCATGCGCAACTGAATCTCATGTGAAAATCTCGGCCAAAGCTACACCTCGGATTTGAGAAATCACTGGTCGGAGAGGTGATTTTTCACAAACGGACCGTTCATTGCGTCGCAAATTCTTCAGTGCATGTTAGGTTTGGACTGACTTGAGGCAGTGGACGCGCAAGACACACGATCCATACCAGCGTCACGCAGAGGCAGAAGAGAAGGGAAACGTGCGTGCCCTCGGACACAGCAGGAAACTCACCGAAGCCGATTGGATCGAACCAACGTGCAAAAGCGCTGATCTTTTATGTCGGATTGCCACTAGTGTTGGCTGTCGTATCGGCAACACAACCCGGCTACACCAATATTTTTGGGCTCGGGGGAGCGCTTTTGTACCTCGGGGTCATATCGCTCATCCCATGGTGGATCGCTGAAGCTACAACATGGGCTGTTTGGTGGGCTGGCCGATCCGTGCGTCCGCCGCTCTGGGCGCTCTGTGGCTTTGGCATTCTTCTTGGCTCGCTGATCGCCTACCCCTTTGTGCTCTTGGTAACGGACATCTTCATTCAGTTTTGGCCTGACGCCGCGCATTCCGACGTTCTGGTGTCCTCATCGACGGGCGGTCTCGGAACACTTATCCAGTCGTTCCATGGCATGGCGTACTGGATACTTGCCAACTATCTGTTTGATCGCTTCCTAGGTTTCCCGCGCTTTCGATATGAGCAGCCGCTCGGTGAGCGTGGTGAGCCTTTGGCCGTAGCAACCGGCGATCTCGACGGACCGACGTCTAAGCTCCTGGAGCAGTCGGAGCGCTTTCACTCGCTTTCCGATATCTTGCTGATGAAAGCCGAGGAACACTATGTACGCATCTCTGGGTCAGATACCGAGGAGCTTGTCCCGTATCGCTTTGGCAAAGCGATCCTTGATCTGACAGGCGAGGACGGGTTTCGGGTGCATCGATCCTATTGGGTGCGCCGCACCGCTGTTGACAGTATGCAGGAGCAGTCGGGGCGGATCTTTCTGGTACTGTGCAGTGGAAAGGAGATACCAGTCAGTGGGCAATATCATGGGTTGGTGCGACAGGTCTTCGCGCCAAATGCTGTCGAAGGGAATGCAAATTCTTAATGCTCTGCCAAACTAAGTGGTTGCCCTAGGACGCAAACTCGAGCGTGTGGTGTGTGCCCAGTAAGCCAAAGATGCGATCCCCGCAAAGATCAAAACCTCGATCCACTCAAATGACCCGCCGCCATACCAGATGAGCCCGCGCGGCACGATCGGCCAAAGTCCCGCGTAAAGGAACACGACCCCAAAAGGCAGGCTCGGAAAGAGCGCGTTCTTCGTGACAAGCAAGGCCGTAACGACCCCGTCGTGGACTCCGGCCAAGAACACCAGGACGGACGTGACTAACTCTCCAAACCCGAGGGGTGCGATAATGTCATGAAGGTCCTGGTGGCCTATCAGACCCATCACAGCATGCCCTCCAAAAACCAATAGTAGAAGAGTGAGAGGGAGAAATGAGACTACGTAGAGCGCGAGGTTCATGATCGTTGGCTTCGATGAATGAGTGGTGTCTTGTGGCATGATGACCTCACAAACATGATTTGAGTTTTGTGCTGGAGTGGCGCAATCTTCATTCGACGAAAGTGATCTTCCGGTCTTTGGCTGCGGTTGGGATGGCTCGCCTTTGCTCACTCAAAAAAAACGAACCAATGCGCATATGCCGACGTCCAGAGGTTTCCGAAACCCTCTGAAAGCCAACGCCAAATCCTCGTCGCCGTTGGAATTCGGGCAGTGAATAGGTCGCGGCCTCACTCGTGCTTTTCGAATCTGTGTTTGGTCAGAAGCTGTAGCTGAGCATAAGGCCGAAAGTTGTTTGGTCTTCTGAGCCGCGCTCCCGGACAAGCGAGGAATCCGCGGCATCTCCTGTCAAGCGGTCGTAGTTAACAAACCCGACCAGCGCGGTCTTCTGGCTCAATGGCAGGACGGCGTTTGCGTGCAGCCCATAGGAAATGATCCCGCCTCCGGCATCAAATTGGCTTAATCCTGATGCCGCGGATTGCGCAGCGTTCACGTCAAAGAAAGTGCTGGTGTAGGCGTTATCCCCGAAGGCAAGAACAGGCCCCAATGAGAAAAGTATCGGGGCGCGGCCAATGTTGAATGAGGCGTTATACATTGCCTCAGCCTCGCCATAGAGACCGTCATGTCCGCCATCGACACCCTGACGCAGTTCCAAACGGAATGAGAGTGGGTCAAATTCATATTCAACAAACCCACCAAGCTCAATCGTGCCGTCAATATCGCCCAAGCCAACTAGGTCGGTGCTGTCGCTACCATCGACTACAAATGGGTTGTCGTCTGGATCTTCATCGCGGCCAAAATTGTAGGCCCCGACGACCCCCGCGCTAAAGCCGGCCTGGGAGAAAACCTTATACCTCACACCATCCAGCGAGGCCGTGAACCGCTCACCATAGCTCAGCATCACGTTGGGAAAAACGCTGATCTGTTGCTCGTTGTCGCCAAGAAAGCTTGGCGCAGAAATCACACCGGCCGAGATAGTGAAGCGAAGCCCATTCTCGACGTGATCGCCGAGGTTCTGTGACCAAATCGCCGTGGGAAAGAGCACGGTTGTGCCGAGCACGGCCGACGCAAGAAACTTCATAGTGCTGCCTTTCAGTCATCAACGCACGGGTGAGGGTGTCCGCGCTCATGCCGGTGGCTAAAGGCAACTGGTGTCGACTGTTTTGCTCCCCCGTAAAGAATTGTTAAGTTGAATAGCGAGGGATACCGCATTTTGCAGGGACCCATGGCAACTTCACAAAACTTTACGTGCAGCAGAAATGAAAGAATGGCAGGACCGCTATAAAGCGACCGCACGAACCGAGGGAACCATGGCGGAAAAGGTGTTGATGATCGAGGATGACGCCCGCCTCGCTGCAATGGTGCAAGACTATCTGGGCGAAGCAAGCTTTCATGTCACTGTGGCGGGCACTGGCGCGGATGGCCTTCGGAAAATCAAAACCGGTACCTACAAAGCGCTGATCCTTGATCTCATGCTCCCGGATATGGATGGTTTTGCGGTCTTTCGAGCCATTCCCGAAAAGCACGCGCTGCCTGTGATCATGCTCACCGCGAAGGGTGATCCACTTGATCGTATTGTGGGGCTTGAGCTTGGCGCAGACGACTACTTGCCAAAGCCCTTTGAGCCGCGTGAGTTGCTTGCACGGCTCAAAGCGATAATCCGTCGCAACACGGGGCCTGCTGCCAACGACTTGCTGACATTTGGCAGGCTCGAGATTGATCGCGATGCCATGGAGGCCCGTTTAGACGGTGCACGATGCGACATCACAAACTACCAGTTCCAAATTCTCACATTGCTGGCCGAAAGCGCGGGTCGGGTTATGACCCGCGATCACCTTGTAAACGAGCTTCAAGGGCATGATGCTGACGCCTTTGATCGTTCGATTGATGTCCATGTGTCTCGCATTCGCGCGTCCATTGAAGACGATCCAAAGCGCCCGAAGCGTCTGATAACGATTAGGGGAAGTGGTTACGCCTTTTCCCGAACGCAGGAGTAATGGTTTGATCGCCAAAAGTTTTTTTGTGCAGGTTTTGGTCGTCTCGCTGTTCGGGTTGACACTATTCGCGGTGCTCGCGTCCTTGGCGTGGAATGCGATTGAAGACAAGTACAACCAAAAACTGTTTGAGCTGTCATCTGCAGTCGCGGAAACCTTGGTGCCAGCGTTTGACGCACCGCATCAAACCCAAGAAGAACACTTGCGGCGTATCTCCGGCAAACTCGAGTTGGATGCGTCTCTTTATGATAGTAATGGAACGCTCCTTGCGTCGACCTCAACGCAGGTTCCCTGGTTCGCGCCAACTGTGGGTCCGGGCCAGTGGCAACCCGGCCAAGACCAGCGCCGATGGCTAACACCGCTACAAGACGGTCGCGTGTTGTTTATAGGGCTGGATCGAGCGCCGCTACCGAACGAAACATTTGCTGGAACAATAGTGTTTGTTCTTCTGGCATTCGTAATTTCGTGTTTCATCTATCCGATCACGCGCCGTGTCACCCGCAGGCTAGAGCAACTGCAATCTGACGTTGCTCAAATCGGCCCCGAAAACTTGTCTGCACGCCTGACTGTCGACGGCGAGGATGAGATCGCCAAACTCGCGCAGAGCTTTAATCAATCTACTGAGACCATCGAAGATCTTGTGAACCGTCAGAGGCTCTTTGTGGCCAACGCCTCGCACGAACTTCGAACACCCCTTGCGCGCATTCGTATGGGGGTGGAACTGCTCGAGACGAAGAACACCGAGGCGCGCCGCGATGAGCTGCGTCGGGATATTCGCGAACTCGACGCTCTTATCGATGACCTTATCACCATGGCGCGATACGATCCTGGTTCTTCCCGTGACGTGTGGGAACAGGTTGATCTGCTGGCGCTGGCCCAAGAGGAATGCGAGCGCGTAGAGGGCTGTGAAGTCAGGGGTCAGACTGCAAAGGTGAAAGGAGATCGCCGGAGGCTTCAGCATCTCTTGCGCAACCTTGTGGAAAATGCACGTCTCCATGGCGCGGCTCCAATCACAGTAGATGTCGATAACGATGATAGCGGGGCGTGCCTCGCTGTTTGCGACGCAGGCCCTGGTATCCATGAAAGCGAGTGTGGAAAGGTTTTTGAGCCTTTCTTCCGTGGTCGCGGAAATCAGAACAAGGACGGCTATGGGCTGGGCCTGTCCTTGGTTGCACGCATTGCGTCACTACACAGCGCCCGTGTCAGTGTCAGTCGCGACCCTCAGTCCAAGATCGCCGTGCAGTTTTCCAGGTAACTCGCCACCCATACAAGCGGTGCTTTCTAACCCTGCTTGACGGTTCTTTGCATGTCTAAAAAAGGCCGGAAACGTACTGGCGATAGCAGTAAACTTGGGCACCTCAATTGTTTACGGTGCCACGTGTTCCGATTCAACCAGGCGATCCAAGAGTTGGGTTGACTTACGCTCAATCTGCGAGATTTGCCGTTGGATGGCTTCCTTGTCCTGCTCAACTGACTGCTCCTTGGCGGCCCAAAGGTCGCGGAACATCTCGAACGCCATGATGAACAGGTTGGCTGCTGGCTTTAGGTCTTTTAGTAGTGCCTCGAAATCGCCTTCCAGTTTGTCGCGTCGAATGGACTTACGGTATTCAGAGCAGCCTTTTGTGAAGCACATGTAGTAGGGGTACTTCTAGTTCCTGCCTTTGGACCAGCCAGCGGTCATTGGTTTGTTGCAGCAGGCGCAGGTTATGAAGCCTCTCAACGGGAAGTCTTTGCTCACGTCTTTTCGGGCGGGGGCGTAAGCGGTTCTTTGCAGGCGTTCTTGCACGCGCTGATAGGTGGACATGCTCACCAATGGTTCATGCTTGGCTGGGATCATATGAAGGTCCCAGCGCGGCATTGTGAGATAGCCAGCATAATACGGGCTGGTCAAGATGAAGTAGACTTGTTGATGTGTTACCTCGCCATATCTGGTCTTGGGAAACTCCGGCTGATGCTCGAGGAAGCGCTTGACCTCGGCTCGCCCTTGAAACTTGCCGGAGGCGTAGCCTTCAATGGCTTCTGTGATGATGCTAGTAATGGGCTCATCGCGCACCGTAAGCTTCCCATGCTCTTTGGTCTTTTCAAAGCGGTGGCCGTGTGGAGCCGGGAAACACCAATATCCGGCCTTCATACGCGCCTTCATCGTCTGAAGGGTTTTGCGGCGCATTTGCAGACGTTCGAGTTTGCCTTGTGCTGCGAAGACGGTTTCAGCGAACTCATCCTCTGGTGTTTCGCCGAATTGATAGTTCAAGCACGCTATCTGTGCGCCCCGAGCGCGGAAACCAGGCCTTCATCTTGCGTTCAAGAAGCTGCGATCGCATCCCGCTAAGCGGCCATTTGCTGCAAATGCAAAAACTGAACGAAGCCAAACTCACAATTTGCGGGACAAATCGGCCGTTAGCTGCAGCGCGGCACGTTACAGCGGTCTAACCGGAGAACGGTTCGCATTTGTC
>ERZ1740068.420-NODE-420-length-21393-cov-9.458150_pt1 | contig 21393 bp, 13 predicted proteins | sample MGYA00581735_ERZ1740068 | MGnify/ENA primary metagenome ERZ1740068 (study PRJEB43018, sample SAMN04849740) | marine metagenome | isolation source: floating plastic debris | place: Pacific Ocean | collected 2008-08-30 | study: EMG produced TPA metagenomics assembly...
ATGGTGTAGATTTTAACGCTGCGGGTATCGGTACATGTCTGGTGTGGCACATCACTTACGGTGAGGGTGTGACTGGTCTGGAGGCTGGTAACAACGTAAGTGACGTAGAAGGAATCTTCGCACTGTCCAATTCAGTCACTGTGTACAGAAGTGGTGCAGGAAGCCTCACTGGTGGACCATATGATTTTGTGGTAGACGGTATCGTTGACAATGTCATGAACATTGAACTGGATGATACTGATGTGAGAGGTCCTAATACAGGATGGGTCATCACAGACGATCAAAACAATATTTTGGGTACACCTCCAACCCTGGATGCAGTAAAAGGTGTAGACTTTGACGCGGCTGGTGTAGGTGTTTGCTTCATCTGGCACATCACTTACGAAAACGGAACAACCGGTGTGGAAGCAGGTAATAATGTCAGTGACATTGATGGTAACTTCTTGCTCTCTAACTCGGTCATGGTGAATAGAAACGCCATCTCAGGCGGAACAATCGCCGGTGGTCCCTTTAGCTTTGATGTAGACGGTACACCAGACAATGTATCGGGTATCACATTGGATGACTCTGAAGTCAATGGCCCCAACACGGGCTGGGTAATCACCGACGACCAAAATAATATCCTTGGATTACCTCCAACGCTGGAAGCGGTAGAAGGTGTTGATTTCGACGCTGCTGGTACGGGTGTTTGCTTTATCTGGCATATCTCTTACGGAGAAAATGTGGAAGGTTTGGAAGCGGGCAATAATGTCTCGCAGATCACCGGAGCATATGCGCTGTCTAACAGCATCAGAGTAACAAGAAACTAAGTACGGTATCAGGTAGGTGCTACCGGATGGAACCGTGAATAAAAGAACAATTCAGTTTCTAGTATGTTGTTTTAATGCTTAGGGTAACGTGCCCTATCGCCAGGTAGTCAAACGGGCTACCTGGTTTTTTTAACCTCATGATCGGCGATTACAAGTGATTGTATGGCATGAAAAGGGTGAGTGAAACAAGATGAAACTGGAAGTAGTTGTCTTCCATAGGCCATTTAGTCTTTTGTCGGTTGTAAGTTTTTAAGAGCGGCAAAACACTCCGGTAAGCGAGCCGTTAAAATGTATTATAGTAGCATATTCCAAAATATGCTATTTCCTCATAGTTAAGATTCAGGTAGATACCATTAGTGTCTACCTGTTTTTTTTGTCCGTATTTGTCCGGAACAGGTGTTTTCAACGGTGATCAGACCACCGTTACTGTGCCGACAGCAAGACAAACCGTGATCATCTCTTATAATTGATCTTTTTATAGGGTAGCCTGGAAATAGAAAAGCCTCACCTTTTGCAAGGCGAGGCTGATTGATATCATATATTCAAATACCCTTATACCTTATAATCCTTCGGAGTCTGCGATCAGCTCGGCGAGGTCTTTTACCTTCACGGACGCTTCTTTTTCTTTGTTCTTTACGCCATCAGACATCATCGTCATGCAAAAAGGACATCCTGCCGCAATGATAGATGCGTTGGTATCAAGTGCTTCTTCTGTACGTTCTATGTTGATCTCCTTGTTACCTGGTTCTGCATCTTTGAACATCTGAGCACCACCGGCACCACAGCAAAGTCCCTTCTTTTTGCTTCTCTTCATTTCTACCAGGTCTGCGTCCAGCGCCTTAATGACCTCTCTGGGAGCTTCATAGACATCGTTTGCCCTTCCCAGATAACAAGAATCATGGAAAGTAATCTTTTTCCCTTTGAACGAGCCACCTTCTCTTAGTTTCAGTTTTCCTTCATCAATCAGGTTCTGTAACATGGTGGAGTGGTGGATCACTTCATAATTTCCACCAAGATCAGGATATTCGTTTTTGAGGGTGTTGAAGCAATGTGGGCAGGCAGTCACTATTTTAGTGATGTTATAGCCGTTCATTACCTGGATGTTGGCCATGGCCTGCATTTGGAACAGGAACTCATTGCCCGCACGTCTTGCCGGATCTCCTGTGCAGGTTTCTTCCGGTCCAAGGACGGCAAACTTCATTCCTACTTTATTAAGTATTTTGACAAAGGCCTTGGTTACTGCTTTGTATCGATCATCAAAAGAACCGGCACATCCCACCCAGAACAACACTTCAGGCGTCTCGCCTTTGGCTGCTAAATCGGCTACTGTAGGTATTTGTATTTCTATCTGCTCTTTGATCATGATTCCTCGGTTTCTTGTAATTTATCTTGCTCACTTTTTAGTTCGTCGGCCCAGTTAAATCGGTCCGCAGGAGAAAATTTCCATGGGGCGAAACTCGTTTCCACATTGGAAAACATTGAATTCCACGAAGCTGGTGAGCTTGCCTCTTCCATCGCAGTGTAACGTCTCAATTGCAATATGATGTCCAGTGGGTTAATATTGATGGGGCATGCTTCAGCGCAGGCGTTGCAACTTGTACAAGCATTGACCTCTTCCTTGGTGATGAAGTCTCCAAAAAGTGTTTTTCCATCTTCCAGGCCCTTGCCGCCTTCAGCGATACTTTTGCCTACCTCTTCCGCACGATCACGGGTATCCATCATAATTTTTCTGGGCGAAAGCTTTTTGCCCGTTAGGTTTGCCGGGCATTCTGAAGTACAGCGTCCGCATTCGGTACAGGAGTAGGACTCCATGATATTTTTCCAGGTAAGGTCATTGACATCCTTGGCGCCAAAGCGTCCTACTTCGGCTGGTGGTGCATTGGGGTCTACACCCTCTACCGGCATACCCAGCATCATTTTCACCTCATTGGTGACTACTTCCATGTTGTCCATGTGGCCTTTGGCTTTGAGGTTGGAGTAGTAAGTGTTAGGGAATGCCAGGAAAATATGCAAATGCTTGGAGTGCGTCACATAAACAGCAAACGCCAGAATACCGATGATATGGAACCACCATGCTCCACGTTCTATCAAAATGAGTGTACCTTCCGAAAGAGACATTTTAGTAAGCATGGGTTCGAAGAGCCCACTGAAGAAAATAGTGCCGGTCTCAGGATAGTGTGCAGCACCCAGGTTCTGCAATGACTGATCGGCCGCATTCATGGTAATGATTGCACCCATGAGAATGACCTCTATTACTAAAATCAGGTTGCCATCCAGTGCAGGCCAGCCCTTCATTTCTGGTTTGGTGAAACGCGGCACCTTCATTACGTTTCTTCTAATGAGGAACGCCACACAACTGATGAGCACTAAAACAGCAAGCCCCTCAAAAATATTCATCAGCACATTGTAAAAACCTCCGAGATACGGTGCAAAGAGCCTGTGTGTTCCCAGGAAGCCATCAAGGATGAATTCCAACACTTCAAGGTTGATCACGACAAATCCTACATAGATGAATAGGTGCAGGACAGCAGGGATGACTCTTTTGAACATTTTCTGCTGACCAAATGCCACAAGCAGCATGGTTTTCCATCTTTCGCTACTGTTGTCTGTGCGATCAATATCCCTGCCCAGCAGGATACTTTGCTTGATCTGTGTGATGCGCTTATACAGCAAATAGGAGAAAAAACCTAGTACTGCTACAAACGCTATTTGTGATAGGTATTCCATTTTTGGTTAATTATTTACTGAAAATAATTTGTTCTAATTTTTTGTTAAAATATTTTGTTGAAGACAAAATTTTGATAGTTTTGCACCTCCTCAAATGGTACTGTAGCTCAGTTGGTAGAGCATCGGACTGAAAATCCGTGAGTCGGTGGTTCGAGCCCACTCAGTACCACTCAAAGTCCTGAAGCAATTCAGGACTTTTTTATTTCCCTTTCTTCCCTTCCTGCATAATTTCTGTGCCTTATCTAACATACATCGAAATTAGGTAAAAAAGTTCAAACTAGTATGCATGCATAACAAATTTTCGCTGTTTATAATCGTTCTGGATAAGAAAATAGGGGATTAGTGCACTGTCCTCATGAAAATTAAATCAAATCCATTCATGACATTGCTGCTGAGGGGCTGGAGGTGTACAGATAGATGAATTAAAGTCACCGCATGGCTCAGTTCTTATCTGTAGGAATTTACAAATGGCTGGGAGGAAGATCAGAAATTTAGTGTTGCTACGGGCTTTGGGAGTATTCCCCAATAAAAATCATGGTAACAACGCTGCTCATTTACAACCATGAAGCAACACTTCTCCCTGGTAGTTGAGAATGTTCTGAAGGACTTGCACATCACTGCAGGCAAATACTTTGGCGCCCATCACTGTTTCTATCTCTATCCTTTTGGTGTAGAAATCAATTTCGTAGGGATTGATGGCAATCAGTCGGCTGTAATTATTGCGTGCTTTTCTGAAGGCAGCATCTTTCATAGCAGATTTGGCTGCTTTCAAGGTTTTGTTGTACTCTTTTTTATAATTGATGGCCTCTTCATTGCCAGATTCCTTGATATAGAGAAACTCCGCAAACTCTTGAGTGAGGCTTGACTTATTGACTTTCAACATGCTGAGATAATCCTGATCATAGGAAAATCGGATGCTCATAAAAAGTTTCGTATCTGCGGGGAAAGTTTCCCATTCATCAGCCATTTTACCCAAAGATATCGAGATGGCTTTGGAGATGTCAGAGTCAATCTGGTTGAGGAAGTACGATCTCACGGGAAGACCGTCGGAATTGATCAGCATACGGATTAGAGCGGTGCCATATCGCTTACTTTTCATGGTGGATTCGGGAAACTCAAAATTCGTCTGAAATTTTTCCCAAAATCCTTCTGATCCCCCCGGGTAATTTGAATCAAGGACTGAGATCTGACCATGTGAAGGGGAAATCAGGCCGAGAGAGGAAAGAAAAATAACTGTAGCTAGTAGAACCTTATTCATTGATAAGTCAGTTTTAGTGTGTGTTTATCATTAAAGCCATGAATGCTTTTGATAAATTCTTGCCGAATTTACTGCTTATTAACAATGAATGCCATCATAATGATTTGGATTCCGGATATATTTCGACTTGCAGGGGCTGTTGATCGACTAATTTTAGGATTTGAGCTATCAGAATGATGCTTCTGATCTAAGGACTACCCGGAAGAGGATTGATAAAAAATTTGGAGGTGTTGGTTCGGTGGTACTGGTATCGGTCTGGCTGCTACTTCATCGCTGTGAAGTGAAGCAAGTCCATTAAAAAACTACGTGGAGTACCTTGTTTTGTCTGTTAATCGCCTTGGTTACTCTCCTGATGGTGTCTTCCTGGACGTTGTCAAACTCCTGTTCCATGACGATATTTTCACCGTACAATTGTCTCATGGTCCAGTATTGTTTATTGGTGCCATAATTGAACTTCGCTTTAAGCTTGTTGAACCACATTGAATATTTCATAGTATTATCATTTGCTAATCTATCCAAAGATAATTAAGCAGAACTCATTAATCAAGAATTTTAGCGACAAAAATTTCCAAATGATAATATTTATACCTAAAATGATGGAAGATTTCGTAATTATATTTTGAAGAGGTGTCTGTTAACAAGCCGCCTGAGCTTGATTTAGGTAATTTGGTATTTCTGATAGACTTTATCACGATTGTTTTTACATGAGACAAAATTGAGCCCCAAACAAAAATCTATCATTTATCATGGTGAATTATTGATGAATAATGGCGAAATGCCTTACTAATTATTTTTGATATTTAATGTAGCTTTTTGGACGATTATTAAATTTTCAAAATACACAATAAACATTATCACGATTGTTTTTATATGAAACTAATTTGAGCTCCTGATGAGTGATGAGTAATTATTGATTTGTAATGTAATGATGTTCAATTTTCTCTCAATTCCCCATTATGCATCACTAGCCGTGCGCCACTGACCGTGCGTTACTCATTATGAATTAATAGTGATTGAAGAATTTTGATGCAATCATCATTGGATAACAAAATGAATCTTTAATAAATTAAAGGTGATAATGTCTATTATTACGATTATTTCAATAAGAGACAAAGTTGAGTTCTTGGCTAAAATCTATCTTTCGTAATGATGAGTTATTGACGTGTGATGATGGCGTTATTGCAATTTTCACCGCCATTTCTCATTATGAATCATGCATTACTCATCATTAAAAGGTTTTAGAAAATTCAACATTCGATGTCAAAATCAATTTGTAATGGGTCAAACGTGATAAAGTCTAATATGCATTATGAATTAATAATTATTTGAAGGGTTTTAGAAAGATCATGATTTAACACCAAAATCAATCTCTAATGAATAAAACGTGAAAATGTATAATAATGGGTGATTGGTATTTTATCCTCCTTGTTCGTAACTGCTATCATTGTTGTTGGCATCATCCGATTTGAGTGGTATGGGCTTACAAAACGTCAAATCTTTCAATAATTATTGAAAATTCGGAAACTTTCAGCTAAATTACCCGTATGATTAGGTATAGTAATTGATCCTTTACAATGAAGTATACAGAAGGAAAATCTCGTTTTATTCAGTCTTGGGGCGTATTGGGGTCTAGTTGGGGTGTAAGCCGAACCATGGCTCAGATACATGCACTATTGCTGATTGCACCCAGGCCAATGAGTACTGAGGAAATCATGGAGGACTTACAAATCTCACGTGGCAATGCCAACATGAATATCAGGTCGCTGATAGACTGGGGATTGGCAGAAAAAGAAATAGTACCAGGCGAGCGGAAGGAGTACTTTGTGGCTGATAAAGACATCTGGAATATTGCCAAGCAGGTGGCCAGAGAACGCAAAAAGCGTGAGCTGGAGCCAATTTTGAAGGTCCTGGAGCAGGTTGCCGAAATAGAAGGGCAGGGAAAAGAAGTCGAGGAATTCAGCAAAGTAACAGGTGATATCAAAGGATTTGCAGGGCAGGCTGAAACAGTGCTGGACCTGTTCGTCAAATCCAAGAGTAATTGGTTACTGAAGATCATTGGGAAAGTGAAACTCGGTAAGTAGGGGCTAAGAGCTCCCCTTTTTTAAATAGAACTTTCAATAAATATTGAAAATTATGAAAATCGCTAGAATCAATTTAATCGTACAAGGTATGTTGCTGGCAACGCTGGCTTTGTTGCTGGTGGCAATGTTATTTGAGAGGGGTTTTATGGTTTGGATATTGTACCTCTATCTGCTGATAGGCATTGTTCAATATCTTACCGGATGGCTGCTGAAAGGTTTCTTTCCTGCAGACAAAGGATTGAAAAAATACCTGATCGTGGCCAGCGCGATGATTGCTTTAATGGTGGGGACGGCGTGGATTCCCAATGACATGACATTTGCGCTCGAGATACAGCGCACCATGATCTTCATCTTACCGTGGGCAGCTGCCGGCTACTATTGGTACCTGACTTTCAAAGGATTTACAAATCGTCTGTTAAAAAAGACATTCCTGTTTTAACTCCTAACCAATCAACACAATGAAAACTCATAGACAACTAGCCAATCACTGTATCATCTACGATGATGAATGTCCCATGTGTGCGCTTTATACCGGCGCTTTTGTAAGCATGGATTTCCTTGATCAAAAGGGTAGAAAGCCCTTCAGTCAAATGAACCCTGATCAGTTTCCAAACCTCAACCTGAACAGGTCTAAGAATGAAATTCCATTGGTAGACACAGCGACCGGTCAGGTGACTTACGGACTGCGAAGCCTCCTGAAGATACTGAGTCATCGCTGGGCAATTTTTGGTCTGGTGGAAAAGGTTCCGCCACTCTTCTGGCTGATTAGTAAGTTTTACAGTTTTATCTCTTTCAACAGAAAAGTAATAGTTCCTGGCAGTGGAGATGGCAAGGCTTGTGTCCCGACTTTTCAGCTGAAGTATCGGATGTTGTATTTAGTCTTTGGGCTATTGTTTACGGCATTTACCTACAGCGCTTTTAGTCGCCTGATGCCTTTAAGTGAATTGCCTTTTCACTGGATCGGTTGGTTGGGTATCGTCGTTGGTCAGCTGGTAGTGCCGTTGTTGCTGATGTGGAATAAGCCGCTGGAACGCGTCATGGAATATTTGGGAAACCTGGTGACCATCATGATCATAGGTGCCTTGCTCATGTTGCCGGCGACTGGCCTGGCGGTTGTTGTGGCAGTGCCGGCGATGGCTTTCATACCTTACCTGGTGCTTGTGATTGGTATTGTTGCCAAAGAGCATAGCAGAAGGGTGCAGCTGCTGGAGCTGGATCGCTGGCTGTTGATCGGCTGGAGTATTTATTGGGTCATTGCATTAAATATGATCACGATTGTTTCTCTATGAGACAAAAGCGGGTTCTTGGCTATTATATAACAATACTGAGCGGGACGCTCTGGGCTTGGCAGGATCGCAGCGGACTACGCGTCCCGGACGCTACGACCAGTTTGCCTCCTGTGTTATCCATTTTTGGAATATCAGACCCCGATCTACAGACTGAAATCTATCATTCAGAATCATAAATGTGTGACGATGAATTATTGAATTTTCACCGCCATTACTCATTATGAATCACGCATCATTAAAAGGTTTTTAGAAGATTCAACATTCGATACTAAAATCAACCTACAGTGAATCAAACATGATAAAGTCTATTAATCCTATTGTTATGAAAAAGATAGTCATTGCCGGAGGAACCGGATTCATTGGGTCATTATTGACCAACCATTTTATTGGAAGAGGTAATGAAGTGGTTGTGCTCAGTCGTCGCCATCACACCGATCAGACAGGTATCAATTATGTAAAATGGGATGGCAGGACACTGGGTGACTGGACAAACATACTCGAATATGCGGATGTGCTCATTAACCTTAATGGTAAATCTGTCAACTGTCGCTATACCGAGGCAAATAAGCAGGCCATTTATGACACACGCATTGAAGCGACCAATGTCCTTGGGCAGGCGCTGAAGCAGTGTCAACATCCGCCACGGCTTTGGATCAATGCTTCTTCTGCAACGATTTACGAGCATGCTATGGACAGCCCCATGACGGAGCGTTCCCCGATTACCGCTACCGATTTTTCCGTAGATGTATGCAAGAAATGGGAAGCGGCATTCCACAGTCATGACCTTGCGGGTATCAGAAAAGTAGTACTGAGGATAGCCATCGTCCTCGGTAAGGATGGTGGGGCTTTTCCTGTCATTAAAAGGCTGGCTAAATTGGGTCTCGGAGGAAAACAAGGAAATGGCCGGCAGATGGTAAGTTGGATTCACGAGCAGGACTTAACGGAGGTATTTTCCTACTGTATTGAAAATTCTGAGGTGACGGGTACCTGGAATGTCTCCGCTCCCAATCCTGTGAAAAATAAAGCTTTCATGAAGGCCATAGGCCGTCAGATGAAGGTGCCAGTCGGCCTGCCTGCTCCTCAATTTTTACTGAAAGCAGGTGCCTTGGTATTGGGTACAGAGCCGGAGCTGGTGCTGAAAAGTCGCTATGTCATTCCTGAAAAGTTGACCAGTGCCGGATTCCGGTTTCGCTATGAAAAAATATCAGATGCACTGGTGGATTTGTGTTAGGGGTCTTCAACCACCTCCTGTACCACCCAGCTTAAGGCCTACGATGATGCCTACGACGAAGGAAAACAGGGAAATGTAAATGACATAACTCAACACAATCACCAATGCCGCTTTCACAGCCGTCTCCGCAGTACTAATTCGTCGATGTTTGAAAAATGATGCGTAGGCATATATTTGGTAAATTGCATAAATGACCGTGGCAGCCATTGAAGTGATCGCAATGTTAAACTGGAAGGAAAAACCATAGGAGATGATGTTGATTAAATTACCGATGCAGAGAACGTAGGTATTGGCAACCAGGTTTTCGGCATAGTTGAATTTGGTAGTTTTCCTGTAAAAAAGGTAAGAAAAGAGCGCGAGAATAGGGATGAACATCCATGTCATCACATTGAAATAATCATAGAACATCTGCTGAAAAACCTGCTGGAAGACCATTTGCTGCGTTTGATCGAGCGATTCATTTTGGCTGATCTGAGGGGCAAGTGCTTCTTGCATACCTTCTTGTCCCCCTACTGCTAAAAAAATAAAAAAGCTGACGGCTGTGGAAATCAAAATGAAACGGATCGGATGAAATTGCTCATACCTGCCTTCGTAGAGGAAGTGTTTGATGGTGGCTCCTGGTGCCTTAATGAGGCCAATACTTGTCCCCAAAATCCCTTTTTCCAGATTAAGTGCTTTGATGATATCGTTGAATAAATTCTTAAGGGTGATCCGCTCGACTACTTTTTCCTGCGTGACCTTGATAGGGTATTCATTTTGCTTTTTCTCCATGAGTCTTGTTCACTTTATGAGGGATAGAGCGTGGTGCCGTTTCTGTAGAAGAGACTTGTGGTACTTCCCCCAAGTGTCAAATTTAAATCAGGGTATTGTTGGCGATCAATGCCATCCTTTAGTGCCATCGCCCCTTGATCGGTCAAAGACAGTGTTCCGCTTTCAAAAGCAACCAAATCTCCCAGTTTCTTGATATAAACATAGTATTGTAAGTCGCCAAAACCGTAGTAGTGTTGCCACTGTAGCATATGCCGCACCAACTGATCCAGTTTCAGGGGTTGATGCTGGCCAATGTAAGACAACAGTTCTTTCTCTATCTCATTAAGCCCTGATTGGTCTGGAAATCGCTTGAAATGTGCCTGGATTGCATCTGAGAGATAGGTGAAAACAGGGTGCGGAATGGTGGCGGCAACTAATTCCCTTGGGTCATCACCTGCATAGGCCGACCAGATATCGTCTGCATAAGCGAGGCAAGATTCGCTTAGCTCTATTCGATTTTCTAATAATTCAGGGTATTTTCTAACAGGGAGCTGCCCCAAACCAACCAGCTGGTCGTAGCCAGACTCTTTGCCCACACAGATCAAATGGATTTTCGCTTTGTTATAGGCTTTGGCACTGTACAGCCAGCTCAATAAAGCCATCAGGTTGACCTGACAGAAGAGATCATATTCGTACCACAGTACCAGTTCTTCATATTGCTCAAATGCTCGGATGCGGGAAAAATGCTCGATCACAGTTTCATACTCACTTGCCGCTCTGCCAAAAGTTTGTGAGACGAAGTCACTTCTTACTTTCCAGAAATTGTCATTGGCGATGTGGTAGGTGCAAGGTCCTTCGGATAGTATTTCATCCCAGACGCAGACATCTCCTGCTATTCCTGCCTCTTTGAAAAGGTGGTAGGTGGCAAAACCGTTGAGTATGTGCAGTTGTTTTGTCATGGAGATTAGGTATCCGCTCAAAATTACAGTGCAACATATCAAATTAAGCTAACAGTTTCTATAAGCAAGACAGATTTCTGAAATTCTCAAGGCGCTTGCCGGGCCGCGGTGGCTCAAACTCTTACTGTTAAGTAGTGGTTACTAAAATAAACGTTCTCGGCACAAAATCAAATGTCAGAAACAGCGCTTCCCTGTGAGAGGTCTGTTTCGTCTTGTAAGAGACCGAAAACGAAACGCTGCCGACCAACACAATTGTAATTTGATGAATTTCAATTGCATGAATGGTCTGGTGACTATCTTGCCTACTTATTGGACAAAGTGAAAATTTCCATCATCATACCGGCACTCAATGAACAGGAGTTTATTGGCGCTACTTTGGGCGCAGTGGAGCGGCATAGCCGTTCTGGAATAGTGGCGGAAATCATCCTCATCGATTCCGGAAGTGTTGATGATACGGTCCGTATTGCGCAAGGTTCTGAGCTGTGTAACGTCTATGAGCATCCAGAGCTCAAAGGCGCCAAATACGCCGTTTTGAATCAGGGAGCTGTCTATGCCACAGGTGATGTGCTGCTTTTTTTAGATGCGGATACCCTTTTACCAGAAGGATTTGATGTAGCCATCCGGCAGGTAATTGATCGCGGCTATGTGGGCGGCGCATTTGAATTTAGCCTGGACGGTAAGGGTTTGTCTTTACGCTTTATAGAGCTGGTCAATCGCATCAGGTATCGTCTGGGACAGCGATATTATGGAGACCAGGCGGTTTTTTGTAGCAGGAAGGCATTTGATGAAGTCGGAGGTTATCCTCCTCTTGGCATTCTGGAAAGTGCACATTTTTGTGCCCGGCTTTTGAGGCTTGGTAAGCTACGCCTGATTAAACAAAAGATCATTACCTCTTCACGCCGGTTTGAGCAACATCGGTTGGGGCCACTCTGGGTGCTTGCCGCTGATACCCGGGTGTTTCTATTAGACAAGTTTGGCTTCAAAAATAAGCGTTTTGCAGAAGAGTATTGGAAATTCAATGACAAGGTCAATCAATAACTTCCAGATAAGAGAGTGAGAGTGAGAGTGAGATTTGAGTGAGCACGTTATTCTTTTCTGAACTGTACCAGTTGTCATCAACGCAAGGTCTTTAATCTTTAATCTTTGCTCTTTACTCTTTACTCTTTGATCTCAAACCAACAGTTCGCAATCACTCAGGCTTTGATGCATTCATAAACCATCCGCTGCTCTTTAGCATTGACCCGGGTGGTGGTGAAAAATACGTACCGCTCATCCCCGTCTCGGAGTCGGTATTTTTTTCTGATCGTTGCAGCGCTTTCCGGATAATTCCTGCTCTTGATACTGACGGCCAGTGCTCCCAGATTGGCTTTGATCGTTTTTTTGTTGGCGGGGTAGCTTCGCTCGATCCGATAGGTTTTGCCGGGAAATTCATCGATGAGCTGATCGGATAAGTATAAATGTGAATGCTCATGGAGTTTTGACAGATTCATCCTGGCCGCTACTACCTTAAAAGCCCCGCTCTTCAGCATGGCTACATTGGGTTCGTAAAGAAACGTCCCTTCTGAACTTAGCTCAGCAGTCGCAACTCGTTCTTCCTCCCGGTTGAAAACAAATACTTGTGAGCCTGTTTTTTGCATGTTGACGGTATGAATGACCGCTTCGCCCACAAAGCCTCTTTCCAGTAGGAAAAGCAACTCTTTGCACTCATTATCCACCGCTACCACATGCACTTCACTCACATTTTGAAGTGCGGCGATGGTATGTGCAATATCCAGCATGGGAGAAAGCTTGATCATGACTGCAGGCGCTTTTTGCAACAGGGTAGGCCATAATAATGACACATCGGGCTCACACTGGTTCAGGGCAATGACTTTGTTGCGTGCCGCATCACGACGTGCCGGATCCAGGAAAATGACATCGTATTGATTAGTATTCAGTTCAGACAAATAGTCAACTCCATCTCCGTGAACAAATTCGCAATTGTGGATGCCGAGTTGTGCGGTATTGTGTCGGAAACACGTGACAAGTAACTCTTGACGCTCGACATAAATGACATGCTGCATTTTCCTGGCAAAGTAGCTGCAATCGATGCCCATGCCTCCTGTAAGGTCTATCAGTCGTTGTCCTTTGGCTGAAAGTATTTGTGCCTTGTACTCCGCTGTTTCTTCGGAGGAGGCCTGCTCCAGTGAAATTGGTGGTGGATAAATGATACCCTGAGTCTGATACCACTGAGGTAGTTTTTTCTTCGCTTTTTGCCGTGATTTGATCTGCTCTACCAGCTCAGAGGGGGGGATGCCGGCCACGGACTTTCCGGAAAGCACCAATGCAGAAAGGTCAGAATTTTCATGTTTCAATAAAAATTCCTGCACTTCGGGTTTGGCTAGGATTTCCGGGTTAGTCATTTAATGGCTACTTCGTTTATACAAAAACTGCCGCCCCCTGGAGGAGAGCGACAGCATTATCTGAATTTTCATGTAGATATCTCTATTAATAAACCAGGCTGTGCTCCACCATGTACTCTGCAATCTGTACGGCATTGGTTGCGGCACCTTTGCGCAGGTTATCGGCCACAATCCACATATTGAGGGTGTTGGCCTGCGACTCATCTCTTCTCAGGCGTCCTACAAAAACCTCGTCTTTGTTGTGCGCGGTCAAAGGCATGGGATAGACATTGTTGGCAGGATCATCTTCTATCACTACCCCAGGTGTTTTGCTGAGGAGGTCTTTGACTTCGGTAATGTCAAAATCTTTCTCAAACTCCACGTTGACGGCTTCCGAGTGTCCCCCCATGGTAGGGATGCGCACGCAGGTGGCGGTCACCTGAATGCTGTCATCTCCCAGAATTTTTTTGGTTTCGTTGACCATCTTCATCTCCTCCTTGGTATAGTCATTGTCCATGAACACATCAATATGAGGGAGTACATTCATGTCAATTTTATGAGGATAGACCATATCGGCTTCTGTACCGCTACGTTCGTTCATCATCTGGTCTACGGCATCCTTCCCGGTACCGGTCACCGATTGGTAAGTAGAGACCACAATCCTTTTGATGGTGTACTTTTCATGCAAAGGTGCCAGTGGCAATACCATTTGGATGGTAGAGCAATTGGGATTTGCGATGATACGGTCATCAATGCGCAAAACGCCGGCATTGATTTCGGGTACGATCAACTTATGCCTTGGGCTCATTCTCCAGGCAGAAGAATTGTCAATGACAATGGTCCCGGCCTCCTGAAACTTAGGAGCCCATTCTTTGGAGGTGCCTCCGCCTGCAGAAAAAATAGCAATGTCAGGTTTCTGTTTCACAGCGTCGTCCATACCAATAATGGTATATTCCTTACCCTTGAAAGTCTTTTTCTTACCAACTGAACGTGGCGAAGCCACTAACAACAACTCAGTAAAAGGGAAGTTTCTCAACTCCAGTAATTTCAACATCTCGCCACCGACGAGACCGGTAGCACCGACAACTGCTAACTTCATTTATTCCAAAATTTATTTGTTTAAATAATTATCATTAGGTCATAAATCTTATATTTGAAGAAGACCTCTCATTTTTTGGGATGTCAAAATTAATATAATTAACCATCTACATACATCATATCAATGATTTTAAAACTAGTTTCAGCTTTAATCATCATCATCTGCATTACTTCTAATACCTTTTGCCAGATATCAGACAATTTTTCAGACGGTGATTTTACCCAAAATCCTTCGTGGACCGGAAATACCTCTGCATTTATCGTTGATGCGGAAGCGCTCAGGCTCAATGAGTCAGGGGCCGGTGAGTCGCACCTTGTCACGGCAAGTACTGCCATTGGTAATACTACATGGGCATTTGATGTCACATTGAATTTTAACCCTTCCGGTAGTAACAGGGCGTTTGTTTACCTGGTCAGCGATCAGGAAGATTTGCAGGGAAGCCTCCATGGCTATTATGTATTGATCGGTAATTCCAGTGATGAGATAAGCTTGTATCGGCAAGATGGAGCATCTGCCACCAAAATCATCGATGGCATCAATAAAAGTGTGAATCTGAGTCCTGTCAATGTGCGTGTGCGGGTCACCCGGGATGACTATGGAAACTGGGAGCTATTCCAAAATGTTGACGGCGACGGTGAGGTGTCTGAGGGAACAGTAATCGACAATACGTATACCAGCGCTGATTATTTTGGTTTTCTCGCCGACTACACCTCTACCAGGGCGGATAAGTTCTTTTTTGACAACGTGCTGATCACTACTCCGCTGGAAATCGATACCATATTTGCCAGTAGCCACAACGAAATAAAAGTGATGTACAATCAGCCGGTGGATGAAGCGACCGCCACAGACATTGATCACTACCACTTCAATGACCTCACTATTCACTCGATCACCAGAAGTACAACCAATACTGCAGAAGTCACCATCACTACCAACGAGGTACTTGCTGATACTTCCTACACAGTAACCATTACCGATGTCGCCGACCCGTTGACGGGCACGCCCATCGCCGATTCACTGTCGGGGAACTTCACTTACCTCCACATGGCCATTGAAAACGTGGAAACGGTCGCTGCCAATGTGGTCACCATGGATTTTAACCAGCCGGTTGATCAAACAAGTGCTGAAATATCCGCAAATTATACGGTAGACCATTCAGTTGGTAACCCTGTTGCCGCTGTGGTCGATGGAGACAATTTAGCTCGGGTCACTCTTACGTTGGCCAATGACCTAAAAGAAGGGTCAGACTATCAGTTGACGGTTAGCGACGTCAACAATGTAGCAGGTAATAGCAGTTTTTCCGGTACCAGCGGCACTTTTCAGTTTGTCATCCCACTTTTGATCGATAGTGTGTTGGCGGTTTCCTCCAGCACTTCGCATGTGATATTCAACAAAGAAATAGATCCGTCCAGTGCGACGGTTGTGGGAAACTATTTGCTCAATGGCAGTGATACGCCTCAATCTGCCGCTTTGGTCAATGACACTACGGTCGCCCTGGCCTTTGATGCCGGTTTTCCAGATGCGCAATCAATAATTACCGTGAATCATGTAGCGGATGAAACATTGACGGCTACTGCTGATAACTTGTCAGACAGTTTCGATTACCTCAGCCTGGAGATTACTGATGCGACTTCTGACGGGATGAATAGGGTCACGATCACTTTCAATCAGGCCATTGACCCTGTGACAGCGAGAGCGATTAGCAACTATGAGGTCAACTTTGACATTGGTAATCCATCTACTGCCCTGTATGATAACGCAGTGCCTGATCAGGTGGTATTGAAATTTGATTCCCTGGTCAATAACCAATATACGTTGACATTGGGCGATCTGCTGAATCGGCCTGAGAATTCGACGGCGCTGAATCAGACCGTTGATTTCACTGTTTCACGACCTACAGAAGCACAGGCGATCGTCATCAGTGAGGTTTTTGCTGATCCCAGCCCTTCAGTGGGCCTACCTTCGTCGGAGTTCCTGGAATTATACAACCGCTCCACATTTTACATTAATCTAGGAGATTTTACGGTGTCAGGCGGTACTTTACCAGATATGACCATTGCCCCCGGTGGCTACCTGATTTTGACTTCCGCGACCAATATGAGCGATTATGATAGTTTTGGGAAAGTTGCAGGTGTGACTTCCTTTGCCACTCTCACCAATTCGGGACGGGATTTGGTATTGAAGGACCAGTTTGGTCATCAGATTGATTCGGTGAGCTATGATGAGACATGGTACAGGGACGATAAAAAATCCGATGGCGGTTATTCTCTAGAATTAATCAACCCAGAACTCCCTTGCAGTGGTGCTTTTAACTGGATTGCTTCCAATGAAACTTCAGGCGGTACACCAGGCGCTGAGAACTCTGTTTTTGATGACAGTCCAGATACAACTTCGCCTGAAATTAATGATATCACGGTAATCGAAGGCGATTCTTTGGTCATTACTTTCAACGAACCGGTAGATGTGGACATGCCGGATGCGGGTGATTTTGGACTGTCGGGCCAAACCATCAGCGTAGTAGCTGCAGTGGCTGACAGTGATCATCAGATTGCAGTCAAACTAAGTACCACTTTGGCCTCTGAAGCCTTCTACACTTTTAACAGTGACAAGGTGCCGGATTGTAGCGGCAATGCCGGATCTGGCAGTTTTGAAGTCTATTATGACATCACTCCGCCCAATCTAAACTCCATAGTGATCAACTCGTTGGCGCAGGTAACGGTCATTTTTTCGGAGCCGGTTGAGGCATCAGCTGCGGAAACAGAAGCCAATTTTTCTATAGTTAATGGTTTGGGCAATCCTTCCGGTGCTGAGCGCAACGGTGAGTTTTTGGATCGTGTGTTGCTGACTTTCGATGAGGAACTTGACACGACGATCACCTATGCACTGAGGATGGAGAATATAGCAGATACGAGTAGTAATGTGCTGTCAGCTGCTTCAGTATCCTTTAAATACCAGCAAGACATTGATTCGGTGGCGGTCATTGCGCCCAATCTGATGGATGTCTATTTCAATCAGGCGGTGGATGAGGCTTCCGGCAGTGAGGTTACCAATTATGACCTGGAAACCCTGGGGCAGCCTGTAAGTGCGGCAGTAGATCAACAGAACAGGGCACTAGTACATTTGGCTTTCGCCGAAGGTATCCGCGAAAACAATGAACGAGCGCTGACCGTTTCAGGTGTTTTGAACAGTAGTGCGTCACTGCTTTCTACACCGGAATTTTTGTTTACTTATGACACACGGGCCCCGTCACTGGACGCGGTAGCGGTTTTAAATGCCACGCAGGTGTTGATCACTTTTTCTGAAGAAGTAGTGCAGAATTCTGCAGAGTTAGTTAATCACTATGAGGTTGCCGATGACATCATCCCCGACAGCGTGAGACTGCAGTTAGACCGAACTCAGGTCATTGCCTACTTTGAAAATGAATTTGAAGAAGAGGTGAGACAGACGATCACAGTCAGAAATGTGGAAGATCTTTTTGGCAACTCTTCTGGTTCGGCGACCAACAGGCGTCTTACCTTTTCATATGATCCACTTCCTCCCAGGCTAGATACCCTGATACAGCTTTCGCGTGACTCCTTGCTATTGGTGTTTTCGGAAGAATTGGAAAGCATCTCAGGTGTTGATCTGGCTAATTACGAGTTGAGTAGCAGCGTGAACTCTTCGTCCGCTGAGTTCATCCATGGTGACAGCGCCCGGGTGACGCTGAAGTTCTCTACAGAAATTCCTGAAACCGACGACCAGATGCTGACCATCAGCAAGATTGCCGACAAGGCTGGCAATGTATTGACCACACCGATTGAACAAACTTTTAATGCTTTGAATCCGCAACTAAGCACTGTTCTATTCACTGATCCTGATACCCTGGTGCTGTCGTTCTCTAAAGAGATGGATGCCGCGACATTATTGGATGTAGCCAATTATCAACTCTCCGGAACACCCGACTTCTCTACGATTACGCAAATTGATGGTCAAAATGTATCGTTGAACTTTACCGATGGGTTTACGGATCAGCAGAAGGGAACACTGGCGCTTAGTAATGGCCTTTTGGGCACCAATGGCAATACACTGAAAGAGACGATGATCGAGCTGAAATTCGAAGATCAGCTGGATACTGTTTTAGTGGTAAACAACAACACGCTCGCCCTCCAATTTGAACCGGAAATGGCGATGCCGCGTGCGAGTGCTTTTGAATTGAGCGGGTCCACGGCAAGCCCGGTCATCGTGTCCAATGACCCTGATGACGCTAATGTGATCAGGCTGGTTTTTAGCGAACCTCTGACCGAAAACACGGTCTTGACCCTGGCCTGGAAAGGACTGACAGATGTCTTTGATCATCCGGTTCCTGACGGGAGTGTTGATTTCAACTATGATACTGAATCTCCTACCATTTCAAGCATTGAACCGCAGTTTTTCAATGAAGTGGATGTGACCTTCTCGGAAAAACTCGATCAGACTTCGGCGCTTGCCTTCAATCATTACGAAGTGACAAGCCCCAATGGAATCAATATCGAAGACGTGCAGATCACTGCTGATAGTATTGTGCACTTATTTTTCGATCAAAACCTGGTGGAGGGGACTACCTATACGTTGTCAATCAATCGGGTGGAGGACCTTTTTGGGAATGTCCTCAGGGATGTAGCCATTGATTTTGTAGTGCCGGTAAAAGAGGTGCCCGCTGCCAATGAGTTGCTGATCACCGAGCTCATGGCCGATCCGAGTCCGGTGGTTGGTTTGCCGCAAGCGGAATACATTGAAATCTATAATAATGCCGGCAAGACGTTCGACCTGGCAACTGTTGCGTTGTCAGATGCGACGGGAGTGGTGTCTTTGCCGGATGTAGTACTTGTCCCAGGTGAATATTTAGTACTGACCAGTAGCCATGCAGTGAACTTGTTTGAATCAGGTTTGTCAGTTGTTGGTGTGACGAATTTTCCGTCTTTGGGTAATAACGGGGACAGCCTGTCGCTTGTCAGCCGTAATGATGTCCTGATAGATCGTGTGGTTTACAGCAAATGGTGGTATGACGACACCGAAAAAGACGACGGTGGTTTTTCATTGGAAAGAATCTCCTTGCTGGAAGTCTGTGACATCGCTGCCAACTGGATGGCCACCAACGCAAGTGGTGGAGGAACTCCGGGCGAACAGAATTCTGTGTTTGACAATACCCCTGACTCCACAGCACCTGAAATCGTGTCGACGGAAATTGATGGGTCCGTACTCACGATCACCTTTAATGAGCCAATGGATCCCTCTACTTTCGTAGAGGCAGGCCTTACTTTCGTTGAGACTGGCTTCACTTTCGATCCCTCGGTGACGATCTCGGATATCTATTATTCCGATGACCGGTTATCAGTCCAGATCAACGCAGATTTTCCTCCTGGCAATATCTTCACCACTACCTTGACCAATATGACCGACTGCACGGGCAATGCATTGACGGATAATCAATTCACTTTCGGTGTGGGTGCGACTCCTGGAACAGGCGACTTGATCATCACTGAGATCATGGCCGACCCTGAACCGACTCAAGGCCAACCGAATGCCGAGTACATTGAGGTTTACAACGCTTCTAATCGGCTGGTGGAAATAGAAGAGCTGATGCTCCACGACGCAACTGGCAGCACAACGCTACCTACCGCCACGATTGCATCAGGCGATTACCTGATCCTGACAAGTAGCAATGCAGTGAACTTGTTTGAATCAGGTTTGTCAGTTGTTGGTGTGACGAATTTTCCGTCTTTGGGTAATAACGGGGACAGCCTGTCGCTTGTCAGCCGTAATGATGTCCTGATAGATCGTGTGGTTTACAGCAAATGGTGGTATGACGACACCGAAAAAGACGACGGTGGTTTTTCGTTGGAAAGGATCTCATTGCTGGAAGTCTGTGACATTGCTGCCAACTGGATGGCCACTAACGCAAGTGGCGGAGGAACTCCGGGCGAACAGAATTCTGTGTTTGACAATACCTCTGACACCATAGCGCCTGAAATCGTGTCGACGGACATTGATGGATCTGTACTCACGATCACCTTCAATGAGCCAATGGATCCCTCCACTTTCGTAGAGGCTGGCTTGACTTTTGATCCCTCAGTGACGATCTCGGATATCTCTTATTCCAACGACCGGTTGTCAGTGCAAATCACTGCAGATTTTACTCCTGGCAATATCTTCATTACTACGTTGACCAATAATACCGACTGCACGGGAAATGCATTGATGGATAATCAATTCACTTTCGGGGTAGGCGCTACGCCAGGAGCAGGCGACCTGATCATCACCGAGCTCATGGCCGACCCTGAACCAACTCAAGGCCAACCGAATACCGAGTACATTGAGATTTACAACGCTTCTGACCTGCTGGTGGAAATAGAAGAGCTGATGCTCCACGACGCAACTGGCAGCACGACACTCCCTACCGCTACGATTGCATCCGGCGATTACCTGATCCTGACCAGCAGCAATGCAGTGGATTTGTTTGCATCAGACTTATCAGTCGTTGGCGTGACGAATTTCCCGTCTTTGGGTAATAACGGAGACAGCCTGTCGCTTTTCAGCCGTAATGATGTCCTGATAGATCGTGTGGTTTACAGCAAAGAGTGGTATGACGACACCGAAAAAGATGACGGTGGTTTTTCATTGGAAAGAATCTCATTGCTGGAAGTCTGTGACATCGCTGCCAACTGGATGGCCACCAACGCAAGTGACGGAGGAACACCGGGTGAACAGAATTCTGTGTTTGATAATACGGTTGACACCACAGCACCTGAAATCGTGTCGACGGACATTGATGGATCTGTACTCACGATCAC
>ERZ1740068.422-NODE-422-length-21374-cov-26.336742_pt1 | contig 21374 bp, 17 predicted proteins | sample MGYA00581735_ERZ1740068 | MGnify/ENA primary metagenome ERZ1740068 (study PRJEB43018, sample SAMN04849740) | marine metagenome | isolation source: floating plastic debris | place: Pacific Ocean | collected 2008-08-30 | study: EMG produced TPA metagenomics...
GGGCTTGCTTCTGACACTCCATGAATCGCCCCCTTTTTAGATGCGTTTACCCTGCGAAGTCGCGGCAGAGCGTCGGTGGCGCGATCGCCTACGTGCACAGCTCGATCGCTAAACGTTACTGCCGTCGCTGCCGATCGGCAACCGCGAAAGAGCCCGGACGCAGCTACTGCACGACGGGCAGGGCGTTTGCGGCAAGCGGAATCGTATCCAGCACGAGCGACACGGCCCGCGCGTAGAACGGATCTTCTGAAGTGCCGAGCAGATGCGGGTTGCGGCTGAGATAGAGCTGCTGCGAGGCGCTCAGGCCGATGCGGATATCGGGGGTGATGCCGGTGCTGCTGATGTCCGTGCCGTTGGGCGTGTAGTAGCGCGCCACCGTTACAGCAAGGCCGGAGCCGTCGGAGAGGGTGTTGACGGCTTGGACGAGGGCTTTGCCGAAGGTTTGACTACCGACGATCGTGGCGCGATCGTTGTCGCTCAGCGCCCCGGCCAGAACTTCGCTGGCGCTGGCCGAGCGGCGATCGACCAAGACGGTCAGCGGGCGATCGCTCAGCGCCATATTGGTCGCCTCCAGGGTCTCGACGTTGCCGTCACGATCGACCGTTTGAACGATCGCGCCATCATCGAGCCACATGCGCGCGATTTGCACGCTCACGTTCAGCAGCCCGCCGGGGTTGCCGCGCAAGTCGAGCACGAACGCCTGCACTTCCTCGGCCTCTAGCTCGCGAATCGCCCGGTACATTTGCTCGTGGGCGTGGGAGTTGAACTCGGTCAAGCGAATGTAGCCGATCGCCTTGCCGTCTTCGATTTGCACGCTGTAATCGACCGCTGGAACCTCGATTTGAGCGCGTACGAGCGTCACGTCGTACTCGGCCTGCGATCCCCGGCGAATCGTCAGGGTCACCGGACTGCCGATCTCGCCGCGAATCAGCTGCGCCGCGCCATCGACGCTCATTCCCATCGTCGATTGGCCGTCGATTTGCAAAATTAGGTCGTCCGATCGCAGCCCCGCGCGAATCGCGGGCGAGTTCGGCAGCGGCTCGGTGACCGCCAGCGCCCCGAACGATTCGGCCTCGCGCAAACGCAACCCGATCCCCGACAGCTCGCCCGCCGTCTGGGAGGTCAGGGCCGAAAACTGTTGGGGGTTGAGAAAGCGCGTGTAGGGATCGTCGAGGGTTGCCAAGGCGCGGCGCAGCGCAACATAAGCGCTCTCGGGAGAGGCATAGTCGGCGGAGAGCAGCTCTTCGCGCACGGCGAGCCAGTCCGTTTGGTTAAAGGTGTCGTCAACGTAATTGCTGTTCACGACCTGCCAGGCTTCGTCGAGGACGGCTTTCGGGCTAGATTCGAGTTCGGCGCGAGCGATGCTGCCCGGCAAGGGCATCAGGGTTAGGGCGGCGGTGGCAAGGCTGCCCGCGACGACGAGCAGGGCGGAGGTCGTGGCGCGCGAGGGGAATTGTTTCATGCAGCGGGAGACGGCGGCGGGGCAGGGGCGCGGATGAGGTGTGAGTGGAGCGAGGTTCTCAGGCAGCGGACGGCGGCGGTGAGGAGTGTGGCCGAGGCCGATCGCGAGGTCTGCGGTAGGGACGTGCGACGTGCAGCGAGAATGAGAACATCGCGGCCAGAGCATGAGGCTCGAAGAGAAGCGATCGAGAGCGAGAAGCCCTCGCTTTTAAATCTCTTATCTATTACCAAATGTACCAACTTCAAATGTACCAATTCTCGCGGGCGATCGCCCCGGATATTGCCCGAATTGACGGGGATCGCACGATCGAGGCCGATCTCGAGGCCCAGGTTTGGCAGACAGGCCCGTTTTCGCTCTATCTAGCAAGACGTCCGAAAGAGCGACAAAGTTGCGCGAACGTTGCCTGACTTTTGTTGGATGTATTGGCGCGTTTCGGACGTCGAAGTGCGCCCGTGGCTATTTCTCTTTGTCCATCGCCTCAATCGCTCGATCGGCACGGCGCTTCTCGAAGCGAAACAGCCAAGCCATCAGCGCAACGACGCCCACTTGCAGAGCCAGGTTCGGCACGTCGCTCGCCAGATCGCGACCGGCCAGCACCCGAAAGAAAAATACGAAGCCGCCCAGCGCGGCGGACGTGCCCGCCCCGAAGTAGACAAACAGCCGCAAACTGCGGAACGGCGCTTCGGCCTCAGCGCGCAGGCGCTTGTACTTTTCGGGGTCGAGCTGGGGAGAAGGAGGCATGGCGGCGGAGGTTAGAGATAGGCGATTGTTATTTACGATACGTCCCTTGTAAACTAGGTGACTAAATCAAATCGCGTCCGTTCGGCGGTTTGACCTGTTCATATTGATGTAGAAGAGGCGATCTTCAAGTCGTTCTACAGAGGTTTTCGTAGTGCAGTTGCAAAGAGTTAAAACTCGCCGAGCCACTGGAGCTCATGCGTTGATCGACAGCCTGAAGCGCCACGGCGTGCGGCACATCTTCGGATATCCCGGCGGCGCGATTTTGCCAATCTATGACGAGCTATATCGCGCCGAGGCCGAGGGCGGTATCCAGCACATCCTCGTACGCCACGAGCAGGGCGCGTCCCACGCTGCCGACGGCTACGCGCGCGCGACCGGCCAGGTGGGCGTCTGTTTCGGCACGTCCGGCCCCGGCGCGACCAACTTGGTAACGGGAATCGCCACGGCGCATATGGACTCGATTCCGATGGTGGTGGTCACCGGGCAGGTTCCGCGCGGCGCGATCGGCACCGACGCCTTCCAGGAGACCGACATCTTCGGGATCACGCTGCCGATCGTCAAGCACTCCTATGTCGTCCGTCAGCCGGAAGAGATGTCGCGCGTCGTTGCCGAGGCGTTCCATCTGGCCAGCACCGGACGCCCCGGCCCTGTCTTGATCGATATCCCTAAAGACGTCGGCCTCGAAGAGTTCGACTACACGCCCGTCGAGCCCGGCGACTTCAATCTGCGTGGCTATCGCCCGACCGTAAAGGGCAACCCGCGCCAAATCGAGCAGGCGATCGCCCTGATTCGCGAGGCGGCCTGTCCGCTGATGTACGTCGGCGGTGGCGCGATCGCCGCTGGAGCCCACGCCGAGCTGCAAAAGCTGGCCGAGCATTTCAGCGTCCCGGTGACGACGACGCTGATGGGCAAGGGCTCGTTCGACGAGAATCACCCGCTGTCGGTGGGCATGTTGGGGATGCACGGCACGGCTTATGCCAACTTCTCGGTGAGCGAGTGCGATCTGCTCATCGCGATCGGGGCGCGCTTTGACGATCGCGTCACCGGCAAGCTCGACGAGTTCGCCAGCAAAGCGAAAGTTATCCATATCGATATCGACCCGGCGGAAGTCGGCAAAAATCGCGCGCCGGAAGTGCCGATCGTCGGTGACGTGCGCCAGGTGCTGCTGTCCCTGCTGCGCAAAATCGAAGAGGATAGTATCCCGCCCCAAGAGCGCGTTACGGCGGACTGGCGATCGCGCATCGCGACTTGGCGCAAAGACTTCCCGCTAGAAGTGCCCCGCTACGACGAGACGATCTCGCCCCAGTCGGTTGTTGCCGAACTGACAAAGCAAGCACCCAGCGCTTACTACACGACCGATGTCGGCCAGCACCAGATGTGGGCAGCGCAGTTTCTCAAGAACGGGCCGCGACAGTGGATTTCCAGCGCCGGTCTCGGGACGATGGGCTTCGGTCTCCCGGCGGCGATGGGTGTCAAGGTGGCGCTGCCCGATGAGGAAGTGGTCTGCATCAGCGGCGACGGCAGCTTTCAGATGAACCTGCAAGAGCTGGGCACGCTGGCGCAGTACGGCATCAACGTCAAAACCGTGATTCTCAATAACGGCTGGCAGGGGATGGTGCGCCAGTGGCAGGAGGCGTTCTACGGCGAGCGCTACTCTTCGTCGAACATGGAAGTCGGGATGCCGGATATGGAGCTTCTTTGTCAAGCTTATGGCATCAAAGGCGTCAAGATTACCCGTCCGGAAGAGCTGGAGACGGCGATCGAGACGATGCTGGCTCACAACGGTCCGGTGGTTCTGGAGGTCTACGTCCACAAGACTGAAAACTGCTACCCGATGATCGAGCCGGGTAAAAACAACGCCCAAATGATTGGCATCCCCGATCGCCCGAGCGCGCCCTAGAACGACCCGGCGCGATCGGTGGCGTTACCCGAAAGCCATCCGCGAGTGCTGCGGGTGGCTTTCGAGTATTTGGCGCAGGCGGGGGCTTGCACCTCGATCGGCTGAAGCCGTGAAAGTTCTCCCGATCGGCGTCGATATTTTGCGTAGGTCTTGACTGTTCTTAGCGCGCCTGTTGCGATCGCAGATGCCAGCGGTCGGTTTCGAGGGGAATCGAGCATCAATCGGAGCGGCGATCGGCCAAAATGGCGGCGAACATGACACGATTGGGCATACTGAAGTAGCATCTTGCGTGAATCCCCATGCAGATCGGTAGCGGCGCTCCGGCGTCGGTCGGCGCGATCGCCCTCGTTGCCTCCCCCTGCGTCAGAGGCTGCCATCAGTTACAGCGCTTACCCGAAACGAGAGGCGGCCCCTAATTTTAGGGTTGGGCCGGACGTTCGACTGATGAGTCTGTAAAGGGGCTGGCACTGATTGATGAAGCGCCCTAATGCACGTTCGCCCAAAATTATTCTCTAACAGGAAACGCGCGCGAGCCCGTACGACGAACAGACTATGCTAGGCCGATTTATGCAGTGGTTAACCGCTCGGATTCGCGGAATTTTCCGCCAGTCCCAACCACCGTCGAACCTGCGAATTCGCGCCACTGCACCGCTTAGCGATGCCGAATGCGAGGCGTTTTTCTTTCAGATGCTCGAAGGCATGGCCGAGGGCTGGGACTCCGGCGACGTCCGACGCTTCTTTGCGGCACTGGCCGATCGCGCCGACGACGCCCACTGGAACTCCTGGCTCAAACACCTCGATGCCCGCCTCGACACTGGCGAAGCGCTGCCCGCACCAGTTCCCCAGCGCCTGATCCGCTTCGGTGAAGAAAATTCCGGAACGCTGGCCCAGCGAGCGGCGGACGTGGGCAGGAAAGCCCTAGCGCAGACTCCCGAACCCGAGTCCAAGCCCGTCTTCGAGCCGGACGCCGAAACGGACGCCGAAACGGGCTCTGAGTCTGTCGCCGATCCGGCGATCGAGCCAGGGGCCCAGCCGCAAGCTGAGTCACAGGCCGATCCTCAAGCCGCCGAGGAACCCGTACGCGACACGGCGACGGAGGCGGCGGCCTGGATCGGTCGCGGACGTACGCAAATCGATCGCTCGAAGTTTGCGAGCGCGCTACTGGCCTTCGATATGGCCGTGACGATCGACGTAAACAGTCGCGACGCCTGGATGTATCGCGGCGATACCCTGGCCGATTTGAAGCGACCGAAGGAAGCCGTCAAGTGCTACGAGCGGGCGCTGCAAATCGCGCCGGAAGCCGCGACGCTCTGGAGCCGCCTCGGAGACGTGCAGTACGAACTCAAGCGCTATGCCCTGGCGATTCAGAGCTGGAAGCGTGCTGTATCCTTCGATGCGAGCGACGCCCAGGCTTGGGCCAACCAAGGCATCGCTCAGGGTCTGGGCCTGGGCAACTGGCCGGAGGCGATCGCCTGCTGGGAGCACGCGGTGGAAATCGAGCCGGACAATCCCGATATTTGGTTTCGCCTCGGGGTCGGCTACGGCGCGCAGGAACAATGGGAAGCGGCGATCGAGAATTGGGACAAGGCGCTGGCGATCGACTCCAATCTCAAAGACGCCTTAAAAAATAAGGCGATCGCGCTGAAAAAGCTGGGCCGCACTGAGGAAGCCGAAACGGTTGAAGCACGGATTCGCGAGCTCGAGGGGAACGCGCCGCCCGAATCTGCAGCATCGTCGTCTCCCGGTTTGACTCCCGGTGCGACCCAAAGCTCGACTCAAAGTTCGCCCAGCCTCTCGCCCCCAGGTTCGACTCAGAGCGCCCCCTCGAGTTCGCCCAGCGATCGGTCTGCGACTGACTCGATCGCGCCTCCGTCCGACTCGCCTTCGTCCGCCTCGCCGACGCCCGAGGCCGAGCCGTCCGCCAACCCCGTCGCCGAAGCCCAGGAGTTTTTCCAGCGCGGTGTCGAACAGTACGAGCAGAAGAACTTCCAGGCAGCGCTGCGCTTTTTCGAGCGATCGGCCGATCGCCACCCCGAACCACTCGCCGTGCTGCGCTACCAGGGGCTGACTCTGAAAGAGCTAGGCCAGCGCGAAGCGGCACTCGACTGCTGGGATCGCGTCTTGGATGCCGACCCCGACAGCGCCGACCTGCTGGCACTGAAGGCACTGACTCTGCAGGAGCTAGAAAACTGGGAGGCTGCAAACGCCACCTGGGATCGCGTTGTAGAGCTGTTGCCCGATAATCGCCAGGCATGGATTCAGAAGGGCATCACGCTCCAGAAACTCCAGCGCTACGACGAGGCGATCGCGGCGAACAATCGCGCGATGGAGCAGTAGCGACTTTTCGCACTCGGTAGACCCCTGGCAGGGCTCAAAAATCTGGAGCAGTCGAGGCGGCTGCGCTACGCGAGTTTCGGACTTTGGATTTCGTCGTCCTGGCGTCCCAGCCGCTTTGGTGACGTTTCGGAGATTCGTACAAGCGGTCTAGTCGCGGGGCGTCTCATCCGGGCTTGCGGCAGGTTTAGGCTGCGTTTCGTCCCAGCCGTCTGCCGGAATCGTGCCGTTCGCGGAGGCTACCGGCAGGGTCACGCGTGCCACCGTACCGCGATCGCGTCCTTCGCTGCGGATCTCCAGCCGCCCGCCCATTGCCGCCACTGTCCGCTCGGCGATCGCCAAGCCGAGACCGTAGCCACAGCGATCGTTGTCGTGGCGGGCGATGCGCGCGAAGGGCTGAAACAGCTTGTGCTGCTCTTGGAGGTCGATCCCCGTGCCGTTGTCGGCGATGCTGACGCTGACTTCGGGCAGGTCGTGATAGCTCGATCGCACGGCAGAAATGGCGATCGCGGTGGAGATCGCGACGGTGCCGCCGTCGTTGCTGAACTGGATGGCGTTTTCGAGTAGCTCGTGGAGCACCCGCTCGAGCTTGCGCGGCTCGGCGCAGACGAAGGTGGGGGCGGGCGCGTCGTGGCGGACGAGCTGAATATCGCGCGCGCGCAGGTCTTCGAGGTGACGGTCGATCGCCCGATCGAGGCAGGTTCCCAGCGAAACGGACTGGAGCGGTAGCGACGGCGACGCGAGCTGGAGCTGGTTGAGCTCAGCGGCGTTTTCGAGCAGGCTCAGGGTTTGTCGCGTCGTTTTGGTGAGCGTCCGGCAGTCGGCGTCGCTGTCCTGGAGCGAGGAGAGCCGCTGCACCGAGTCGTCGAACAGCCAAGTTTTGAAGCGCTCGTTTTTTTCGAGGGCGGTATTGCGCTCGCGCAGCTTTTGGAAGTCGGCTTTTAGGTGCTGAGCGGCGCGCAGCAGGCTGGCGCGAACGGGGCGAAATTCCGACGGGCGATCGGACAGCTCGACCTTCAGCCAATCGCGATCGGCCAGGGCGTCGATCGCCGCTTGCAGGTTGGCGATCGCCCGTTGCGTCATCCGCACCTTGAGAAAATCGACCGCGCCGATCGCCAGCGTCGCCGCTACCACGATCGCCAGCGTCACGATTACGTCCCGGACGCCCACCCGAGCGAAGTCGCGATCGGCCAAGGCTGTAACCACCCACAGCGTTTGACTGGCGGAGAGCTCGACAGGCGCGATCGCGACCTGATAGCGCACGCCGTCGAGCCGCAGTTCGGTCCGTTCGGGTCGAGTCGGTAGTTGCGTTCCTCCCGTTCGCAGCGCTGCGATCGCCCGCTCGAGTTTGTCGCTCGATTCGGCGATCGCGGCCGTCGTTCGGGTCGGGTCGGGTCGAGTGGATTCGGCAGACCCGGCAGACTCGGCGGAACCTCCAGACCCGCCAGCTTCAGACGCAAAGTCAGACAGCGTTTCGGAGGCGATCGAGCTGGCCAGCGGCTGACCGTCACCATCGACTACGGCCACCATGCCGCGCTCGCCGACGTGAATGCGCTCGAGCAGTCGCTCGAGGTCGTCAGTGGGCAACACCGCCGCCAGCAGCACTGAAGCCGCCGTGGCGCTCCCCGGTCCGTCGGGCAACGGAAAGCGGACGATCGGCAGACTCGCCTCTTGCTGGCCGAGATTGTCGAACAGTTCTTCGCCGAGGGTTGCGCGCTCCACGGCACTGAGCGGAATCGCCTCGAGACGCTGGCCGTCGTCGCCCAAGCGGTAAGCAACGGCGGGTGCAGTCGGGCTCGCGCGCTCGATGCCGATCGGGCGCGTGTCGTTTTGGCGGACGATTTTGATAACGCGACCCTGGCGATCGCGAACGCCGATCGCCAGCGACTCGCGCGCCCGCGCCTGCTGCCAGAGCCAGCTTTCGAGCCCCGCGCGCTCCGACCACAGACCCAGAGCAAAGGCATCCTGGGCCGCACGTTCGAGCTGGCGCACTTCGCGCATATCTCGTTCGAGTCGATCGCGAACGCGCGCGGCGATCGAAGCCTGCTGCTGGTGCGCCAGGTGCAGACCCGCCCGGTCGATCGCCCGCCAGCCCAACCCCGCCGATAGCCCGATCGCCAGCGCGATTTGCAGACAGTAGGCCGAACTCAGGGCCGCTCGCAGCGATGCGCGTCTCGCGAAAGCCCGCAGCGGACGCGACAGGCTGCCGATCGGCGCAAGTACCATAAACACAAACATGCGGGAGGGTCGAAGTAGCAACATCCCATGCTAGGTCGTGTCATCAATTCGCGCCAGAACCTTCGTAGGGCAAGCAATTACACGGTCAACCCGGCGAAAGTCTTTGGGAGCCGCAGTCTCCACGACGGGCTCACGAGAGGATGGCTTTTCGCCAAACCAGCTCCGAGTGGAGATTTTCCGGGCGGACTTTTCGTTTCTAGCGAGCCCGCGTTTTACAATCGAAATTCGGATCGTAGTTCTGCACGCGCTTCCCCTGCCGATTACCGCTATCTCTGCCATCAATGGCCGTCACCCCCCGCACGCTCGCCCGCTGGAAACGCGAAGGTCGCCCGATCGTGGCGCTGACGGCCACGGACTATGCCTTCGCCCGCATCCTCGATCGCGCCGGGATCGACCTACTGCTGGTGGGCGACTCCCTGGCGATGGTCGCCCTCGGCCACGAAACCACCCTGCCGCTCAGCCTCGACGCGATCGTCCACCACGCCCAGGCCGTCAAACGCGGCGTCGAGCGCGCCTTGATCGTCGTCGATCTGCCGTTCCTGAGCTACCAGATCGACAGCGCCCAGGCGGTCGCTTCCGCCGGTCGCATCCTCAAAGAAACCGGAGCCGCCGCCGTTAAGCTCGAAGGGGGCAGCCCGCGCCTCGTCGAGACCGTCGCGCGTCTGGTGGAGGTGGGCATTCCCGTCATGGGGCACGTCGGCCTGACCCCCCAGTCGATCCACCAAACGGGCTACCGCCAGCAGGGCAGCACGCCGGAAGCCGAAGACAAAATCCTGGCCGAGGCGATCGCCCTGCAAGAGTCCGGAGCCTTCTGCATCGTGCTCGAACACATCGGTGAGGATCTGGCGGGCGCAATTTCTCGCAAGTTGTTGATTCCGACGATCGGCATCGGAGCCGGAGGCCAGTGCGACGGCCAGATCCTCGTCACCCACGACCTGCTCGGACTCTCGGCCAGCGTGCCGCCCTTTGCGAAAGTGTACGCCGACCTCCAGGCGACGATCGCCACCGCCGCGCACCAGTATGCCGACGACGTTCTGGGCCATCGCGACGGTAGCGCCACCGCCGACGAGCCTTCCTAGGCTGGCGATCGCGAACCGCACCCGCCCGACTCGCAGCGCCACCACATGAGGGGCGATCGCAGACACAGCGGAAGAGAAGGTTCGAGCTATAGTTGGTAACAGCAGCATCCCACCCCGCCGCGCACCTACTGCGCTCCGTTTGAATCGCCCGTCCGAATCACCCGTCCGAATCACCCGTCCGAATCGCCCGTCGGTGAGACAACTGCCGACTGCGCTTGTTCGCCCGAAACGGTTTTTGTCCGTGAGCTATTGCATTAATCCGAAGTGTCCCAGTCCGGACGACATCCCGGATAACACTCGCGATATCGTCTGTCCCCACTGCGAATCGAAGCTCGTTTTAAACGATCGCTACCGCGTAACGCGGCTGCTGGGGAGTGGTGGCTTTGGCAAAACCTTCGAGGCGCAAGACGGCGGCAGCGAGAGCGTCGTCATTAAGGTTCTCTATCGCAACCATCCCAAGGCCGTCGAGCTATTCAAGCAAGAGGCTAAAGTACTCTGTCGCCTCGACCACCCCGGCATTCCCCACGTTGACGAAGATGGCTACTTTATCTACTGGGTTCCGGGTAGCGCCACGCCGCTGCACTGTTTGGTGATGGAGAAAATCGAGGGGCAAAACCTCGTCGAATGGCTCGACAGTCGCAATCGCGAGCCGATCGATGCCGACCTAGCGCGCAGCTGGCTCGAACAGCTCGTCGATATCCTCGATCGCGTTCACCAGCTCCACTACTTCCACCGTGACATCAAGCCCCACAACATCATGCGCCGCCCGGACGGTCAGCTTGCGCTCATCGACTTCGGCACGGCGCGGGAAGTGACGGGAACCTATATCAACAAAGTCGGCGGCGGCCAGAACGTTACGGAAATTATCTCGGCGGGCTACACACCTCCGGAGCAAATCAACGGCAAGGCCGTCCCCCAGTCCGATTTCTATGCCCTCGGTCGGACTTTCGTCTATCTAATGACGGGCAAAAAACCGACCCACTTTCCCGAAAATCCGCGCAACGGTAAGCTGCTCTGGCACGACGCGGCCCCCCACATTCCCGATCACTTTGCCAGCGTAATCGACTACATGATGGCCCCGTTTCCGGGGAACCGTCCCCAGCACGGGCGGATTATCTTCCAAGCCCTCGACGATCCCGAGCCCGGCGGCAACTGGGATATGGGCAGCGAGACGGGTCTGCCGTCCGTTCGCAACGGCAACAGCGGTCGGCGCTGGCGACGATCGACCGATTCAAACCTGCGGACGAACTCGCGGTTGCGCAGCTCGCGATCGGTGCGCACGTCCCGCTCGAAGCTCGAAGCCTGGCTCGAAGACGCGAACTACTACATCTCGCGGCGGGTCAGCCTGCCGAAAATTAGCTGGTCTCAGGTCGTACAGGGCGCGGCAATCGCCCTGGTACTCTCGCAAATCTATGGCTACTGGCGCTATGGCTTCTTCCCCGCCAACCCCGTGCGCCTCGTGCTGGAGCTACCCGACAGTCTGTTTTACGAGCGTCTAATCGCCCGCCGCGTCGGCCACGTGCGCTCGCTGGCCCTGAGCCCGAACGGCGCGCGCATCGCCAGCGGCAGCTTCGGCACGCTGCGCGTCTGGAACGCCGAAACGGGAGAGCTCGAGCAGCAGCGATCGGGTCACAACGACTGGGTCGAAGCCCTGGCCTTCTTGGACGCCAACCGGATCGCCACGGCGGGCGGCGCTCAGGACGGCACGATTCGTATCTGGGACGTTCGCACTGGGATTCGCCAGCTGACCCTGGGCGGCCACGTCGATGGTACGAACGCCATGCTGCTGGCCCCCGGTGGTCAGAAGCTCGTTAGCGGCGGCGGCGATCGCGCGATTCGCGTCTGGGACACCACCACCTTCGCCCAGCAGCTCGTACTGCGCGGTCACGTCGCCGAAGTTGACGCGCTGGCGATTTCGCCGGACGGCCAAACCCTGGCCAGCGGAAGTCGCGACGGCACGATTCGCCTTTGGGATCTGGATCGAGGCGTACAGCTACGCGCCCTCACCGGTCACAGCGGGCGTATCCGAGCGCTGGCCTTCGCGCCGGATGGCCAAACCCTGGCCAGCAGCAGCGACGACCGGAGCGTTCGCATTTGGGAAATCTTCACTGGTCGCGAAGTTCAGACCCTCACCGAGCTGCCCACGCCAGTCGAGCGTCTGGCCTACGTCGTCAACCCGCTGCCCGATCGCCCGGAGTCCGAGGCCGTGGTGCAGCTCCTCGGCACGACGCGATCGATATTGGTCTGGCAGCCGGAAACCGGCGAGCGCGTACACTCGTTATGGAGCAGCGGCGCACCAATCTCCGCGCTGGCTACGACCGCAAGTGGTAATACAATCGTCACGGGTAGCCCTCAGGGATCTATTCAGCTGTGGCGCTTGCCCGACGTGGTCGCGCCACCGCCCGACGCGGACGCACCGCCGCCCGACGAGTAGCGCCCCAGCCATCCTTCGATCGTTCCCATTCACCCCTTCCAGCCGCTTCTTCCCGCCGCCGCCGTCAGACCGCCAAGCCGACGGCCACCAGATTTTCGCTTCTACGTACTCCCTACCCTCCAACAAAACTCATGGGTTCGTTCCTCGCGTTCGTATCTTTGTCCTTTATCACTTACTTGATTAGCGGCATCAAGATTATCAACCAGAGCAATATCGCCCTCGTCGAACGCCTCGGACGCTACGAGCGAACCCTCGGCCCCGGACTGAACTGGACGGCTCCGGGGTTCGACCAAATCGTCTGGGAAGACACGACGCGCGAGCAGTTCTTCGCGATCACCAAGTACAAGGCGATCACCAACGACAACGTCTCGCTCAATGTCGAGCTGAAAGTGCGCTGGAAAATCGAGAGCCTACGCGACACCTACTACGAGGTCGATGACGTAGTGACGGCGATCGAGAGCAATATCCGAACGAACCTGGGCTCGGAGCTGAGCAAGCGCGACCTCGAAGAGATCCTCGAAACGCGAGTTGAAATCATGAAGCTGATTCTCAACTCGCTCGGCCCAAAAACCAAGGACTGGGGCGTAAAGGTGATCGACATCGACATTATCAAGATCGACCCGCCTGAGGACGTGCTCGACTCGATGGAAAAAGAGCGCGCGGCGGAGATCCAGAAGCGTGCCGACCTGCTCGAGGCGGACGCCACGGCCCAGTACATGATGCGCATCTCCGAAGCGATCCAGGCCAAGCCCTACGGTCGCGAGATCCTGCACTTCTTTGCGACGCAGCGCTACGTGGACGCCAGCTTCAAGATGGGTGAAAGCGACAACTCGAAGGTGGTCTTCCTCGATCCGAAGGCACTATCGGAGAACCTGACACAAATCATGGGACCCGACCTCGCGCCGCCACAGCTCACGGCAACGACCCGCGACCCGATCGTCTCGCCGCCGCCGCCAACGATAACTCCGCCTGCGAACACGGCTCCCCCGACGGAGATCGTGGACGAGAATGGCGGCGCGAGCGAAGCGAAAACCGAGCTGTCGGACGGCGAAGACACCAATCCGGCTTAGATCGTTCGTTCGGTATCCCTGTCGGTATGTGCGATCGAGCCGGTCTCAAGTAGATTTCGAGATTGCGTCGATCGCGCCCAGCACCTGCGACATTTGCGCCTCCGTGCCGATCGTGACGCGCAGCTTGTCTTTCAGCCTCGAGCTGTCGTAGTGGCGCACCCAGATCTGCCGCGCTCGCAGGGCCTCGTGGAGCGATCGCGCCGAGCCGAATCGCTCGGGAGGCCGCACCAATAGGAAATTTCCGCCCGACGGCCAAACTGCAAAACCGCGATCGGCCAGGAACTTCGCGAACCCGTCCCGCGTTTGGCAAATGCTGCGAACGCGGGCGACTTTGTAAACGCGGTCGGCGATTGCCGCCGCGCCGACCCGTGCCGAAATCGCGTCGATCGCGTAGACCGGGCGTACTTTCCAGAGTTCGGCCAGCAGCGCTGGATTGGCAACGCCGAAGCCCAGCCGCAGCCCGGCCAGCCCGTAACCTTTCGAGAGCGTCCGCAGCACGATCGCGTTGTCGAATTCGCGCACCAGCTCGATCGCCGACTTCGCGTCCGTAAAGTCGATATAGGCTTCGTCGATCGCCAGGATGCCCGCGACGTTCTCCGCCAACTGCCGTAGCGTCGCCAGGGGCAGTACGTGGCCGGTGGGGCTGTTGGGGTTGGCGACAAAGGTGAGGGCTCCGCGCTGTTCGACGAGTCGCTCTAGCGGAAAGTTCGCGGCGAATTTAGCAGCATCGAGATCGAGCGACGGGAGAAACGGAACGGGGATCGCGCGGGATTCCTGGAGCGGCGCGAGGTGGCCGTACAGCGGGTAGGTCGGGTCGGGAAAGACGATCGGCCGATCGCGATCGGTGCAGGCGCGCACCAGCAGATCGATAAGCGCATCGCCGCCATTCGTCACCAAAATCCAGTCGGGCGGCACGTCGAGTTCGGCACTGACGGCGCGGCGAAACTCGTCGGCAAAGGCGTCCGGGTAGCGTCGCAGGCTCTCGCCGCCGATCGACCTGAGGGCCGCCAGGGCACGCGGTGAAGGCGGGTAGGGGTTTTCGTTGGAGTTGAGCTTAATAACCTCGGCATCAGGGCGATCGCTCGGTAGGAGCCCGCTAGCCTGGGCGATCGCGAGGCGGACGTAAGCAGAGGGTTCGGCGCGATCGGTCATCAACTTACGGTCGATCCACTTGCGGAACGTTATAAAAACGAAGCATCGTCGCCCGCCTCGTACTCCATGACGCTCAGCACCAGCTCGCCCTCGTTGAGGCTACAGTTACGCGCGATATCGAAGACAATTCCGCGCTGGCGGGCGCTGACATCGTGGGTGCGGATGCCGTTCTCCTGGGGGGAAACGAGCTGGTAGAGTCGCTGCTTGGCGGTGACGACACTGCCCAGAACGGGCTGTACGGACAGCGTGCCGCCGTAGGGCGCGTAATACTCCACGAGCTGCGATCGCTCGAAAAACTCGACTTTGTGAGATAGCGTCCGTACGAGAGGGTACTTTGGAAATCTGATAATACCCTTGCTGGCCAGGTAGTTTTTGATGCCGCGCAGGCCGCGATAGACCGCGTCGGCGTCGGCGTCCATCCCCGAGCCGATCTCCAGCGTCCAGGCTTCGATATCAAAGACAATTTGGCGATCGCGCTTGGCCAGCTCCCGCTCCAGCGCCAGCCAAGGTTTGCAGAACGCCTCGTCAAATGCATCGCCGTCGTAGTCGTGCATCAAAATCGCGTAGGGCAGCAGAAACGCCTGGGCGCTAGGTTGGCGATCGTGGAAACAATACAGGTAATCTACGGCCTGGTTCGTGCTGCTATGACAGTCGATAACGTAATCCGCATCGAGGCACAAATCTTGCAGGCGGTAGCGGTAGCGCTCCTCATAGGGCAAACTTTCGGGCGTCTCGAACCGATCGGCGATCCCCGCAAACGCCGTGCGTATCTGCTGGCGAAACTCCCGGACGATCTCTTCCGGCTCCGCGTCGCGGTAGCGCTCGGCAAACTCGGCAATGCCGTAGTCGCGTGGATGAGCGACGGCAAACTTCTCGTAATCCCAGAAAATCCGGTTCCAGTCGTGGCCGGTGTAGGGGTTGTAGCGCCCGCTGGAAAAATGGTGCGATCGCTGGTTGGTCGCCAGGGGGTTGCAGCTCGGCACGATCCAAATTTCACCCTGAAGCTGGCTCGCGTCTAGATCGCAGAGCGCGCCAACGAGCTGATGCAAAATAACGTTACCCGACACCTCCGCGCCGTGGAGATTCGACTGGAGGTAAGCTTTCTTGCCCGGTCGATCGCCCACGAAGCGATAGATTTGCAGGCTTATGGTGTCGCCGGAGGCCAGGTGGGCGATCGGGCGGGTTTGGATTTCAGGAATCACGGGCGGAAATCCTAAAGCGGGGAACGGAGACGACTACCACTCGTCGGGATTGAGCCGCCCCAGCTCCCAAGTGGTGTAGGTGCCGACCGGGCTCCAGAGTAGGTAGGGCGCGAGAAAAGCCGCCGCGATCGGGGACAAGCGAAAAACCACCACGCACAGCATGGCACACAAAATGAGGCCCGCGCCACCGATTATCGTGCCGACGCGCAGGCTGCGGGTTTGGCACATCACGGAGGTGTAGGCCAATGTCGTTAACTCGACGACGACATAAAACGCCATGAGTGCCCAGGCCGTGATGCGATCGGGTGCGTTATTCCACACCACCGTCGCCGACGCCGCCCCGCAGAGAAAAATCGTCGTCCAAATCAGTGGGATAAACCGCTCGAACGTTAACCAGTCCGGGCGACGCAGCCCGCGAAACCAGCGAATCTCCTCGCTGCCGAGGCCCAGCCCGCTCAAGGCAACGAGGCCGACCGTCACGACCCCGATCGTCGTCCAGGCGGGAATCGCAAAGAAAAACAGCGAGGCAGCGCGATCGCGGCGAGCGAGACGGCGAGAAAAAGGAGCAAAGAGCATGGCGGCAACACGGGCGCGGGTCGGCCTTTCTATTATGGGAAAAAGTCTATGAAAAAAGCCGAACTTTCGCCGCAACCATGACCTCTAACGCTCCGATCGCGATCGCCATCCTCGGTGCAGGCCGCTGGGGTCGCCACCTGATTCGCAACTTTCACCAGATTCCCGACGCGCGGGTGCTGGCCGTGGTCGATCCCGATCGCGAGCGCCGCGCCGCCGTCGCTGCTGAGGTGGGGCTCGATGACGCCGTAACATTCTGCGATAGCTGGGACGAGCTGCGCGATCGCGCCGACCTGGCCGACCTGCGCGCTCGGCTGGACGCGATCGTCGTCGTCACCCCCGCCGTCGCCCACTACGCCACCATTTCCGAAGCGCTGAACCTGGGCTACCACGTCTTCAGCGAAAAGCCGCTGACCCTAGACGCCGTCGAATGTCGCGAGCTGTGCGACCTGGCAAAACAGCAGCAGCGACAGCTTTTCGTCGATCACACGTACCTCTTCAATCCGGCAGTGCAGCGCGGTGGCGAGCTGGTGCGATCGGGCGCGATCGGCGAGCTGCGCTACGGCTACGCGGCGCGAGTGCACCTGGCTCCGGTGCGGCTGGATGTGGATGTGGTCTGGGATTTGGTCATCCACGATCTCAGCATCCTCAACCACTGGCTTGGCGAGACGCCGCGACGCATCAGCGCCATCGGCCAGTCGTGGCTCCAGCCCCAGCCTCCCGAAGGCAGCGCCGACCTCTTCCCCAACGGCCTTGCCGACGCGAGCTTTATTCGCCTGGTCTATCCCAGCGGCGTCAGCGTGCAGGTGCATCTGTCCTGGTTCAACCCGCACAAGCAGCGTCGCCTTGCGATCGCCGGTAGCCTTGGCACGCTAGTGTTCGACGAGCTGGCGGACTCGCCGCTGACGCTGCATCGCGGGCATATGAAGCAGCAGGCGTCGGGGTTCTTCGAGCCGGTGGATATGGCGATCGAGCCGATCGCGCTGGAACCGGGCGAGCCGTTGCGGGCGGTATGCGAGGAGTTTTTGGCTTCTGTCCGCAGTGGGACGCCGTCGGCGATATCGTCGGGCGAGGTGGGGGCGGAGCTGGTGGCGGTGTTGCAGGCGATCTCGCGATCGGTGAATGCGGATGGGGCTTGGGTGGAGCTGTAGGGCTGCGGCATGAAGTTATGGGGCGATCGCGCCCGGACTCCATCGCATTCTCCACCGCCGGGAAAAACGTCGATTTCAGCTCCTCGCCCTGCCAGTCGATCGACCCCCCTCGCCCGCACGTATCGCGAGACCCCGGAAGCCTCTCCCGCCCGATCGACTTGCCCGACCGAGTTTGCGATCGCGATAGGGTGTATCCAACAGCGTTCCAGGTATCTCAGTCGCTCGACTGAGATCGAGAGGCGGCCATCGAGATTTCCAAAACAGCTATCCCCATATGCAGACCGATAAATTCACGCGGCACGACGCGATTGCGCTGCTTAGCCTCGGGATTGCCTCGATCGCCATACACTGGCGATTCTTCCTTGGGGAAGACATTCTCGGGCACGACGTCATGTGGCACACGCTCTGGATCAATCACTTCTCTCAACATATTCAAGACGGCGTCATCTATCCACGCTGGCTGGCCGAAACCAACTACGGGTACGGTAGTCCAACGTTTGTGTTCTACCCACCGCTGCCTTACTACTTTGCGTTCCTCTTTAAGGGCTTAGCGAACTGGTCGATGAACTGGACGTTCGCTGGCGTGTACAGCCTGACAAGCTTTCTCTCCGGTTTGGGTATGTACGGTTACAGGCGACGTGCTTGGGGTCGATTCGCCGCACTGATGGCCGGGTTACTCTTTTTGCTCGCGCCCGTCTGTTTCGTCGATCGCTACGCGCGGGCAGCCTTGTCAGCAGCCGTGGCGACGATGTGGCTGCCGTGGGGTCTCTGGCTGACGGATGCCGCTGCGACACATCCGCGCGCCCGCTGGGGAGTTGCGGGCGTTTCCGCAGGATTGACAATCAGCAATCTTCCGGCACTCCTGCTGTTCGTGCTGCTGTGGGTTCCGTACGCGGTCGCGACTCAGTGGCGTCGGGGCTGGAGAACCCTCCTCGCAACGCTCGCCTCGATCGGCTTTGGCTGGGGGCTTGTGGGTACGTACATCATTCCAGCAGCTTTCGAGCGCCATTTGGTCAGAATTGATGAATCAATACCGAGCGTGGCGGGTGGCGTCTTGCTCAACTTGATTGGCGCGTCCAATCCAAATGGCTTTGTCAATAATGCTGCCAAAATCTGGACGGTCGATGTTGTTTGCTTTGTCGTGGCGCTGTGTGCCGCTGTCGCGATCTGCGCGAAACGCAAGCAAGGGTGGTCGGTTTCTGGGCAAATGGCACTTGCGTTTGGCCTCCTCATCTTCCTGACACACCGTGTCTCCGCGCCGATCTGGGCGAATATTAGCCTGCTCGAATACGTACAGTTTCCCTGGCGTTTGTTGCCCGTGATGTCACTGCTGGTCGCGTGGGCAATTGGATACGTGCTGAGTTTCGCAAAGATGCAGCCGCGTTGGCTCGGTGCTGCCGCGCTCTGCGTAGGATTGGGTTTGCTGGCACTGCGTTCTGCCGTCGGTGTCGCGGTCGCACTGGATGCGGCCAGCATCCAGAACAACACCAAAGCCGATCGCTACAATCCAGAAGTCGTCGAGCGCATCGAGCTTGCGGCCCAGCGTCCGTTAGTTCCGGCCCTTGAAGATGTGCCAGAGTACCGACCCGCACAAACTTCTCCTCCCATCCCCAACGAGCCGCTGATTTCGTTTTCGGGGTCTGCCGAGCTCGAGCGCTGGACTCCCAACGATCGAGCTGTAACAACAGAGGCCACAGCACCGAGTACGCTCGCGTTCCGGCTGTACTGCTACCCTGCCTGGAAGCTCGAGCTAGACGGTCAGCCTCAAAACCTAAATTGCTCGCCCGACGGAACGATCGAGGTGGAAGTACCGTCCGGCAAGCACCGAGTTTCCCTGCACTACGGATGGACGACAGCATCCCGAAGCGGGGCGGTCGTTGCAGTTGCGAGTACCTTAGCTATGTTTGTCTTGTCTTCCTCCACGAATCGCGACATCTCACAAAAACGACCAGACGAAGCATGACTGGCGGGTGCGTCAGCGATTTCGTCCGGGGAGGTGGGGGCAAGGTTGGTGGCGGTGTTGCAGGCGATCTCGCGATCGGTGAATGCGGATGGGGCTTGGGTTGAGTTATGAGGCCGTCAGCGATCGAGCCGTTCGCGCAGGCGATCGCGCCAGCGGCGTTCTGCCGCAATCTCGCCGTCGATCGCTTTGGCCAGGAAGCCGTAGAGGTCGCCTTTCTCGGCGATCGGGAAAATCGGGCTGCGATCGCGTTCGGCGTATTCCCCATCCTCCAGCACGAAGATCCGCCAGGTCTTGCCGTCGTAGCGCCAAAACTCTGGCACGCCGATCGCGGCGTAGAGCCGATTTTTGTCCAGGTCGGTGTTGGTTATATCGACTTCCACGACGAGATCGGGCGGCGGGTCAGTCTCGAAGTCTACGTTGCGCCCCGTGACCTGTGGCTGGTTCTGGATGTAGTAGGCGCAGTCGGGCTCGGCTCCTTTCTGGGCGCGATCGAGGTTCATTGTCGTCGAACCCATCGTCTTCAGTTCCATACCCATCTCGAATACAAGCGCGAGGATAAATCGCTCGATGAGACGCAGGGAGACCTCGTGCTCTTCAAGCGGCATGGCAATTTCTAGAATTCCGGAATCGTAGCTGATGCGGGAGTTGCGGTGTTGGGGCAGCGCGTGGAAAATTTGCAGGTAGTTTGCCCAGCTCACGTTATGGAAGGCGATGCGTTGCTCTCCGGCGAGCGTTCGGGCTGGGGTGGCGATCGTCATGGGAGTTGCCTCGGGTCGGAGACTTACGCCTATTTTAGGCGCAGCCACGCGAAGAGTTCTGCGGCGGTCAGTTAGTCGCCGATCGCGTTTAGCACGGGGAACCGATCGTCGCGTTCTTTGAATTCGGCGAGTTTGTCGGGATGGAAGATGGTGACGGAATAGTCATCGGGGGCGATGAGCCAGCCGAGTTGGGAACCGTGTTGGAAGGAGAAGAGGATTTTTTCGATGGCGCGCGGGGGGCTTTGTTCGGGGGAGAGGATTTCGATCGCCGGGTCGGGGGCGAGGTTGAAGCGGTTTTGGATTTCGCCGTTGTCGTTGGTGGGGATGTTGCGCCACTGGAAGACGGCGATGTCGGGGACGAGGGAGCGATCGGCGAAGGTGCAGCGCAGTTTGGGGAAGGCGTAGGCGCGAGGCCGTTCGAGGCGGTTAATTTCGGCGGTGAGGCGGCCTCACAAGGTGCTGTGTTTGCCTTGAAGCATCGGTTTGAGGCGGATTTGCCCGTTGATGTATTCGCTGGCCGGTTTCGTTTCTGGGAGGGTCAGAAATTCAGCGAGGGAATACGGTTGAGTGGTTGTTGAGACTGCCATGCGATTTCTAGGTAGCTTTTGCCTTTATCGATTTTTTCAGTACTCATTGACACTTCGCCCAAAGAGCGCGATTTCCTGCGGGGAAATAACTTCATCAAAACTTCATCAACTTCTTCGAGAGCTGTAGTAGAAACGATCCTAGAGGTATCTAAAATATCCTGAAGGCTTTCTTCGGTGGAGTCAGATCCGTGTTGTGCTGCGACCTCCTCATTTTCAGCATTCGAGATCGTTTCTTCAATGTCATTATCGTCAGAGTTTTGTGAGATGATGGAGACACTCAAAGCTGACTGAATGGCACGACTAGAAATCCAAGAGTTATCCCATAGATCGCAAGCCTCTCCTCCGACGATACGGCAAATTTCCTCCTGGCTATCAAATTCAAATTCGGGTGAGCTTGCCTTCACGATGCGCTGCAACCATATCTCTATGTAGCCGTTATAGGGTAAGCGTTGCATCTTTACGCGCACTTTCTGCCACAGGTCAGATTTCTGCTCTTCCGCAGCAAGCGATATGAGTATGCTCAAAATTCCAGCGACTGCCGGGAAGGTGTTGGGAGAGACGCAGGCAATGTCAGTAGCAATCGCGATCTGAACTTCTAAATCGCTTGGGAACACTGCAAAACTCAATCGCTCGTAGAAGCGTTCATAAAGTCCACGGAGAATCAGTTGGAATCTAAGAGGACTTCTGAATAAGTAGTTTTACTTAGGTCGGTCGCCTCAAAAGCAGGCGA
>ERZ1740068.423-NODE-423-length-21263-cov-9.337043_pt1 | contig 21263 bp, 17 predicted proteins | sample MGYA00581735_ERZ1740068 | MGnify/ENA primary metagenome ERZ1740068 (study PRJEB43018, sample SAMN04849740) | marine metagenome | isolation source: floating plastic debris | place: Pacific Ocean | collected 2008-08-30 | study: EMG produced TPA metagenomics assembly...
CACACAGAAAAGGCAGTATAGAGTGCTGCCTTAAACAGCGGCGGCGCACTGCGCAGATCATATGCTCGTACAGATGGAAAGCTACAAGCTTTCTAGTATTCGAAGGGTTAAGTCACACTACCGTTAGACTTAACCCAGAAAAGAAAATCCCGAAGGGATGACACACAGAAAAGGCAGTATAGAGTGCTGCCTTAAACAGCGGCGGCGCACTGCGCAAACCAGATGACACGTCCAGGTGGAAAGCTATAAGCTTTCTAATATTCGAAGAGTTAAGTCACACTAGCGTTAAACTTAACCCAGAAAAAAAATCCCTAAGGGATGACACACTAAAAAGGCAGTATGAATTGCCGCCTTTAAAAATCTAAAACCTTTAACAAATGGAAATTAAAAAGAATCCAAAAGCAGACCTTAGAAAGCGACGAACGATGTTTTTCTTTGGCGCGTTGACCATCACCCTGTCTCTGGTACTAACAGCCTTTGAATGGAAGTCTTATCAGGAACCGGAAATTTTAACCTTTGATGATGGCACTTTCATCATTGACATAGTGGACATACCCCCTACCGTCCAACTACCGCCTCCACCGCCAAAAGTTGAGCTACCGCAAATAGAGGAAGTCCCGGATGACCAGGAGATAGAACTGGAAGAGGAATTCATCATAGACGCAGAACCTGTCGATTACGTTGAGCCCTTGGAATTTACAGAACCCCCAGAAGAAGAGGTGGACGACCACACTTTTATCTTTGTAGAAGATAAACCCGAGTTTCCAGGTGGAGATGCCGCCATGTTCAAGTACCTGGCAAAGAATATCAAGTATCCCAGAGCAGCAAAAAGAACAGAAACCAGCGGCCGTGTTTTCATTCAATTCGTTGTTCAAAAAGATGGATCTATCACAGATGTGCAGGCCATCAAAGGAATAGGGGCTGGCTGCGATGTAGAGGCCGCACGTGTAGTAGAGGAAATGCCCAGGTGGACACCGGGAAAACAACGAGGCGTCCCAGTCAAAGTACGGATGATCATCCCTATCTATTTCGAGCTCAGCAGGTAAGCAATAGACCAAAGCATCGGTCTGTGAGATATAGTAAGAAGTCATAAAAAGCCTGTTCTTTCACTGGAACAGGCTTTTTCGCATGCTATTCAGTCGATATAAAGAAGAAATTTCCTATATTGAAGTTCATTTTTTAATCTTCATCCATTGAAATTTTTCGGACGCTTACTTCAGCAGTTCTCCAAAGTCAATACCAATTTAGTAGTAGCAGGCAGTGCTTTGCTGATCAGTGCCTGTGCGCTATTGATATCTGTACAGGAGGTTCACATCTTACGAACACAACAAAAAGCGCTCATGTATCCCTACGTCACCGGGGAAATATTCTATAGCGGAGAAGGCTTCGGGTTCAGGGTCAAAAACAGTGGAAATGGCCTGGCAAAAGTTAATTCTTACTGTGTCTTCAACGACTCTATAAACTTCCACAGCTGGCTGCAGGTAGTCCAACACTATATGCCGGAGGCAAAGGAAATCGACTATGGCATTATCCAAACCGCAGGAAACATCAGGAATGAGATGCTCATCCCCAAAGAAGAAGTGCTTTTATTTTTCCTGAAATGGACACCTGAGACACGAGTGCTCCAACAGCGCATTGGAGATTTAAAAATATCACTCTGCTACTCTTCCTTACTGGATGAGCACTGGTCATTGGAAAATGGGACCCCGATCCAGATAGATGCCCCCTGTCAAACAGATCCGGAAAAAGAGTTTTCGGAATGAACAACACCGAGTTAGTAACCCGAGGTATCAAACGGGGTGGCCAGACGGCGTTTACTCTGTAGACAATATCGCTTCCGAGGCAGAGCCTCAGGGAATTAAACGGGGTCGCCCAGACCACATCTTCTCGTCTGCCGTAGCAGCCGCGCCTTGCTTCGCCGAAGCTTCGCGAAGGCAATGAAGGCAGATTAAATCGCGACGCTTAACTATCAGATGCAATCCGTGCCTCAATTTGTGACTTTGCCTGCTCAAGGTCTTTGGGCAAGCTGATGATAAAGTCCATAAAGGATTTTAAATCCCCCTTTTTCATCAGAAGGTCTTTCAACAGGAAATAGTTACCTGCGTAGAAGGTATTTCGCAGCAGTAGTGCATTGTTAACTGGATAATTGTAGCGGTCTTTGACAAACTTCCCTCCTTGCCTGATCAATAGTTTCAGCTCCCTTTCGCCTCGTTCGTAGATGTCCTGCGCTTTTCCACCGACGACCTGATCTACCTGATCTTTCAGCTCGTTCATCAAAGCATGTAAGCGCTCATGCAAGTTCAACTGCGCATCCATTTTCAAAGGATTGAGCAGGCCATATCGCTCCTGAAAACCCATTAGCCCATAATTTCCGATCAGATCGCAAGCAGCTTCTTCAATGGGATAAGGAACTTCACCAAATCGGTGGTAACGGATGTGCCGATGAGTTGCCTCATGCAGGGCGGTGAAGGCGATGGCCTCTAACTCATAGGACAATAAACGATTATTGATTCTGGAAGACGAGGTACCTGCCGTTTGATACACCAGTGCATGTTGACCTTTTTGTTTCTCGGCCACTTTTGCGTAGTAATTGGCTTTTTTCAGGTTTGCAGAAAATGTAAGATAAGGCAACTTCCCTTTTCTGGTTTCTTCAAACTCCTTCGGCAACATTACACGATCTGCACGTGAAAGATACAGTATCACATGCTTCCGTTTTGGGTCTTCCTTCCATTCAGTATAAAAGTCCTTGCCAATATATAGCTGTAACTCTTCTTTGATAAACTGCCTTACAGCGTCTAAAACCGCCAGCTGTTCCTCGTGCTTGACAGGCACATCAACCCAGTCCTTCAAACTTGTCAAACTGGTGATAGCAGGAACTGCCCCTATGGCAACAGTCAAAAAGTGGCGTCTATCCATGCGCATGAAGTTCAGGTGTTGTGAATTGGTAATTTGTAATCAAACAATTACTGACAATATACTGAAAATCTGACTAATGAAATCTTAACCCGCTTACTCCCAAAGATCAGCTGATGCCTGTTGCCCCCTGAGTGTCTCAAACTCCGAAAGAAAAGCCCTGTATTCCGCAGGCTTGGACAGATTTTCGATTCTTGGCAATACATCAGAAGCGAAATCAGGCAGTTGTTGACGCAACGCTGTCATGGCATAGGCCTTGAGCAATGGGAGTGAGTAAGGATTGATCTCAATGGCATTGAGCAGGATCTCATAGGAGGTATCGCCAAGCCCTTCTGCCTCAAAATAAGCCGCCGACATCATCACCGAAGGCAGGTGAAAAGGATTTTTCAATCCCAGCATCTGATAGCTGTTGGCGAGTGTTGCCGAATCCTGACCGCTATCCAATACCTGCAAGACAGGCCATTGGTCCTTCAACCTGGCATCTGCACCCTGCTGGTATTGCGCCAAAGCCTGTTGGTCTGACCTAATCATGGCATAAGTAAGTAATAAGGCCGATTTGCGCTGCTGCAACTGTAGATTGGGCATGGCTATCGCATCCAGCTCCTGCAGAAGTACAGACAGTTCATCCACCCGCCCCTCCGCAATGCGGTCTTCACAGAGTGCCATCAGCAAATCTCCCTGCATGTTGGGGTTCTCCAACTCATCGAATACGCTCAGGAAATCAGGTACCTTTAGCTGGTGCATGTAGACGCGCAGGAACTGATAAAGCACCGGGTCGCTTCCCGCCGCAGTCGCATCGCTAACATCCATCGCCAGGATTTTAGTCTGGTTAAAGGCAACCTGACGATGTACCGTATCTGCCGGGTTATCCATCAGCGTTTGCCAGTACTTTTTCGCATCATCCAGTAAATGTGCCTCGTTCAAAGCAAGCCCATAATTGACCTTTGCTTCATCATATTGATACTGCAATGCCGACCCAAAGTAGTTGACCGCCAGCCGTGGTGCATTCAGCTTGAGCGCCACCAAACCAATTGTATTGAAATATTTTCCTTTTTGTTCATCGTCAGCTCCTACCTGAGCAGCGTCCATCGCACGGAAAAAACCATTGTAATCAAACTGGCGATACTTTAGCAGGGCCCTGTTGTAGGTAATGGCATCCGCCAGGTCTCCGTTTTTATAATTGGCTGAGGCCTTTTTGAATGCTTTTTCAATAGTTTCAGTATCCACTTCGCCCAAATTCAGCGTGAGGTTATTGAGCAAAGGGAAGGTATATGAGTTGAGTACGGAATCGGATGAAATAGCTACGTTCCTTAGATTGAGCTGTTGGTCCTTCAGGTTGCCATAGGCCAGCAGGTTGTTGATGAGTGGCACCCCGGCCTCAGCGACCAGCTGGTTCACCGTATCAGCAGAAAACTCGAGATTGGACTTGGCGAAAATATACCAGTTATTGGTATTAGAAACATCGGCCCATTCATCTGCATAATAGCCGGCATCAAAATAGTACAGAGCAGAGTCCAGGATATTGGTACGCGCATATTGCATGGCCAGGTTGTTACGCAGAAATTCACTCTCCGGGAACTTCCTCAATCCTTCCTGCAGGGTAAAGATGCCTTTGAAAAAATCGTTTTGCTGCTTGTAGAAATCTGCCATCATGATGTACGCATGCTCCGACGGCTTGTACCTGACGGCCTTGCTCAGGAAATATTCTGTGTCTTCGTCTCTATTTTCATATTTAGCCAATGTGGCCAGGTGGTAGTAGGACTTATGGTTGCTCCCACCGTAGAAGCCTCCACCTTTGTAATAACTCTCCGCCAATTCATAGTTGCCCATCACCTGCTGTACATCGCCATGTAAATTGTAGTGGCCTGACAGTACCTGATAATAAGCAATCTTATCGGTATAGAAGAAAAAACCGGCAAAAAACGCCAACCCACCCAGCAGGGAGGTAACATAGGGGAAGTTCAATTCTTTGTAAACAATCTTATAGACGGGCACACTGTGATAGAGTGCTCCCAGAAAGTTAAGAATCACATAGGCATAGAACATGAACCCAAACCCCAGGTGGATGTAGGAAATCAGGTTTTCGAAGGCATCGATCGCCGGAGTGTTCACGTTGGCAAACTGGAAAGTCAGTAGCGAAAAACAAACGATGGCCAATCCTCCCACCAACAGGTGCCCAAAGGGACTAAAAGGATAGGATGGGAAAAGAACTTGCTTATGATGTATGGTGAAAAATGCAATGACCGTACTAATGATCAAAATCCAGACCTCATTGATGATGGCCAAATCAGTTGGGATGATGTAGGCGTTACGCATTGCAAGCAACAATAAGTTGACCAGGTAAATACCACCGAGAATAAGGAAATGCTTCCCGTTGGACTTTCCGGCGATGACACTGCGGGTGGTCAACAACAGAATACCAAAAATCACCTCCTGTGAGACGATGACCACAAATGCCAATGACAGGATCACTCCTGCCAGAAAGGCATAGGGCACAATGATGAGAAATGGATTGGGCAGTGTGGCAAATTCATGAATCACCCAGGCACTGATCGCATGGATGACAAGAAACGCCAGAAATCGCATGGAGGAGGACGCCGTCTTCAACCACGCATGAAATGCAAAAGCAGTTGCCAGGTGTACACCCACCAGCACAAAGACATACAGTCTTCCCTTCTGACCAAATAGCACTACTTCTTCCAGGTGCATCTGATGATACAACACAATAAAAAGGAGGCTGCATAGCACAAATGGGTACCTGCTCATACGAGAGTAGGCTGCCTGAAAAGCCGAAAGCCCTATGCCCAGGGCTACTAGAAAGCCAAAAAAGTAACGGTAATCAACCGCAATGTCTGTAGGCATGAATGCTTGCCACACCAGGTAGTTATCTGCAGGAATTTCAAACCGGAACAGGCCTATGTTAAAATCATCGAAGCTCACCGGTGATGGAGAAGTATTGGTCACCAGTATCCAGTCGAGTACGTTGTCATATCCGCCGTAGTATTTGACCAATGCCAATATGATCAGGGCTATTGTTAGCAGGAAAAATACAGGATAAATACCGCCTCCGGTAAATCCCGGTACCCAAGCCGATTGATTGTCCTGGGAACCAATTGTCAACGCTTTTTTCGTCATTTATTCGATTACTTTGGGCACTCGGAAATAGGCCTCGTCTTTCTTGGGGGCATTGAGTAACGCACGCTGCGTATCCAGCTGTCCCCTGACCTCATCTTTTCTATAAACGTTAATTTCGGCTGACATGTGTGTCAGGGGTTCAACATTTTCAGTATCCAGCTCATCGAGTTTCTCTACCCATGTCAGGATTTCTTCCATATCGGCCATCATTTGTTCTCCGCTTGCCGGATCAAACTTCAACCTTGCCAGGTGGGCTATTTTCTCCAATGTCTCCTGATCTATTTTCATTGCACTGTGTTTTTTGCCTTTTTGTAAAAGAACGGAAAATTACGGATTATTTCGCTTATCAGGTAATCTTATATTTGTTGCAAATTATCAAGCTGAGCCTTCAGCTCCTGCTCTATGACTTCCCGCGTCTGTTGCTTGAGCACCGAGACCTGCGAGGCATCCATACCTTTGGTTGCTATCGGTTCATGGAAGATGATTTTGAAGGGGCGACGATGTAGCAAATATCGATTATCGTCTGGCAGGATCATGAAATTGTATGGAATGGTCACCGGCACCAGTGGTATTTGCTTGGTGATGGCGGCTTTGAAGGCACCGCTTTTAAAAGCGACCATTTTTGGAGGTTCTTTTGTAAAAATACCGCCTTCGGGGAAAATCATGAGGCTAAAACCCTGATCCAATGCTTCCATGGCCCTTCGCAGGCTACCCGTGCGACTCCTGGCCTCTTCGCGATCTACCATGATGTGCAGTTTCTGAAATACATAGCCCAAAAGCGGGACATTCATCACCGACTTTTTACCCATGAACTTAAAAGGCAGCGGAAACCACACCATAGAGGGGATGTCCAGGTAGGAAAAGTGATTGGCACACAACACGTAGTTCTGCTGCTTGTCGGGCTTGAACCGAAACTCCCGTTCTACCGGTATAAAAGCTAGTGGAAAGAATATTTTGGCCCACCAGTGATTGGCCAGCAAACCGTATTTTGCCTTGCTTTTGAACACAATGGCAAATAGAAATACCGGTGCGAACAGAAAAAATGTAGTCACAAAAAGTAATGCGACATAGGCTGTATACAATCGTTTTAAAAGTGTTTTCACCAGATCTTTTAACAGGTTTGGAAATTGTAATTTGATAAAAAAAATATAATTATTGTAATAAAGCAAAGGCTTTCGGTACTAACTAACCGTACACCAAAAACAAAAAATATCTTGGAACTATTAAAAGTAGAAAACATTGTCAAGGAGTACAGCAATCACCGTGCACTTGATGATGTCAGCATCAACATTCCGAAGCAAAGTATCTATGGATTGTTAGGCCCCAACGGGGCGGGCAAGACTACTTTGATCAGGATCATCACTCAGATTATCAACCCCGATAGTGGTAAGGTATTTCTGGATGGCAAACCGATCACTGTAGAAGATGTTCGGAAGATTGGCTATCTCCCTGAAGAAAGAGGACTTTACAAAAAAATGAAGGTAGGCGATCAGCTGCTGTTCCTTGCGGGCCTCAAGGGTTTGAAAAAGCAGCAGGCCAAAACAGAAATCAAAAAGTGGTTTGACCGACTGCAGATAGACGGCTGGTGGAACAAAAAGATTGAGGATCTTTCCAAAGGGATGGGGCAAAAGATTCAGTTCATCGCTACTGTGCTTCACAACCCCAAGCTGATCATTTTGGATGAACCTTTCTCAGGATTTGATCCTGTCAATGCCAATATGATCAAAGATGAGATCATCAAGTTGAGAAACGATGGTGCCACCGTAATCTTCTCTACCCACCGCATGGAGTCGGTAGAAGAACTCTGCGACCACATTGCGATGATCAACAAGTCCAAAAAGATCCTGGACGGCTCTACCAAAGAAGTCAAAGACTCCTACAAATCAGATACGTTCATGGTGACTCACCGCAACAGACTGGAAAATCTGGATGGTGGCTACAGTATCCTGGAGGCCAACAAGGAAGAGCATGGACTGCTCTATTCTGAGATCAAAGCACCGGGAATCACTTCCCCCAACCAATTGCTGGAGGTGCTGATGCCTAAAATTGAAATACACTCATTTATAGAAAAAATACCGAGTATGAACGACATATTCATCATGGAAGCAAAGGAAGGAGGTAGCCATGAATAAGATGTGGGTAATCTTCGAAAGAGAGTACATGGAAAGAGTGAAAAAGAAGTCTTTCCTCATTGCCACGCTGCTGGTACCATTGATTCTTCCTGCCATTTTGGGTCTGGCGCTATGGCTCGGCTCACTGGAAAGCGGTGAAGAGCGCATTGTGCAGGTAGTGGATGATAGTGGCCTTTATCAGGAGGGCTTTGACATCAGCGGCTATACCATTGATGTGACAGGTCAACCACTTGATTCTGCCATGGAGAACTTGAAAAATGACGAAATTTTCGGGGTATTGTACATTCCAAAAATCAATATTGACAATACCGAAGGCATCATTTTCGAGTCTAAGAAGAGTCCTGAGCTGACCTTCACCAACAAGTTCAAAAACCCGATCAAAGCGAAGATCGATAGTTTGAAATTGATTGAATATGAACTGGATCCTGAGATCGTTGCCAAGCTAAAGACCAGCATCAGTATTGAAACCAAGACCATGGATGATTCTGGAAAATCCAAAGATTCCAATCAGAAGGTTTCTTTCTTCCTGGGCTACGGGATGGCTTTTCTCATGTACATGTTTGTGATTGTCTATGGTAACTTCATCATGCAGAGTGTACTCAATGAGAAGACCAGTAAGATTGTAGAAGTCATTGTCTCTTCAGTAAAGCCTTTTCAGCTAATGCTGGGCAAAGTGCTGGCCAATGCAGCTGTCGCCTTCACTCAGTTTGCCATCTGGATTGTACTCATGGTCACCATCACCACGGTGTTTTCCACAATCTTTGGTTTTGAGCCAGCGAGTACCAGCCCGGAAATGACCGAAGTACTCAATGAGGCTGCCAATAATAAAGAAATTCAGAATACGGCGCAGAAGTTCCTGGAGCAGGTCTACGCCATTCCATGGGCGACAATTATTTCATTGTTCTTATTCTACTTCCTCGGCGGATTCCTCTTGTTTGGTGCTTTGTTCGCCGCGGTAGGGTCTGCGGTTGACAGTATTCAGGAAGCGTCGCAGTTTGTAGTGCCGATCACGCTGCCCATCATCGCCAGTATCGCACTCATGGCTATTGTACTACAAAATCCAGATGGAAACATCTCAGTGATCCTAACGATGATACCATTTACTTCGCCGGTATTGATGATGGCACGTACTGCCTACGCCATCCCCGACTGGTGGCAGCTGGGGCTTTCCATGCTCCTGCTGGTGGGTGGATTTTTAGGCACGCTGTGGGTAGCCGGAAGAATCTATCGCGTGGGTATCCTCATGCATGGCGCCAAGGTCAATTACAAGGTATTGGTCAAGTGGTTCATGACGAAGCAGTAACCTTTATTAGACGCTAGATTTTAGATGCTGGACGTTAGATGAAAGATCAAGGAACAAGGACTATGCTGGCTGAAGTCTGTGACTTCAGCCCTCGTCTGGATTAAGGTTGTACCTTAATCCTTACATTAAAAGTCAGCTTGCAGCTAACGTATTAATCTGTAGACGAGCATGAAACGCCGAATCTTGATCGGTTCGGGTATGATCCCCGAGCTAGTTAAGAGTAGAAACCCTGGTATCACATACCATAAACAACAACTCTCCGTTGTATTCTTCTCAGGAAGAAAACGGCGGAGAGTTGTTATTTTACACGGCTACCATTGTCATCAATCTTCACCTGGTTCTCAACTGTGCTTTTCGGGATTGATCTGAAATTGTGTATTTTTCGGCAAAATAAGACTGCATGAATAACCCATTGAAGGAAGCGACCACGTTGCAATTCTATGAACGCAAGACAGGCATTCGATGGCTGATTTTGGGGATTTCTGTAGTCATTGCGGGCGCTTCTATTTTATATACTAATTTCCTGGTCACTGAACTCAAAGAGCGCGAAGCACAACAGATTCAACTGTATGCCAAGACCATTGAGCAACAAGCCAATCAGTATGGCGACCCCAACCTCAGCCTCATCCTCAGTGAAATCATTACCTCCAACAATACTATTCCGGTGGTTTACATCAGTGAAAAGGGTGATACGGATGGGAAGAACATTCCTGAAATTGAAGGCATCACCGATGCAGGCGAGCGCAATGCCATCCTCCAGGCCCAGGCAGAAGAAATGAAACAGGTGTATCCACCTATCCCCGTCACACTCAAAGACGGTGAGGGTGAGGTCTACGGCTATGGAAATGTTTACTATAAAAATTCTCTCCTGCTCACCCGGTTGCGCTATTACCCCTACATACAGCTCACGGTGATCACTTTGTTTGCCGCCATTGTCTACATCATTTTCAGCTACTCGCGCATGGCGGAGCAAAACCAGGTATGGGTAGGCCTGGCCAAAGAAACGGCCCATCAGCTAGGCACACCACTGTCCTCTTTGATGGCATGGGTAGAGTATTTCAAACTGCAGGGAGGAGAAAATGCTGAGATTGCCGACGAGCTCACCAAGGACATAGACCGGCTGGAGACCATTACTTCAAGGTTTAGCAGTATAGGATCGGTACCCAAACTGGATGATCATGACATCGTGGAGGTCACCGAAAAATCCATAGCCTATTTGGAAAAAAGAGTGTCTACCAGGATCAACTTTTCACTGACCACTTTTCCGGGAGGGCCCATGCATACCAAAATCAATAAATCCCTGTATGAGTGGGTCATTGAGAACCTCTGTAAAAATGCGGTAGATGCCATGGGAGGTATAGGAGATATTCACATCAAAATCCTCAAAGCCAACGAAGGAAAAATTGCCATCGACATTACAGACACTGGAAAAGGCATCCCAAAATCGAGTATCTCCAAGGTATTTTCACCAGGGTACACCACTAAAAAACGAGGCTGGGGACTTGGGCTCACTCTGGTGAAACGTATTATTGAAAACTACCATCAGGGAAGGATCTATGTGAAATATTCTGAGATAGAAAAAGGCACCACCTTCCGCATCCTTCTCGACTCCTGATCAACTCGCTGACTCACGATTTTTTAGTGCTCTCGTCACCTTTAATATCGCCCGGAAAGCCTACCGCATGAGTGAACACAGGACAGTGTACGTAAAACTATCACCCACCCGTTAACAACCACTTTACTTTGTAAGTGAATTTCACTAGCTTTCCGTTAGTTTAGTTACTCACCTTATTAACCAGCAACAACGATCTCCATTTTTCATAAATATGGTGCGGAGATCAGTATCACTTCAATGGAAATGAAGCAACGTCAGCTTTTCGAGCATATTGAAAGATTGAAATCCCAGATCACCAGTGAGCAAGATTTGGAGTTGGCTATTGATGAGCTGAAAAAGGCGTTTACCAGCAGTGCCAAAAAAGTACCCGCAAAGGCCTCCATGCTGGCCAGCAACACACCAGGTGATTTGTTGCCATTATCTTCAAGTGAAGGATTGTTCATCCCCTCATTTCTCAACAATATCACAGATGGTGTCATCACTGTTGACGACGCAGGATCCATACTTTCTGCCAATGACACAGCGGTCAAACTACTGGGAGAAACACATGAAACGATTCTGGGTACCTCTTTTAGTGTTTTTACCATTGATTACGGAAATTTTGAATTGCTGTATGACAGTTACCAGTCCTTTAGTTTTAAGCGGCACGAGAAACCCTTTACCATTACGCTGAAAGGCAATAAAAAAGGGAAGACTTACTGTGAAATCAACATCAACAGGGGCCCCAGGCTTGGAGGCTCTCAGTATGTCATCACCTTCAAAGACATCACAGAAAAGCTAAATGCACAGTTTGAACTGGTCTCTACCACAGAAAAACTGCACATGGCAGAGGTGGAACTGAAACTACTTTCCATGGTGGCCAGTAAGACCAGCAATGCAGTCATCATCATGGATGCTTCCAGAAATATTGAGTGGGTCAACGAAGGTTTTACCAACATATTTGGTTACACAATGGACGAGGTAGTTGGCAAACGGCCCAGTCACATCCTACAGGGACCAGAATCCAATCCGGCGACGTTACATCACATCAACAGCAGTGCTGGCAGAAAGGAGAGTTTCACTACGGAAGTCATCAACTACCATAAGGATGGCACTAAAAAATGGCTGCAACTGGACTTCAACCCCGTATTCAATGATGCGGGTCAGTTGACCAATTTCATCTCCATAGAAACAGATATCACAGCCAATAAGCTCAACCAGAGTGCGCTGGAAGAAGCCAAAGAGAAAGCAGAAAGTGCCTCGCAGGCCAAAGCGCAGTTCCTCTCCACCATGAGTCATGAAATCCGTACACCGATGAATGCGGTAGTCGGGATGTCTAACCTGCTACTGGAAGAAGAGCTTTCGCCTAAGCAACGCGAGTACCTGGATACGTTAAAATTTTCCAGTGACAACCTGTTAAATCTCATCAACGATATCCTGGACTTTAGTAAGATTGAAGCGGGCAAAATTGACTTCGAACACATCCGGTTTGACCTGCATCAGCTGGCCAGAGGTATTCGTGAGTCCAACGCTTACATCGCGCAGGAAAAAGGCATCTCGCTGGAGGTCAATTATGCGCCAAATGTTCCTCAGTTTGTACTCGGCGACCCAACAAGACTGGGACAAATCCTCAACAACCTCACCAGCAACGCCGTCAAGTTTACGGAGACAGGCAGTGTAGCCCTGTCACTGGACATGATTATCGAGGAACCTGATCGGTTTGAAATCCAGTTTGCAGTGCGCGATACGGGGATAGGGATCGCGAAGGAGGAGTTGGACAATATCTTTGACAGTTTTACGCAATCAGATGTCTACGTCACCCGCAAGTATGGAGGCACCGGTCTTGGTCTTACCATTACCCGACAATTGGTAGAATTACAACACGGCCATATCAAGGTTACTTCAAAGGAAGGAGAAGGCTCTGTCTTCACCGTAACGCTACACTTTGACAAAGCAGAACCCGTCGGAAAAGCCAAAAACACCAGCCCACGAAAGCAGGACAGCCTGGAAGGCTTCAAAATATTGCTGGTAGAAGACAACCAGGTCAACCAGTTTGTGGCGGCTCGTTTCCTGGAAAAGTGGAAGAGCTACTACGACATCGCCGAAAACGGCCAGGAAGCATTAGATCTGTTGGAATACAGTAACTATGACCTGATATTGATGGACATCCAAATGCCTGTAAAAGATGGGTTTGACACCACCAGGGCACTACGCAGTTCTGACAAGCAGCAACACCGGGAAATACCCATCATCGCTTTGACCGCCGGCAATGTGCTGGAAATACAAAATGAGGCCATGGAAATAGGAATGAACGATTTTGTCACCAAACCATTTAACCCCGTAGAGCTATATAGCAAAATCAGCAAGCACCTACAAGCTTGACCGCATAACCCAGCCAGTATAGATCTCCCCCTTCCAGATCGGCAATCAGCGGCGAGTGGCCGTACATGATATCCGGACCAAAAGTATTCTTTCACAGGAAGATAGCTAGCTATGTAGAGTGATTCGCCTGCTTTTAATTATCGCGATCAGCAACTTCTCAATCTTTATTCTGAAATCTTTGTTCTGATGAAATATTGAGTTAATTTCGCACTCAAATTCAGAACTAGAGTAGTACTCTTTGTATATTTTTATATAATAGAATAACAAATGGCAAATAAAGGCAAAGTAACCCAGGTGATCGGGCCTGTTGTAGACGTGAGCTTTGAAGCAGAAGGAGCAACATTACCTAACATTCTTGATGCATTGGAAGTCACCAAGTCTGACGGGACCAGAATCGTACTTGAGTGTCAGCAGCATTTAGGAGAAGAATCAGTAAGAACTATCGCAATGGATGGTACTGATGGTTTGACGAGAGGTATGGAAGTAGTTGACACTGGTGCTCCTATCAAAATGCCAATTGGTGAGTCAGTAAAAGGTAGACTGTTCAACGTAGTAGGAGAAGCCATTGATGGTATCGAAGCTCCTGTAGGTAATGAAGGACTTCCTATTCACAGAGCTGCTCCTAAGTTTGAAGATCTTTCAACTGCCACTGAGGTACTTTTCACAGGTATCAAAGTAATTGACCTGATCGAACCATATGCAAAAGGTGGTAAAATTGGTCTGTTTGGCGGTGCTGGTGTTGGTAAAACAGTACTGATCCAGGAGTTGATCAACAACATTGCAAAAGCATATTCCGGCCTGTCCGTATTTGCTGGTGTTGGTGAAAGAACCAGGGAAGGTAATGACCTACTCAGAGAGATGTTGGAAGCTGGTATCGTAAACTACGGTGAGGAATTCATGCACTCTATGGAAGAAGGTGGATGGGACCTTTCCAAAGTAAGCAAAGACAAACTAAAAGATTCAAAAGCAACTTTCGTATTTGGTCAGATGAATGAGCCTCCCGGGGCAAGAGCTCGTGTGGCACTTTCAGGATTGACAGTTGCTGAATATTTCCGTGATGGTGACGGCGAAGGACCTGGTAGAGATATCCTTTTCTTCGTAGACAACATCTTTAGGTTTACACAGGCAGGTTCTGAGGTATCAGCCCTTCTTGGACGTATGCCTTCAGCGGTAGGTTACCAGCCTACATTGGCCACAGAGATGGGTCTGATGCAGGAAAGAATTACCTCTACCAAGAAAGGATCAATTACTTCTGTGCAGGCCGTTTACGTACCTGCGGATGACTTGACTGACCCTGCTCCCGCCACTACGTTTGCTCACCTTGACGCTACTACTGTACTTTCAAGAAAGATTGCTGAGCTGGGTATCTACCCTGCTGTGGATCCACTGGATTCTACTTCCAGAATCCTGAGCGCGGAAATCTTAGGTGACGAGCATTACGATTGCGCTCAAAACGTAAAAGAGATCCTTCAGAGATATAAAGAACTACAAGACATCATCGCTATCCTCGGTATGGACGAGCTTTCTGACGAGGACAAGCAGGTAGTACACAGAGCAAGAAGGGTACAGAGATTCTTGTCTCAGCCTTTCCACGTAGCGGAGCAGTTTACAGGCCTTGAGGGTGTATTGGTAGACATCAAAGACACCATCAAAGGATTCAACATGATCATGAATGGTGACCTCGATCACCTGCCAGAAGGTGCTTTCAACCTTGTTGGAGACATTGATCAGGCAATTGCTAAGGGCGAGAAAATGATGGCTGAGGCTTAATTGAAACAACTATGTTTATAGAAATTGTAACTCCCGACAAAAAAGTATTCGAAGGAGAAGTGGTATCAGCTACTTTTCCCGGAAGCGACGGTTATTTTCAGGTATTGAATGACCACGCACCCATGATCGGTACTTTGGGCCAGGGAGAACTAAGGTATATTGTTGAAAGCAAAGACAAAAAGCGTACAGAAACCATTCTCGATGTTGAAGGCGGCGTAGTAGAAGTCCTCAACAACAAAGTAGTGGTATTAGCAGAGTCTGTTTGGGGCGACTAAGCGCCAACACTTTCAATAAAAAATTAAAAGAGAAGTCAGCAATGGCTTCTCTTTTTTATTTCACTCCACTTAGGAAGGGGGCTCCCTTTCAGGTCGGGCTTTCGGCGCTACTCGGTAGCCTGCCTCTATCCCTAGCCTGCGTTTAGTCGTGCAGAGAAGAAAAATCGCACTAAAACAGTAATTACGTCATTAACAATTTCGGCATTACGATATTACAGCATTAACAATTACGCCATTACGAAGAGATCGACTGCAAATACTTCTCTGACACCTCATGCAACCCGCTTTTCTTCTCCTCAGCCATCTTATCATACGTCCTGACCAACATCCCCAAGCGAGGATTTTTCAGGAAAAAGTCGCGGTGTACATCCATGAAACGCCAAAACAGCGCATCCCACGTCTGCTGCCAGTCTCCTTTCTTGTAGTTACTCATCTTCATCAGGTAATTGGAGCCACTGATGTAGGGCTTCGTCGCAAAAAAACCACCATCAGCAAACTGACTCATCCCGTAAACATTCGGCACCATGACCCAGTCGTAGGCATCGATGAATAACTCCATAAACCAGCGATAGACCTCATCTGGGTCAAACTCACACAGCATCATAAAATTACCGAGCACCATGAGACGCTCGATGTGATGACAGTATCCTGTCTGCAAGATTTTCCTGATGGTATGATCGATGGGTTCAATACCGGTAGTGCCATCGTAAAACGACGCAGGAATTTTGCGCGTAAATCCCCAGTAATTCCGGGTTCTGGACTCCACGCCCTTGCACTCATACATGCCACGGATAAATTCACGCCAGCCCATGATTTGTCTGATGAAGCCCTCCAGTGAATTAAGCGGAATATGATGCGCTTCGCCGTATTGCAACGCCCGGTGGATGACCTCACCAGGCAATACCATCCCGGTGTTCATCATCGGTGTCATGCAGCTATGATGTAAAAACGATTCTTCCTTGACGATGGCATCTTCATAATCTCCAAACGTATCAAAACGCCGTTCGAAGAACTGCTCAAGCCACTTCAGTGATGCCTCTCGATTTATGGGGTAAATGGGGGTCTCAGTTACTTTCCCCGGATTGGAAGCAAAATGATCAGCAACATAGTCCCTCGCCTCGTTCCAATAGCTGTCGGCATCGGGAAACTGGAGGGCTGGTGGCACTTTGCCTCGTGGATATTTTTTTCGATTATCAACATCATAGGTCCACTTACCTCCCACCGGCTGTCCATCACCTTCTATCAGCACATCTCTCTTCAGGCGTTCCTTTTTATAAAATGACGTCTGGAAAAACGACTTTTTGGTCGGCTTGAAGAAATCCGTCAGCTCTTCCCGGGAATTGAGAAACTGCGGATTTTCTAACTCATGTAGCTCCATTCCACTAACCCCGGCAGCGGCCTTTATGCGCTTGCTTAGCCAGTTATCTGTAGGATCGCAGTAAGTCACCGCCTCAATACCCTCAGCAGCCAGGTGAGGAAGCAACTCCCGAATATCACTCAAAGGGTGCGTCGCCTCCACATAAGTAACTTCCAGTCCTGCTTGGATTAACTGCATTTCAAATTGCTTCATCGATGCCCTGTGAAAGGCAATCTTCACCTGGTGGAAGTCAAATTCTTTGAAAAACAGGTACTCCTCTATCAACCAGACATTTTGATTGGGAGGAGCCGATAAATGCTGTTCAAATAATTGATGGGGAAATATGAGTGTGGCTTTTGACATTACTTATTCTTATTTCTTTTACATCGTTCGCTGCAATATTTTACTTCCTCCCAATTGAGGCGCCATTTCTTACGCCATGTAAAAGGGAGTCCGCACACCGGACAGGTTTTCTGAGGTAAATGTTGCTTTTTCACTCTGACGAAGCTTTGTGTTGAAAATCAGGTGTTTCCTCTGCCCTCGCATAAGGGAACTCTGCGATTTTATTGAGTTCATAATAAGAGTTGAGCCCTGAGATGCCTACATCATCGATGGCTCCCAGATCCAGGTAACCACGGTCATCGATGGCCTGATCGGGAATGGTCAGGTGCTCTATCGCTCCTATTACCAGCAGTGTATCATTGCTGGTAATCTTCACCGTTTCCACATGCCTCAAACCCATTTTCAGGACACTTTCTTGCACAAACGGTGCCTGGAAATCATCCACATATTCTTCTGTCAGGTGACATGCGTCAAACTCAGACTCCTCCGCCTCAAACTTAGCAGAAGTATAATGCGCCTGTTCTATGAAGCTTCTGTGAATATGATTGACCGTATAGACTTCATTTTCCAGAATGTTCTCGTATGTATGTCGCCTCACCTCTCCGGTTGGGCGCAGGATATAACCCAACATGGCCGGATTGGTACCGATATGTACTGTTGAGTTGACAATAGACAAGTTAGACACTCCTGCTTTGGATTTGGTGCCAATCAATACTGCGGGCTTAATCCCTGAGATGCTGTTAATCATATTGAGACGCTTTTTCCTGGGCGTCTCTTCAATGTCTTTCTTGGTTAAATACATTTCAATTCTTATTTCTTGTATGCGTCTCCAGGATACGGACACGCTCTTTTCTTACTTTCTCATTTTTGCGGTGCCCCCAGATCTTGGCCCGTGCCGCTTTACCACTCGCCACCAGGTCCACAACAGGCTCAGGATAATCCTCACCCAGTCTGAAGTTGTAGATTTCCTGCTCCATGGCTGTCACCTTCCAGGGCTCATGTACAAACTCAGTGGGCAGCTTACTCAGCTCAGGCACCCATTTGCGAATAAAATCGCCATCCACATCGTGGTCTGTTGCCTGCTTGATGGGATTGTACATCCTCACGGTATTTACCCCAGTAGTTCCTGCCTGCATCTGAAACTGCGGATAGTGAATCCCTGGCTCATAATCCAGAAACATTTTGGCCAGGTGATAAACACCTTTGCGCCAGTCCTGATCCAGATGATGACACAGCAGCGACACCACCATGGCACGCATTCTGAAGTTGATCCAGCCTGTCTCATTGACACATCGCATGCACGCATCGACCAACGGGAAACCGGTCTTGCCTTCCCGCCATGCGGTGACGAATGCCGGTTGATCGTCATGCGCCAGCAACTCATAACCCCTGTTAACGCAATGGGTCTCATATTCGCACTCCACTTCAAACTTCTGAATAAAGTGACAGTGCCATTTCAACCTGGTCAGCAGACCCTGGTAGGCCCTTTTGTTGTCTTTGTAGGTTTCATGGTGTTTGATGAACTGTACAGCCTGTTTGATGCTGAGGTTACCCCACGCCAGATATGGAGATAAACGTCCGCAAGAGGTCCTGCTCAACTCCGGTTTGGAAATGAAACGATGGTAGTTCGCACCGCGGCCTTCCGTGAATGACTGTAAGTACTTCCAGGCAAAAGTTTCTCCTGCCGGTTGATAAACCGACGGATATTGCTCCAGCTTCTGTAATAGTGTGTCCTGCATCGGAAAAGGATTTTCAATCGCATGCGATACAGCCACCGAATATTCATTTTTGATCTGCGGCTCATTCATGGTGACATACCACTGCTTGTCCCAGCCAATGCGGTTTTTGCTTCCCCGGATAACGCCATTCTTTTTAAACTCATGCCATTGAACACCTGCTTTTGTCAAGGTTTGACGCACCTGCTGATCCCTGTCCCAACTCAGCTGATGGCCATGCTCCTCATAGGAGAACACATTGACCACCTCGCAGGACTCAGTCAGGTAGCGAAAGACTTCACCAGCCTCGGCATGAAACAGGATCACCAACCGATTCCATGCCTTCATTCGTTGATTAAAATCCAATAGAGAATGATATTGAAATTGCAGGTGACGATCTGAAGTATCATGGTAATCCATCATGGAGGGCTCAAAGAGGTAGACGATCAGATAGGGTCTGCCATCTTTTTCAGCTGCGTCCAGGGCAGAATGATCCGCAGTCCTGATATCTCTCTTAAGCCAGACGATGTTGAGCGCTTCCTTAGGCATACTGCTTCAACTGCTTTTTACACTTTTTCCAAAAAGCGAAGAAAGAAGAATAGTAGCCGGTCACCTCAAACATCCAGTCTCTGGATTCAATATTTCCGGTATACAATAAATTGAGTGGATGCTCTTTGTAATGAATCGCTCCCGGCTGAAATTCATCTACCAGTTCATCAAACTCCCCTACGAAGATTTCAATGCCATCGATGTTCTTTGCCAGGCCAAGCATAAAATCCATACTCTTATCAGAAATGGGATATTGATGAAAGATGGATGGCTCCAGTAGCAACACCCTATTGGCATCTTCGCCCTGATGCCATTCTGGATCCAGGTTATAGAAATTATATAGTAAGGTAGGCTTAGCACTGTCTAAGCTCGTGAGTGTACTTTCCGGCAGGCTGGTTTTCAAAGTTGGCTGCACCAACTCATCAAGTACAGCAGGTCGCTCCATTTCTGCCAGCTCTTCATAACCTTTGTCCAAAAAGGTTCTGCGCTGCGAAGAATGGAAATATTTATTGATATTGGCCTGATTGGCAAAGTATCTTTTTCCGGCATTGGAACCTGCCACCCACTGCCAGCTGAGCGCATTACTGGCCCAGTCACCGTCAAAAAGGTGATAATACATCCACTGTGCAGGAATTTTCCAATGAGCACCAGCCACATTGCAAGCTACAGAAGCGACGTACATGCGCATGTGGTTGTGCATGTAACCTGTTTCATACAATGACTCAATGCCATTGTCAATTGCCTCTATGCCGGTATTTGCTGCTACAATAGATTCGGAAATTCCTTTTCCCAGCACTACGGGCTGAGGCCTTTTCAAGTCCAGATTAATGAGGTCTTTTTTGGCCACCCATACCTGCTGCCAGTAGTCTCTCCAGGCCAGTTCCTGAACAAATTTCTCTATCTTCCAGAACGGCTCATTAATTTCCATTACCTGATGAAAAAGCTGCCTGGTAGAAATCACACCTCGTGAAATATAGGGCGATAGATAGGTCACATCCCCATCTACAAAATTTCTGGTCTTCCCATAGGACACGGGATTGATATTGGACACGCGGTCCATGATTGTAGAATAGTCAGTCTCAAACTTCATCTTTTGGATATCTTATTTTGTGAGATTGTTCTTTGGCGGGAACACTTAAACCGATCAATCTCCTGAGACCGTTTTTTAAGATGTTTTTGACTCACCCCACTATTGACGCGCTTGCGCCACAGCTTAAAGCTCGATGCTTTCAACGACTTTCTCATCAGTTTGATGACTTGCTGTTCCGACAAACCAAACTGCGCCTTGATGGCATCAAAAGGCGTTCGGTCTTCCCAGGCCATTTCTATGACCCTGTCCTCTTCTTCCTCCGTTAAAGCATGTCTTTCAGATTTACTCACAATACTATTTATACTTCTATTTATCTAGTAGCAATAAACAAGTGTTCAACCCATTTGTTCGTTCTATTCACAATCATTCTTGCCGACGTTTTTAGGGCTTGCTGAAGGGAGCATTGTAAAAATCTCAAGAAAATTCACTAGATAATTTTTATCATATGATAATATTTATATCTTTACACCAGCGTAATTAGTTTAATCTTTGGCCATAGGAATTCAGTCCCGTCGATCGCTGAATCTTATGGCCTATTTTTTTGCCCTTCCCGCTACGAATACCTACCGAAATAGAAAATTTCAAAAAAATACTTCCTTATTTTGTTATCAAATGATAATATATTATAATTACATCAGCGTAATTAGTTTAATCTTAGGCCATAGGAGTTCAGTCCCGTCGATCGCTGAACACTATGGCTATTTTT
>ERZ1740068.424-NODE-424-length-21256-cov-8.071931_pt1 | contig 21256 bp, 23 predicted proteins | sample MGYA00581735_ERZ1740068 | MGnify/ENA primary metagenome ERZ1740068 (study PRJEB43018, sample SAMN04849740) | marine metagenome | isolation source: floating plastic debris | place: Pacific Ocean | collected 2008-08-30 | study: EMG produced TPA metagenomics assembly...
CTATGAAGCCTTCGGACGGAACAAATCTTCACCACTACATGGACCTGGTGGTGGAACAGGAACTTTGGGGTGCCTTTCGAAAGATCAATCACCTTCAAGATGTTGCTACCGAGTATTTGGCTTGGAAAAAACTTCAATTGAAACTTTATCCGCTGCATGACAGTGAATTGGAGATGCAATTGAAACTCTTGCGCTGGGAGATGATGCAGGTGCTTTGAGCTTGAGTAGGGCCGTATTTTTTAGTGGCTCTATGTCAAAACCCAATATTCATTCCACCGGAAATAGTGGTGGTTTGCCCTTGAAAGAACTCGGGAGTATATTGATTTTCAAAGCCCTCGACAGTGGACCGCTGGACTTCGAAAAACAACCATCCATCATTGATGACTTCATAGGTGGTTCTGAATCCCAAAATATTGCGGTACCACGCCACGGTTTCGATGAAATCGAGGCCTTGAACCTGGGGAATTCCATTGATTACCTGGGTCTCCATTTCTTCTCCTTTAATGGCTCGGGTATAAGAAAGATCGAAATGCAAGCCACGAATGGGTTTGTACCGCCAGGCCAAGTAAAGCTCTTCGGCATTGGATCCTAAATAGTGCCCCAAGCTATATTCGTTGCTGGCGAAAGTACTACTAGCAATCTGGTGCCGATACGTCCAGGGATTGGTGCGGGTATATTCAATGGTCCAGATGTTGTTTGGTAGTAAATTACTGAGCCGGGCACCGAATTTGAGACTGACTACATTGGTATGTTCTTCCGCATCCAGCAGGTTACTAATGCTAATTTCATCCACAAACCCGCTAGCATACAAGTGCAACTTATCTAATTGGCGGGAACTGATGTCGAAAAACATTTGCGAATTTTCTCCTAAGTCGTTCGCTCCGGCACCGTTGTAGGTATGGTCCACCGATTTAAAGAAGAAAAAGGGAATGAGATAACCGGGTTGAATGTCTTTATCACTGTAAACCACTGAGTTTCCAAAACTCAATTGCAAACGTTTCCAAGGAGAAATGGTAAACAGGTTGGCTGCCAGGTATTTCCGCATGAATGTACGTCGGCGAACACCGCTAACGAACACCACATTGGCCGAATCGATTTCCTCACTTACCAACCAACCGTGAACGTAGTTGAAATCGAACCACTTGACTGGATTGACCTTTAAATTGATGTAAGCATAAGAGGGCTGACGGCTCGAAAAAATATTCGCTCCGTTGTAATTGTTTCCCCAGGAAAACTGGTCTTTCATCACCGATACCGAGCCCCATTTCCAACCGTAGGAGATGGCACCCCGCATTTCACTGTAATCAATTCTGCTGCCGCTTTGACCTTGATTGACCTTGTAATTGCCTCCCGGTTGGTTTACCAGATAGTTGGCTCCATAAATATCTTCTCCTAAGCCATTGTCACGAAGGTTTGCTGCAAAAGCAAAGTGTTCACCAATGGACCCGAAGATTTCACCTCCATTCCATCGGTGAAAGACCGAACCATTGGAATTGAGGGAGAGGCGCCCTCCAAAGATGGGGTTTGCAGTAAAGGAGAACAAGGAATCTTTGTAATAGAAAAGGTCGTAGCGCTTGTCGAAATTCTTGTCTGGTTTCAACTCCTTATTGAAATCCTTCAGGTAGAAATCCAGCTCTTTTTGCTGCCGCCGACTCATGAATTTTCTACTCGACTCTAATTCGTCCAACCGTTGGGCAATGAAAATCCGGGAATAGGGTTTTACAGCCGAATTAAGGGTAATCCAGCCCTCGTTGGCAGCTTCATCCAGGTAATCGTAAACACTGCTGGTCACTGGTTGAAATACCACTTGTCCGTACGCAGTCGTCCAACTCCAAAGCACCAGACAGATGCAACCTAAGGCATGCTTCCAAATCATCATTTAAGCATTGAATGGCTAACTGCTCCGCGCTCCGCGGATAAAAATATTCCGAATGGCACGCCATCCGTAGTTGAGATCAGTTTGCAATGGATTTGCGGCATAAAGCTGTAAATAGCGCATTTCCGACTCCATAATTTCTGGGAGTGTTTCGGGCAAGTCGGCGTAAAACGGTGGCACAAGGCCGGGCTTGGTTTGCTGCCGGGCTTGTTGCAACTCATCGTGATAGAGGCTCAGATAGTGGCTGCTCAATGGACGCACTCCAAACAATTTCAGATCACCTTTAATAAGGTTGTAAATCATGGGCAATTCGTCGATCCAAAGTGCTCTTAGTACTCTACCCCACTCGGTTACCCGGAAATCATTTTGGAATTTACCACCTTTTTTAAGGTTGTAGGTATCGTAAACGTATTGTTGCAAGTACTCTGAGAAGGGATGCATGGTCCTCACTTTATACACGGTGATGGCTTTCCCTCCTTTCCCGGTGCGCTTCATTTTGAAAAGCATCCCATAACGGGGCTTTTTGGCCGGATCGAATTTGGATTCGGTGATTTTGGCAGCCACAAAATACATGCGGTTGTTGATCTCCCGAATGGTAATGATCTCAAAACCGTTGAAAACCAAGCGCCCCAGAACCTCTGCCTTGGACAAAACCTGATTACGCCCAGCGGTCACAAAATGATATACCTGACGCGTAAGGGGCAATTTGGGGAAGACCCGCTTGAACACAAAATCGAATAAGAAGTAGAGGTGCGCTACTCCCCATGGGTATTTCCGAAGGAGGCGCTTTTTACGTTCCTCCTTGGTTTCTGCCCACCCAATAAAGAGGCCTCCCTTGGGTAGTTTTTTGCTGACGCAGTTGATGAAGAAGCTTTTTTTGCGGATATCATTCAACTGCGAAAGGTTGATGATAGAAGTCACCGAACCCTCCCGAATGGTTTCAATGTTAAACGGTTTGTTGGTCATCACCAGATCGGTGGCATCCGCCTCCACGTCCGTGTATTCTGCCAACAAATCGTAAACTCTCTGGCCGTGAGACCGGATAATAAGTTCCTTCTTCATGCCCGATTGCGCCTTGGCGGCTCTAATATAAACGGTTTATCCCAATTACCATCCCCATATCAATTGTGGTCAGCAAGCTGTTCTAACTCTTTTTTTGAGGCAGCTGTTCCATAAATTCTGCCCAGAATTCAGCTACGTCAATACAAGCTTCCAACATTTTGATTCTTTTCTCTGCCCATTCCTGCTTTATTTCTTTGCGTTGTGCCCACTCCGCAGCGCTTTCCAACAACTTCTCCGGTTGGTTGGTTGGTATGCCTTTGGTTAAGCCAAAACGTTCTTCCAACTCGTCGAGGTAGGCCAACTTGCCTACAAAATCATTGAACCGAAGTGATGGAGTTCCCAACACTGCGGCCTCTGCGGCCATGGTTTGACTGTCTCCGATGTAGAGGTTAGCAAATGCCATGGCATGGTGCATATCACGAGGGGCAATCCTGATACGGTATTTTTCGAATTGTGTTTCCAGTGGACGCTCGGAAGTAATGTAAACCTGCCCAAACGGTGTCAAACGGTCTACCAATTCCTGGGCTATGGCGGTCGTAATGCCGGTTCGACCATCGTCGTGATGAGCCGTTAGTTTGGCAAAACGAAGAATGAAGTACGGTTTTTCTGACTGAAAGAGCCTCGATACTCGTTTTTGATCCGGAGTAAAATACCTTGGGTGCAAATAGGCCAACTCGTGATAACCTGCATAACGGGTGGTTTTCGCCTCAAATGCACCTACCCAACACGGTTGCGGCACCAAAATCGCAGTGGCATAGGGATAGGCCGATTTGGCAAAAAGGGGTACCTGATCGGCATCGTCTTCATTGATCACTACTGTTTTGATCCCCAGCAGTTTCCCCACATAAGTAATTATCGGATCCGTTCCGGCCATGAGGTGGGGCCGAAAACGCAGGGCAATGGCCAACATCTTGATGGCTCTTTTCAAAAGTGTCCAGATTCTGGCCAACTTACCCCCACTTGCTTCATTTCGGGCGACCACTATTACCGGAAAGGGAGCATCTTTTACCAACTCTAGCAACACGTCTTTTTGACGGGCAACCAATAAAATGTCGTGCCCCCGCTCAGCCAATAAACGAGCGGATTGAGCTATGTTGTGGTAATGAGCCGGGTGCCCCAGGTAAAACAGGAAACGCACTTAAGATTCGGAGTTTTTTGCGTGAACCATCAGATGCACCAAAGAAAGTAACATCCAGGCTTGCGACCAGCGCATGAAGGGAATCTTGTTGGTGTACCACGACAACTTGCGGTAGAAAAAATACCCTTTGCGCGGATGGCGCATGTGGGCAATCGTCCACTTGCCAATGGTATTGGCGAAAGCCGAATAGGATGAATCCAGTTGATCCAAATGCACAAAAGTGAGTATTCCCTGGCTTTGATTATGAATTTCCAAGGGCCACACCGTTGGAATACGCCATAAGGATCGGCCATCCTCAAAAAATTGTTCCTTCCTGTAGAAGGATGCTCCTTTTTCCACCGCTTTTTCCCAAGCAGGATTTTTCCAGCCTCCACGGTCTGCAATCAGTCGAATAGAATCAATAACATAGCCTTGATGGAAATCGATTTGAACGCGCTCCTTACCGGTTTCCAGGTTTTTGCTGTAGTTCCAACAGCCATCGGGTTGCTGCTGAGCCACCACAAACTCCACGGTTTGTCGAGCGATTTCTAACCATTCAGACTGTTTTTTTAAGGCCCCCGCCCTGGCCAAAATTTCGCCGGCAAGTAGAGAAGCATTGTAGCAGCAATCTTTTTCTACCGGAGTATAACTTATAAAACACCCCGATTCTGTTTCCTCTCGTTCGAGGTCGTTGAGCACAAAGGGCACGATAGCACAAAGGGCTTCCAGGGCTTCTGGCTTTTGAAACGATTGGTAATAGGTTTCGATGCCCCGGGCAGCAAAGGCGGTGGCCACAATGTTGGGCGTATGAGCCGGTAAATACTTCAACGGTGAAGCCCAATGAAAAGGGTAGCCCCAACATATCCCTGAATAGCCTTTGGATTGGCACTTCATCAGGCGTTGAAACAACTGATGGCAGGTAGCTTCAAGCGCTGGCTCAGGTGCCATTTGATGCCATAAGGCGTATGCTTCGAGCAAAAGTCCAAGTGCCTTGGCATTGGTTTGTTTTTGAATGCCCAGCAAGGGTCTTAGGTTGATCGGTAGCCGCTTCATCACCTGAATGGCTATCACCGGCCCCCATTTCCCAAACAGTCGAAAAGGAAACCATCCGTTGAGCGCATCGTATGGATCGTATCCCTGGTAATCTTCGGCTTCGATGTAGCGCCTTAGATAAAGGGCCGCAGACTGGAAATGCTTGAAGTGATTCATCCTGCTAATGGGCCGCAAAGATAGCATATTGCTCGGCCTGCTTACGAAGCTAAAAGGAGAAAGGGTTCTACCAAAATTTCTAATTTTGACCACTTAACGGCAGTGCTTATGATCTCACAACCAACGGCTCCGAAGCTCCAGAAAGCCGATTTGGAAAAAGAATTGGCCAAATACAACTGGTACCATCGCATTCCGGTGGGCCACGGTTTGGTGACTCCGGGGAACGATATGGACTATCATCCAGACATCTGGAAGATGATCGATAGGGCGTTGGATTCTATTGATTTCAATCACAAGAAAGTGATTGACATTGGCTGTCGTGACGGTTACTTTTCTTTTGATGTGGAGAGGCGCGGTGCTGGCTCGGTGCTGGGCATTGACAATGACCTGAGCCAGGGCACCAAAGAATTTCTGATTCCCTATTTCGACTCGAAAGTGAAGATGAAGGAAGAGAACCTCTACAACCTTTCGCCTGAACGACTGGGGCACTTTGATGTGGTGTTATTTTTAGGCGTGCTTTACCATTTACGCTACCCTTTTTGGGGACTCAAGAAAATGGTTGACCTCACGGTGGAGAGCGGTTATTTGATAATTGAATCGGGCATGATGGTCAATCCTTCGTTGGGCACTTACGACCTGATGTTCTGCCCGGTAGATGAGGATTACGATGCAACTTCGTGTACCTTTTTCAATGAGCAAGCATTGACTACGACCCTCGAATCCATGGGTATGAAGAAGGTGTATGCCGATGCATTGCCTCAAAAGTCGCCCATTAAACAGAGCATCAAAAGAACGATCAAATCCAATGAACCTTACCGGGGTCGTCAGATGTTTATTTTCCAGAAGGCCAACGAGCTGCCCGATTCGATGCATGAAGTAATCGACTACTGGGACGGGAAACACACGATCCATACGAACTTTACTACTGAATAAGCATACTTACCCAATATGGAAACCAACATTATAGAACAAGGAACCGTTGAACACACCGTTTCAAACGGCATTGCTACCATTACTTTTTCGCACCCCAAGAGCAACAGCCTGCCCGGGAAAGTGCTGCGCAAATTGGTGGCTACCATCTCCGAAGCCGGACAAGACGACTCGGTAAAAGTTATTGTACTGCAAAGTGCTGGCGAGAAGGCATTCTGTGCTGGCGCATCCTTTGATGAGTTGCTTTCCATTGCAGATTTCGATACCGGCAAAGAGTTTTTTATGGGCTTTGCCCGCGTCATCAACGCTGCGCGTAAATGCCCCAAACTAATTTTAGGCCGGGTACAAGGCAAAGCCGTAGGTGGCGGAGTAGGAATGGCTTCGGCGGTAGATTACTGCTTTGCCATGGATACTGCATCGGTTAAACTCTCCGAGCTGGCGGTTGGCATAGGACCGTTTGTAGTGGGCCCTGCGGTGCAACGCAAAGTGGGCACCTCTGCCTTTGGGCAACTGGCCATCAATGCCACCGAGTGGAAAAGTGCACAATGGGCAAGAGAAAAAGGGCTGTATACCGATGTGTTTGATTCTATTGAATCGATGGATGAGGCCATTGCCAAACTGGCCAACAAATTGGCCAACAGCAATCCTGAGGCCATGAAGCTGATCAAAAAAGCACTGTGGAAAGGTACCGACAACTGGGACCAATTGCTGGAAGAACGGGCAGAAATGAGTGGGCACCTGGTACTTTCAGAGTTCACCACCAACGCCATCAATAAATTTAAATCAGGAGCACGATAAATTCGTGCTTCAACCCTAAAAATGCGCCTTGCCCGTTTCGTCTTCTGCTGCTTGATTATCGGGCTGAGTAGCATGCCTATGGCATTAGGTCAAGCCAAGAGCGACTCCCTGAAACAGGTGTTGGATGCTTATCGGCTGGAGGAGAAGAAAGCAAAGGCCGAAAAAGCCCGTCAACGCCTGGAGCACTACCGGCGGCAACCTCCAGATTCCATTAAAACCATCGACCTCTCCTGGGCTGACCTTGACTCGATTCCAGATTTCTTGCTGCAATGCACAAGGGTCACTTCGCTCAACCTCAGCAACAATCGATTCGAGTCGATTCCGGCAGATGCGGCCAAATTTCCGAGGTTACTGAACATCAACCTGAGTTTCAATCCACTAAATGTGGATGCTATGGTTCCTCGACTGGATTCTTTAAGCACCCTTAACCTCAGCAATTGTAAGCTTTCGGGGATCCCTAAAAACCTGTTACAAATTCCTCGACTCAAACGACTGGTTCTTGAGCACAACCGCATTCAGGAAGTCCCCAGAAAATTGCGAAAGCTAAAACAGCTGGAAAAAGTCTCCCTTGACCACAACCCACTCTTCGAGAAAGGGGTATCGCTGAAGCACCTTAAAAAAGTAAGCGAAATCAGTTTGCGCCAGTGTAAGCTCCTTCAACTGCCCAGCGGTTACCAACGTTGGCGAGGGCTCGAAAACATCAACCTGGCCCAAAACCGCCTGACGGAGCTCCCTAAAGGAATTAAAAACTGGAAGCACTTAAAAACCATTAACCTCGCCGACAACGACCTCGATTCACTTCCTCCCTATTGCGCCCGATGGTCGCAATTGCAGGATTTGATCTTGTACAAAAATGAATTTCTGAGCGTTCCACTGGTCATCTTACAATTGTCAGAACTGCGGCAACTTGACTTTTACTACAATCAACTTCGCGACTTGCCCCACAACTTAGACACGCTCCAAAACCTGGAGCGGCTCTACCTTTCTTACAATGAAATAGAGGTTTTTCCTCCGGTGATTTGTAGCCTATCCAATCTCCGGTGGCTCTACCTTCACCACAATGGGATTTCAGCTCTCCCGATTGAGTTGGCGAATTTGCAGTCGCTACAAATCCTCCACTTACAAGAAAATGACCTGGTGGTATTTCCAGAAGCGATTCTTCGTCTTCAGCAACTCCAAGAACTTGATGTATCAGAAACTGGCATTGAGGAGCTTCCATTGGACTTAGCTAAACTTACTAATCTGAAGCTATTCTTTTATCGGGGTAACCTGCCAACAGAACACGACGATAGTTTAGCGGAAACCTACACCTTGCTGGAATACTTGCGTCAACGTGGAGTAGAAGTATTCTATTAGAATTAAAGTATTACTCGGGTGTTGGGGTGTGCAGCTCGCCAACCAAACCAAAATGCACGATGGGCTGGGAGGCGCAAGCAGCGTTCTCCTTTTTCTGACACCAAAGCATCTTCCTGCAACCGCCAGCTCACCTGCCGGGCATCTACCAGATTCTGATCACGGTCCCATCGTCGAAACTGAAAATCAGACACATCATAAGCCCTTGAGGCTCCGCTTTTGTCCGTAAGCACCAGCACATTCAGGTTTCCAATATTTAAAGTGTATCGTTTTTGGCGGGCCAAGAACCGGGTAGAGATGGCCACTGGCTGCTGGTGGTATTCTGGCAAATTCAGACAAAACACCTCGTCTTTGTTGTAAAGCACCGTATCCTGGTGCGGCACGGCAAACATCAGTATATCGGTAGCAAAATATTCCCGGTAGGCTTCGCCTTCGCTGTAGTCGCGCTGGAAACCGGTATTGAGGCTCACCACCGTTGATGTTGGATGGCGCCTCTTCCATTCTCCCCAAGTAGTGGTCACCACACTTAGTCCTTTCAGCTGCAAGCCTTTGCCCACCAAAGGCCCAATCACCGGTTTGCCTTCGATGGTTGACCAGAGCGACTGTGTGGCCTGGTCGTACATCAATTTGTTGGAACGGTACAGGAAACCGCTGGTTCCCAATTGGTAATGTTTATCGTCAATCTCAGAGGCATACACGATCATGGAGCCACAAAGCGTGCAATACACGCCGGTGATGGCAGTTCCTCCCAACGTATCGGTAACCAGTTCATGCCAGCCCAAGATGCGCTTGGGATAGGCCCGAGCCTGACCGTTAACCACCGTTCCAAATACGATGTGGTCGTCTTTCAGCCAATCGGCCAACTCAGCTTTCTCAAGTTGGGGGTTGCGCAATGGTGGAATACCATCTTGCTCTACTCCACCCCATCGAACTTCGTCTAAGCGAATGGTGTTGGTGCGCTCGTCTGAAAAATAAGTTTCGAATCGCCGGTCGAGTAGCCGGTACAATTGGCCTTTAAAATTGGCATAATGAGGCGGCAACTCGAAATCTTGTTCCCAAACCCACTCGAACTAGGCATTGTACCCTTCGAAGCGTTGGTGGGTGTGGGTCTCCATCACTTCAAGTAAGCGTTTCCGCACTTTTGCATTGTCGGTGACCCTGATGGTTTCCAGGGCCATTACGGTGAACTGATTGTCCCAATGCGCTTCTATCCATTGAAATGCCTGGGCCCTTTCATCGGCATTGCCCAAAATTACCTGAATAAAAAATGGACCGGGATCGGTCTCCACCTCCTGCTGACGAATTGGCATTTTCATGGAAATGCACAAAAACACAGTGCATAAAAGAAACCACCACCACTTTTGATTCGTCATATTACAAAGGTGCAGTAACAATTTCCGACAAGTCGTCGTCACAATTACAATTGGACTGATTCTTGTTATGGAATTTGGCATCTAAACAACCCCAATAAAAACCTACCGTTTGGTGGAGTACTCTTCCATTCGGGAATTGAAAACAGTGCAACATGAAGAAACTCTACACCCTCCTTGTCATTCTTCTCACCGCCTCATCCCTGGCGATGGCCCAAATTCCGGGTAAATTAGAGATAGATATTTCTCCCAACCCCTTCCAAGAAGAAATTCAACTACACTGGGAAGAAACCCCAACGCAAGAAGTGCAGGTAGACATTCTTAACCTGCTGGGCGAAAAGTTGATCAGTCAACGCTTTGAAGCCGGTCATTCTGTGAATGAATACTACTTGAAGGACCTCAATACCTTAGCGCCAGGCTACTACTTTTTACGCATCGCATCCGGCAACGACCTGGCTACCATTCGGGTGGTAAAAAGCTAATTGAAGCTTTTCGAAAATTCTACGTTATTTCCCAATATCAGCATAATGTTCGGACTTTAAATCAACTGCCAGAACATCCTTTCGAGTTTAAATAGAACATTGGAACTTCTGCAACTTATAAGTAATTTTACTGTACACTTATCCAGGAATTACACAGCAACTTTCCAACTTTCATTTGACCATGGCTGATACCGTCGTGCCCACAACTGACCCTGATACCAAAGCCTCCGAATCTCCCGAACCACGGGTTGCCAAAGAAACTTTGCTATCTGCTTATGAGCTGATGACCACGGCTAAATCGCTGGCTGTGCTCTATGAAAAGCACAAGGCTCTTACTGCCAAATATGTGCATGCCACCTCCCGTGGACACGAGGCCATTCAGCTGGCAGTTGGGATGCAGTTGAAAGCCCAGGACTTTCTTTCTGCCTATTACAGGGACGACAGTATTCTGTTGGGCATGGGCATTACTCCCTATGAGTTGATGCTACAGTTGCTGGCCAAACGAGACGATCCGTTTTCAGGAGGTCGCACTTATTATAGCCACCCAAGTCTCCGCAGGGAAGGAATGCCTAAAATTCCGCATCAATCTTCTGCCACCGGCATGCAAGCCATTCCTACCACTGGGGTAGCGATGGGTTTAAAGTACCTTGAGCAACAAGGTTTGTCAGAAGATCATGGCGATGCACCACCCGTTGTAGTATGTAGTCTTGGCGATGCTTCCATCACTGAAGGAGAAGTTTCTGAGGCATTTCAAATGGCAGTATTGCATCAATTCCCTATCCTTTATCTGGTTCAGGACAATGAGTGGGACATTTCTGCCAGTGCTGACGAAATTCGTGCCATGGACGCTACCCACTATGCGAAGGGATTCAAAGGGTTGGAGGTGCGTACCATTGAAGAAGGCAATGATTTTGAGCAGTGCTACGAAACCATTGAAGAAGTACTGGAACTAATCCGTAAGGAACGGCGGCCCTTTTTAGTTCATGCTAAAGTGCCCTTGCTCAATCACCACACTTCGGGTGTACGCATGGAAATGTACCGCACCGATTTGGACGAACATCGCAAACGCGATCCCTGGCCCAAGTTTAGAAAGCAACTACTGAACTACGCCATTACTGAGGAGGAACTAAGTGAGCTTGAAAATCGGGTGCAAGAACACATTGTTGCTGAATTTGAACGGGCCAAGCAGGCCGAAGATCCACGACCGGAAGACCTCTTCACACACGATTTTGCTCCTACTCCAATTACTGAAGAAAAGGGCGACCGCTCCCCAGCGCACCGCAAGGAGTCGATTCCAATGGTGGATTGTGCTTTGTTTGCCATTCAAGAACTGATGACCAAACACCCTGAGTGCTTGCTCTACGGACAAGATGTAGGTGGACGCCTGGGCGGAGTATTCCGTGAAGCGGCAACACTGGCTAAAAAGTTTGGTGACCACCGGGTGTTTAACACTCCCATTCAAGAGGCATTTATTATTGGTAGTACGGTAGGGATGTCGGCAGCTGGTGCCAAGCCCATTGTAGAGGTGCAGTTTGCCGATTACATTTGGCCCGGGCTCACCCAACTGTTTACTGAGGTGAGCCGGTCTTGATACCTCTCCAACGGCAAATGGCCGGTGAGTTCCATTATTCGGGTACCGATTGGCGCCTACGGTAGCGGTGGCCCCTACCACAGCTCAAGCGTAGAATCAGTTTTGACCAACATCCGGGGCATCAAAATCGCTTATCCATCTACCGGTGCCGATCTGAAAGGACTGATGAAAGCAGCTTACTACGATCCCAATCCAGTAGTTATGCTGGAACACAAGGGTTTGTACTGGTCAAAGATCAAGGGTACTGAACCTGCCAAAACCATGGAGCCCGATGAAGATTATGTGGTTCCATTTGGCAAAGGGCGAACCGTTTTAGAAGCTAATCAGGAGGCCATTGATTCCGGTGAAAGCTTGACCATCATTACTTATGGCATGGGCGTTTACTGGGCATTAGAGGCTGCTAAAGCCTTTCCTGGACAAGTAGAAGTTGTGGATTTGCGGACCTTAGTGCCACTGGATGAGAACCTCGTGTTCGAATCGGTGAAAAAACACGGCCACTGTTTAGTCGTAACGGAAGAACCTGCACTCAATACCTTTGGGCAAGCATTAGCTGGACGTATTGCCAATACTTGTTTCCAACACTTGGATGCTCCGGTACAAGTTGTGGGCTCCGAAAACCTTCCGGCCATTCCGCTCAACTCTTTGTTAGAGCAAACGATGCTGCCTTCAGCGGATAAAGTGAAAAAGGCCATTGAAGCCCTGATGAACTTCTAATTTCGTGAAAATGCACCATGATGCTTGCTCATCATGGATATTGTCTCGCTTAGAAAAGTATTGTGGGAAGGCTGTTTTTTAGGGGGTTGCACCTCGCTAAAGATGTCTTTCGCTAAAAAGCGGTGATTTTAAAGCACCTCTCGCAGCTTCTCCACACACCATTCATTTTCTTCCGGAGTACCTATGGTTATGCGGATACAATGTGGAAGGCCAAACGCAGGCAATTGACGAACGAAAACCCCTTTCCGCATCAAGGCTTCGAAGAGCGCTTGTGCCCGATCGGCGGTTTCAAAATCAATCATCACGAAGTTGCCAAAAGAGGGGATGTAATTTAACCCCATTTCGGAAAAAGCATCGTAAAAATAGCGGAGCCCACGGGTGTTGTTGGCAACCGTTTTTTCCAAAAATTCTTCGTCTGTCAAAGCACCAATAGCAGCTGCCTGGGCCAGATTAGAGGGCTCAAAGGTCAATTTCACTTTCATGAGTGGAGCAATGAGCTCAGGAGTTCCTACTCCATACCCAATGCGAATACCTGCAATGCCATAGGCTTTGGAAAAAGTGCGCAAAGTAATAAGGTTGGGATAGTCTAATCGCGTACTATCCGGATAAGCTTCGGTGAGATCTTGTGCATATTCAAAATACGCTTCGTCTACCAAAACCATAACCTCTTGAGGAACCCGTTCGATGAATTGAATCAATTCATCGCGGGTAATCATGGCACCGCTTGGGTTGTTGGGATTGGAAAGGTATACTGCTTTGGTTTTCGGGCCAATTCGTTGGAGTATGCCTTCCAAATCAAAACCATACTCTTTGGTGAGCGGGCATTTGACTACCGGTACATTGTGGGCCTTGGCCCAGATATAAATGGCCACAAAAGTTCCCTCAGAGGTAAGCAACTCATCATCGCCAGTGAAGTAAGCTTGCAGAATGTAGTTGAAAACACTTTCAGAACCGTTGCCAACAATGATATTGTCGGTTTTACGTCCCACCAGTGCAGCAATGTCTCCCCGCAGTTGCAAGCAAGCCGGATCGGGGTACAAAAACGAATTGGCACTGGCATTTTGTATAGCTTCCAAGGCTTTTGGTGCCGCGCCAAAATTATTCTCATTGTTCCACAGGATGGCAGTGCGGCCCAGACCAAATTCTTGCACAATTTCAGGAATGGGTTTTCCCGGTTTGTAACTTTTAAGGTCTTGGATGTGCTTGGGAGTCTCAATCATAAATTCTGATTTGAAAGCGGGAAGATTTCTAAGGTCAAAGATCGAGATCGCTGTCGAGAATGTCAGGGTCAGAAAGGTCTTTTTTGGCTTTGGAATAGAAAAAAGCCAGAATGAACCAAATTACCGCTACCGCTAAACCACCGATCAACAACAAGTCGCCTCCTGGCCAATGCATGATGCGAAACAGCAAGCCGCCAGCGACCAACATGAATGCCAGAAATTGAATTGAAAACATGACCCACCGCATGGCTAAAAGTTACGAAGTAATGGTTGGCTGAGGACCGGTTCCTTCATTTTTCTTGAATTTTTAAGGTCCAAAAATGGATTACCTTTAACATCAGAAAATGCGCTCTTGGCAGTAAATACCTGATCGTATGCATGATCCCGAATACCTGATCCAAACCCAGCGCCTTGGCTTGCGGCAATGGCTCCCAAAAGACCGGAGGCCTTTCATCGCAATGAATGCTGACCCTTTGGTGATGGAGCATTTTCCTGCTCCGTATACGGAGGAGGAGTCGGAAGGTCATTTATCGAAAATTAAAATTCACCACGCTCAAAACGGGTATGGCTGGTGGGCCGTTGATCATTTGATAGAAGAACGTTTCATTGGTTGCATCGGCTTAAGCACCGTTAATTTTTCAGCTCCTTTTGTTCCTGCTGTAGAGGTGGGTTGGCGACTGCAAGCTGAATATTGGAACCAAGGCCTGGCTACCGAAGGTGCTATGGCGGCTCTTTTTTACGGCTTTCAGGTTTTGAAGCTTCCTAAAATTGTTTCGTTTACGGCATTGCCCAACAAGGCCTCGCAGAAAGTGATGAAAAAACTGGGGTTGCAGCGCAAGGGGGAATTTGACCATCCCAAGCTGGAAAAGGAACATCGCTTGTGTCGCCATGTCTATTACGAACTTACGCTAAACGAATACCTGAAACTGCAAAGCCGATGAGAGCCATTGCGATTGTGCTTCTCTGCCTGTTGACAGGCAGCGCTTGCCAGGAAAAATATAGCTTTACTACATTGGCTGAAACTTCCATTCAACCAGATGCACTGGCCAATCACAGCAAGGTGACGATTATTTATGCCTCTGGTGGGCCAGACCTTAATGAAGCAGTCAATTATTTGTACCGATACATTGCGGTGGGACCGGATAGTACCGATACGACCAACATTTTATCTCCGGTACGTACCACTATTAAGGCAGGAGACGACCAACGTTTGTTTATTGCAGCTCGCTCGGAAGCAGAACACGATCTTCCGCTCTTAATGGAAGCCTTTCAAGGCAAGGAACCGCTAAATGTGGTGAGTAACAAGCCCTATCAATCAATCGAGGAAAATGCATATCCTACCGTAATTGGACTACTTACCCATCCAGACGCCAAAGCCCCTATCCAACAATGAGAAAGCTCCTTTTCTGGCTGGGAGTGGTGCTGGGTTGGAACGCGTGTGCCAACCCGGCATTGCAATTGGAAAGTCCTCATTTGCAGATCAAACCTTTAGGACCCCATACGTATCAGCACACCTCTTTCCTCAACTCTAGCAGCTATGGAAAAGTGCCCTGCAATGGACTCATTGTGGCGAAAAGTGGAGAAGCAGTGGTGATGGACACTCCTTTAAACGACAGCCTTTCTAACGTTTTGATCGATTGGATTGATGAAAATCTGGAAGCGAAAGTAGTGGCCGTTGTTCCTACCCATTTCCACATTGATTGCACGGCAGGTATCGCTGCTTTCCATCAACGGTCGATTCCCTCCTACTCCAATGCCCTCACTTGTGCGTTAATGTTGGAAAATGACTCCAATGCAGCCTGTGCGCAACAACTTTTCCAGGACTCTATCCGAATAAAAGTGGGTAGCACTGAGGTGCTTTTATGGTTTCCCGGAGCCGGCCACACCAGCGACAATGTGGTGGGCTGGGTAGCCGATGATCAAGTTTTGTTTGGTGGTTGTTTGGTAAAAGCCATAGGGGCGGGCAAGGGAAACCTGAACGATGCCCGGGTATCAGAATGGTCGGCCAGCATTCTCAGGGTAAAAAATCGCTTTCCAAAGGCCAAGGTGGTTCTCCCCGGCCATGGTAAATCCGGCGATCAGGAATTGCTCGATTATACCTACCGCTTGTTCATGCACGAATAGCTCGCCGATAAAAAAAGCCCAAAGTGAAAATCACTTTGGGCTCAACACTCAAGATATGTTTGGGTTTAACGACCGATTTTGGCCTGACCAAATTTGTTCATCTTCCGCCAGATTCCCCAAATGATAAAGCCAACTTCAGAATTGCGATAAGTTACTTGTGGAACGGTGTATGTCTCGCTGTCTCCGGAATTGACCATTGCCCGCTTTTTAAAGGTGCCATTTGGATAGATGGTCACTAAATAAGGAACACTTTGCTTCGGGTTCTTCATGTTTTTGGATACCTCTCCTTGATCGTCCAATGCGTTTTTGAAGTGGTCGTTGAAGAGGATGTAGACGTTTCCATTATCAGCCATACTGGCAAAAGACCAGTATTTGCGCAGTTTATCAGGGAATTCCACCGACACGAAAACCGATATTGCTCCATTGAATCCTATCGCAGGGGCTACAGCAGAACTCACCTGGCTTTTTTTGATGGCATCGCCTCCCGTTAATTTTCCGTCATTGTCCAATTTGAAAAACAAAATTGGGCCGTAGTTGGTGGTGGTAATCTTAGAGCCATTGGAAGTGGTTACCGTAACCATGTAAAACTCGGAAAGTACTGTCAAGGTTCCATCGGCATGAACAATGATTTTGCGCATGGTATACGCCTCAGGCACAAAAAGATCGCGGTCTTTCGCACGCGCATTCTCTACACGCCTTTCACTGAAGATGTTTTTCATGAATTCATCGGAGAAAGGGTTCACTTTAATGGCCTTGAGCTCCATTTCCAATGACATTTCCGCATAAAAAAGACCTGAGTACCCAACTACCGTCGATTTCTTTGAGGCCTCATTTAGGTAGTAACCTACTACCACTACTTTATTGTCCTGAACAATGAGAGTAGGTGTCAAAAGCGCTAAATCATCTTTCTCCAGATCAACTACACCGATTTCAGCACCACTTTGATCATAACGTCCTACCGACAACACAAAGCTGGCCTTAACAGTGGGCACAAAACGAGCCTTCTCCCGAATGATGCTGAAGGTGCCATCGTCTTCTACGGCGTGATGCAAACGGTAACGGATTTGTTCTGAGCGATAATCCTTAATCGCAAATTGGTGGGTAGATTCACTGACCTTCTCGAGCTTATCGCCACTTATATCCATAACTACTACATCCGAAAAGCATTCAGTCCGATCTTTATTTTCACGATCGAAATAGACTAAGGCCATGTTTTGATTAGGCGAAAAAACCATTTCCACCTTCATGTTTTTGCTCCTGCTTTTTGACCCTTCCGATGCGTATATCTTTCGGGCCTGTCCGTCCGGGCCACCTTTCAAATTGAAACGCTGTACAAAAAGAGTAAATGCTTTGGTGGATTTCTCGTAGACGTATATCACTGCGCTAACTTCGCCACCAGTGAGGGCAAGGTTGAGCAGACCGGTTTTCTTTCCATTGATCTTGGGCAATTCGAACTCATTGAAAGAGAGTTGTTCGAATCCCTCCGAACTGTAGGTTCCAAAATAGCGCTTCTTGCCTTTTATCGAATAGACCACCATTTTATCACCTGAGTAGCCCAGTATCTTTTGGACCTCGGTTTTACTATCAAATTCCTCTCCCCAGTCAATGTCAAAATTTTGAGCAGAAAGGGAAGCAAATGACATCACAAGGCAAAGCAATGCCAGGGCAAATTTAAAATTCATGTTGCGTTTTTATTGAGGTTAGAATTGGGGTTGAGGCGCAAATTTATGACTAATCAACCTGCCAGAAAAACGTATTCAAAAATCATTGAAACGGCATCCAACGGCACCCCTGTTGCCTTAAAAAAGACTCCATCAGAAACGATTAACGAGGTGAAAACGTACCGCTAAATCTATTCTATAATGCTTTAAAATTGGCGGGATAGGATGATGTACAGTAAGATGAGAAACCTATTGCTTTATGTTGTATCTTCCGAATAACTTTCCGGCCTTGGCCCGGGGTACGGGGAGTACACATCCAAACCCAAATAACAATATGCTACGTAAATTAGTTTCCCTCTGCCTGGGGCTGGGAATGATTGTTGCGCTTAGTTCAGCAACCGTTATCGCTCCAAACTCCACCAATTCCACTACCGTTTCACCTGCTTCAGCATGCAGCTGTTTTGCTGCTGATTTTAAGTGGAAGCCCAATTTTCAAACACTGGCGTGTGACGCCTTTTTCAAGGCTACTTTGGTACCACAGCCTTGCTTTTCAACAATAATTGCTCCTCAATTCGAGATCAAGTCCGTGACCTGGAGCTTTGGTGATGGCAATACTGGATCAGGTCAATCCGTTTACCATATCTATGGTGGCCCTTGTCCGGCTCCACCTACCATTGTGTGTGCCACGATCAATGCTATTGTAAGCAACGGGATAACCAAAGAAAAGTGCACCTACACCGTTTGTAAGCCCATCGCGCTGCAATAAAAATGGATAGACCGGACCAAGTATCGGGCCTGGGTCCGGTCTATTTTTTCTTGTTCACTATTAATTCCCAAATCCACTACACTATGAAGACTTTTGTTTCACTCAGCTTAGGAATTGCCATGGTGCTGCTATTGAGTGCTGCGAGTTTCACCCATCCGGCACCCACTTCAACCAACTCTCCCTATTCAGCTTGCGGATGTTTTACTGCTGACTTCAAGTGGAAACCCAATTTAAAAACCCCAGCGGTCGATGCCTTTTTTACGGCGGGTCTGCTACCACAGCCCTGCGGGTCAAGCGAAATACCTTCTTTCGAAATTCAATCCATTGTTTGGGACTTCGGAGACAACAGCCCTGCTTTCACTTCTTTCGATGTTTTCGTCTATCACGTTTTTGGAGGAGCCGTTGATTCCTCGCCAACGGTGGCAGTTTGCGCCACCATCACCGCCACGGTGAACAATGGTGGGGTCACGGAAGACTGTACCTACAATGTTTGTAAGCTGATCAATTTGCAATAAAACCTTCAGACCGGACCAAGTATCGGGCCCGGGTTTGGTCTGTTTATTCCTCTCTTAACCGGTTTCAGTTCTACCTTTGTAGTACCCGAACGGAGTTATATTCCATGTGGTCAGACCGCTATTACTACCTCAATATTTACAAGGACAAGTCGCTGAACACCCATTGTTCTACTGAGCGCCTGATCTATTTTCTTAACGATTTTCCTGAACTGCAACAAAAGGAGATGTATCGTTTTGGCAATGCAGATGGCCTTCCTTTCGTTGATATGTGGCTGCTTTTTACGCCTACCCTCAGCAGTTGGTCTAATTATTCCACCGACCCCATCAAAACCAACTTAATTTCCATCGTTTGCGCCAAAGGGGTTTATGGTAGATGGGAGCTACTTCAACCCATTTTTGTAAAAATCGCCTCTTACCTCCATTGGAGTTTAGTTGATGAAGAAACCGATGGAGGGCAAGAGGATTTTATTTTGTGGAAGCCGTAAATTTGGGTTGCATCAACCCTAAGAGAGGGTTATGGATAAAAAAGTCCTTCTTCGATGCTGAGTCAGATTTTAAAGAATTAGCAATTGGCTCGGTTGGAACACTCGGATAAAAATCCGTTTTTTGTAGTATGGATATTTCGAAATATCTCGAGATCAGTGTAACCAAAAGGTTTGGTAAACCTGTGATCAAGGGTACCCGAATCGCAGTATATGATATCCTCAATTGGTTGGCCAATGGCATGACCAACGAAGAAATACTGCACGATTTTCCTGAACTCAAAAAAGAGTACATTCAGGCTGCTCTGCTTTTTGCTGCCTCCCGAGATAGTCATCTGGGTATAGCATAATGCTTTGAAGCTTCTTCTGGATCAAAATATTTCCTACCGCGTAGCACTTCGGCTATCTCACGTTTACTCAGACATTAAACACATCAGCCAATTAGGTCTGGAAAATGGATCAGACACTACAATTTGGCTTTATGCGAGAACACACAACTATTTAGTAGTCAGCTTTGATTCTGATTTTTACGATCTCTCCTTGGTTTGGGGATCACCTCCAAAAATAATTTGAGTCATAACGGGCAATTGTTCTACGAGACAAGTGGAAACCATCTTAAGAAGAAATCACCAATCCATCTTAGATTTCGCAGAGGACGAAAGCCTTCATTGCCCAAAGGTTTTTGATACTCCTACTTAATAAAGCTGCCTTTTCTTTGAAGCATTGCACGACTCAACCGGCATGCAACGGTGCTCAATTCTTTTTAAAGCGTTGCACGACTTGAAGAGCATGCAACGGTGCCCTACTTTTTTTCAAGCGTTGCACGACTTGGGGATTATGCAACGGTGCCCTACTTTCTTTTTTCAAGCGTTGCACGACTCGGAGAGCATGCAACTAAACCCTACTCTTCTTTTTAAAGCGTTGCACAACTCGAGGAACATGCAACGGTGCAAGATTTGATTTTAAGAAGTGGTGCATAGTTGACGAAAGTCCTGCACCGGTGCACGGAAAAATATTTAAAAGTGGTGCATAATTGGAGAAAGCACTGCACCGGTGCATAAAAAGGAATTGCAAAGTGGTGCACAACCGATGCCGGAGCAACGGTGCCCACCGTTCCTTTTAAAAGCGTTGCACGACTTGAAAAGCAGCCGTGGGACTATCTTACTTTTTCTGCGATGGAATAAAACGTAAATGCTAATTGGGAATCCGCCCTTTGGAGGGGATGCTCAACTGGCACTTATGTAATGGTAATTGAAAAAAGAAGGCAATACCTTTATTTACCTAACAATCTACAGAAGATAAAACGTATGTCAGGTCCATTTTCAAGTAACAATCCTAAATCGAATGGCAGCAACCAAAATGTTTCAAATGAGATTTTAGATCAGTTAAAGACATTAAATAAGACTCTATTAGAAACAAATGAGAAAATTAGTACAATAGGAACTAAAACTGATAAAGCGCACAAGGAACTGAATAAGATTAAAACAGCAGTTTACTCAAATTCAAGTGATAATGGATTTTCCTTATTCTTACTTGGGCTTTTTATTATAGCTACGTTAGCATTCATAACCAATCCTTCCGTTACAAATCATAAGGCTTTCCTTCAAAAAAACAATATGTATCTGTTTTCTGCATATACTGAACAAGCCTACGACTCCTATTACCTTTTTTCAATTGTTGATATCAATGGTGAGGAAGAAAGCGGCACAGTAACATTTGGATTGTTAGGAAAAATTTTCAGAATCAACGAAGAGGAAGAATTTGAAATAGGCCCGTTTGAGGAAGACTGAACTTTCTATTTTTTGGCCACAAGAAGGAAGACCATATTAGAACCGGCACCAGTCTTTCGTCAAGGCTTATCTCAGCTACGTAACAGGAGCCTCGAATTGCCCAAACAAAAAAAGCCTGTCAGTTTCATCTAACAGGCTTTCTTCTTCTTAGTGGCGGGAGCAGGACTCGAACCTGCGACCTTTGGGTTATGAGCCC
>ERZ1740068.425-NODE-425-length-21251-cov-7.407860_pt1 | contig 21251 bp, 25 predicted proteins | sample MGYA00581735_ERZ1740068 | MGnify/ENA primary metagenome ERZ1740068 (study PRJEB43018, sample SAMN04849740) | marine metagenome | isolation source: floating plastic debris | place: Pacific Ocean | collected 2008-08-30 | study: EMG produced TPA metagenomics assembly...
TGACCGATTACGTTCGAAAGCATTATGACTTTGAAATCGTGGTCACCTCCAAAGGAGATATTTACCATGATGCCCTCAACTATGTGAATGGTATCACCAGGCGCAGTGATGGAATCCCGTTCCATCTAAGAGGTAAAAACGGCGAGAAAGGCATCCTTCGACGGCAATGCACCTATGGCTACAAAATTCAGCCCATCAGAAAGTACATCAAAAAAGACAAGCTACCAGGAAGACAAAACAGGATTGAGCTTTGGCTGGGCATAAGTTACGATGAAAGGCAGCGCATGAAGGAACCGGAAGTTAAATGGCTGACGCATCGCTATCCGCTGGTTGAAAAGAGGCTCACGCGAGCTGACTGCCTTGCAAACTTCGAGACTCACAACCTTCCAAAGCCCTCTCGCTCTTCCTGTGCCATCTGTCCCTACCATTCCAATGAATACTGGGCTTGGCTCAAAGACAGTGACCCACAGGCTTTTAATGATGCAGTCAGGTTTGATGAGCAAATCAGACGCTACCCGCAGATCAAATCAAACTGTTTCCTGCACTGGAAAGGCATCCCATTAAAAGAGGCTGTTGACCAGTACATACAGGAAAAGCAGCAGGACGAGCTGGCACACCTACCCGAACTCATCGACGAGTGCGATGGCATCTGTGGTGTGTGAGCCATCAAAAAGAATTCTTAATCAATCATATAAATAGACAAACCAATGAAAAGCAAAACAGAAATAGTAAAAACAGTCAACCATCAAAGAAAGCCTTCTTGCCTGTACTTTGTAGACAGAAACGGCTACCTAATTGAGATGGATCGCAAGACAAAAGAACGTACTACCTTGACGCAAATCGAAGTAGAAAAGGGCTATATGTACTTTGTAGATCGAGCGCTTAATATTGGTAGAGCGCGCTTGAATAGGAATTAAAGAAACCAAAACAGTAAATAGCCCTATGACCTTTAATAGGCTAGAAAACCTCATGACTTTAGGGTTCGAGAACCAAAGGATAGCTAACCAGGCTCAAAGGAAAAAAACTTTTCCGAAGCCATGATGTTTTAGAAAGTGTGAACGCCAATGTTACACACCAAACCAATTCTAAATACCAGTCAGCCTTGCGATTGTTCGTAAGGCTGACTTGTTTCTAACAAATACGTTTTATAGTGAATTACCATTTACATTCATCAACCAAATGGAGTGTATCGTGATATTGCTTCACTGCAAAATCGTAGTTACAATAGAGGGAGTAAGGAGCATGTAAATTGATGGTCTATTCTAAGAAAAACACCCTCAAATCACTTAAAACTAATTTTTTCTCATGTGATAAAGGATGCTTGGTTTGTCAATTTTTTTTCTATACATTAGCAAAACACGCTTTTATTAGGCACTAATCATTACAGCAGACTAATGGAGCTTATGAGTCTGTATTGGTGAGAATAAAAGTCATTTTTTTAAACTTTACGCACTGCTGACATGACATACGCATTACGCACGCTATCATTTCTGATAGTCTCAATCCTTATTTTTCAAAGTTGTGATGATCGAAACACAACAATTGTTCAACCAGATCAGATCAAACAGACTATAAAGCTGACATCTGATGAACTCGAAGCCACTTCCAGGGTAATTGCCACCTTTATAAATGACCCGGCGATCAAAGACGAACTATTGACTTTTGCCACTGAGCAGACGGATTATGAGGTTTATCAGCCACTGCGTTCGGTTTTACAATCCGATGCATCAGGCAGAACCAAATCAGTATTTGCAGAAAGGCTTCAGGAAGCTATTGCAACGCAACAATGTGCTGATTGCCGGTCTTCCCTGCCTTCGGATATAGAAGATATTCTTGAGGGTTATGTAATTTATGCACCTTATCTGGCTGAAAACTTCTCTGATACTGATGAGCCGATCACGGTAACCTGGTGGGATGGAGTGGATGATTCAGGTGAAACACTTGGAATCTTGAGTACAGATGCCAGTGGTCGAACAGAGAATAGCTTTATTATTGTCAATGATGACTATGCATCAAGTAATGCAACTGTAGTGCTTGCGCCAGAAGATGGCTTCGAAGATCCTAGCCCAATCGGTGACCCAGGATCAGGTGTAGGTGGCGTTCAGGACGATGACGATGATCCGGTGACCATACGCCCCCCACGAAACATAGATTGTGATTCCCTCACTGACAATGACGTATTGAAACTCAAGATGCCTCAATATAGACTACACGGTAATACAAGAGGCTGGCCAACTCCAAACTACCTTTATTTTTGGACGGTCGTTGGTGAATTTTCGGTAGCGGCTGACGGCACCGTAACTCCAGGGGCCAAGGTAGATCAGTATTGGGATAAAAAGAAAGTTAGTAGATGGAATGCCAAAAATGAAAATTGGCTGAATTCTGATCTTAGCTTTATTAGAAGTAATTGGTTGAAAAGCCAGGTAAGTATGAGAATCATTGTAGCTCATACAAAGCCAAGTGAAGATGTAGAACTAGAAGACGAGATTGAAATAGAAATTGATTCTGCGGCAAATGTTAGTGTATCTCAAAATCTATCTGCCTCTTTTGAAATCAAAGAGGATGAAGCTGATATGATGTTTAATGTAGAGTTTGATAGATGTAGTACACTAGCGACCATCACAACTGATGAAGGTTTTGGTTTGAGAGAAGGCTACCAAGTATATCGGTTCGACAAATTCTCATTTTATCTAGTTACGGAAATTCGGTAACTTCAAAATACGGAACATATGGGAGATTTTGCAAAAAGTAATTTACGTGTGCTGAGTCACGTAAGTCTGATACTAATAGTCTGGCTAAGTTGCTGTACAGTATCAATGGCACAGAAAAACTCAATTGGCCTTCATGGTGGGCTTGTTAATTTTGATCGAGGGGAACAAGGTTTTACCTATGAGGCATCGCTGGAGCGTGAATTGATTAAGAATTTATCTATCGGCTTTGCTTTAGGTTCAACAGGGTCTAACAATTTTCCCGATTTTTTTCAGTTTCAGCAACAATCTATCAATGGTGTGCCAACAGCCGTAGACCAGTATATAAGAGGTCTGGACCCTAGTGAAGCACTGTTATTGGGATGGACTAGCAGAGACGAGACCTACGCTCAGTTCTATCTTAAATATCAGTTACCCTTTCGCTTCTCTGGCTTTCAGTTGGACATTGCGACCGGATTATCTTACGTGGATAGTAAGGTAGTAGATTTTACTTTAAGCAGTTTTATCTTTAATACTTCTACAGGCGAGATTACCGAATATGAGCCAAAGTTCAATTTTGGTCATCGTGATTATTTAGGCTGGCTACTGGCAGCCGGTGTTTCTCGGCCAATAACCGAAAAGTTTACGTTTCATGCAAATGCTAAATTAAATCTTGGCGCACCCAGTGTTGATAGTTCAGCAATCGCAACACTTTATCGCCTTGGAGTGTCTATGAAGTTTTAGGCTAAAACAGCCCATCATAGGAATCATAATAACTGCGACTTCAGTAGTAAAAAAATTACTGCTGTAGTCGCAGTTTCCATTTTAAAGCGATTCTATTGACAGATTACCACACCTTTAGACTTGCGTTATTCAAGCCTAATCCCAATAAAAAAATCAATTACAGACTAAATGCTAAAGTAATCGCTGATTGGGTTACCCGCTACCTGAGCCATCATCTTTGGGTTTCCTTCCTCGACTATCTCACCATTTTTGAGTAAATAGACATAATCACTGTCATATGCTGCTTTAATCCTGTGTGTCACCATTAAAACGATCATATGTTTCTTAATACTGTTCAGCAAATTCATTACCCATTTCTCCATCTCGCTATCCATAGATGCAGTTGGTTCATCCAGAATTAGAAAATCCGGGCTTTGGTACAATGCTCTTGCCAGGGCAACTAACTGACTTTGCCCTCCTGACAAAGAAACTCCACCATCACCAATTACAGTATTATAACTATCATCAAACGTGGTGATGTATTGATCAAATCCATAAATCTCACAGAAAGCTACGATATTGAATTCAACATCGTCATTATGAGCTTCCATCGCTATGTTTTCTACGACCGTACCAAATTAGTGATGAATGTCCTGTGGTACCACAGCTATTCTGGACCTCCAGGATTCAACATCAAGATTTGACAGCTCATCACTGTTAACCTTGATTGACCCTCTTGAATAGTCATAAAAGCGTTGAAAAAGTTTGATAATTGTACTCTTGCCTGATCCTGACTCACCTAATAGACAATTGATTTTCCCTTTGCTCAGTTCAAGGTCTACACCTTGAAGTAGGTGTAATCTACCTGGAAAATGAAAAAAAAGGTCCCGAATGACAATTTGCTCAAATACATTGGTTGTCAGAGGTCGCTGATTGAGTGCATCATCGCCAGCAAAGTCTTTTGCCCTGGCAAGTGCGACTTTGGCACCTTGTAAATCTATGTTCACAGTAGTTAGTTGGCTGGAGGCATTCAGTACCATCATAGAAATAGGAAGTATAGCAACCAGGCCTCCGATACTAACGACATTGCTCAAAACCAATATCACAGCATTTGCAAGAATGCAACCAACTGTTATTGTACTGATCAACTCAAGGCCCAAGCGAAACCTGGCAGAGAGCTTTTCAAGCTCATTCAATGCCCTTTGATAAGTGTGATACTGGTCGATCACCTTCCTCTGATACTGCTTTTCCCGATTTACCATTTTGATCTCTTCAACAAACTTAATCTGGTCGATGTAGGCAGACTCAGTAGTCGCATAATTTATCATTGCCAATCTTTGGCTTTCAGCAATCTTTTGGCCGTACAGATAGGAGAAACATATAAAGGCAAAAAGGTTGATGGCCAGTAAGAGGGATATATCGCTGTGATACAGCATCAAAAATAGTAACCCCACAATCAAAAAAACGAAGTGTATCGCGGTGCTGCTTACCAGTTGTCTTATGAAGTCTTCAATCTTCTCGGTATCATTCAATCTGGCAACAAGATCTCCAGTCTTTTTACTGTCAAAAAACGATTTTGGTTGTAACAGTAGTTTACCAAGAAAATGATCAATTAATCTGGTATTTACTTGTAACGCCTGATCAGCTAGTAAATACTGCCTGACAAATGAAAGCACCGTTCCGAATACCAATAGGACGATCCATGCAAGCAATGACCATTTAATGTCACTCATGAGCTTCTCTGGAAGTAACTTATCTACAAGCTGTTGAGTATACAACGCTGTTGTCAACTCAAGAAATGCTGAGAGAACCCCTAGCGTAAGCACAACGAAAAACAGCCCTTTTCGCTGCTTAATAATCGGCCATATCTGTTGAATAGTACTATCATTCCTGGCTTTCCTTGCAGATTTTGAGGCATCCACTTCTACGGTTAGTAGTCTACCACTCTTCCAACTTCGACCTAACTCATTCAATTCGATTATTTCTGGCTGTATCTTTCCTGGATCAGAAATAAGTAGCCTACCCTCTTTAGTTTTAAACAGGAAAATGTAATGCAGTCCTCCTAAATCAGTTTCAACATGCAAGACAGCTGGGAAGTGTAAACCCGTCAAGTCTTGCAAGTCAGCCTGATAGCCTTCGGATTTGATCCCGTATGTGCTTAGGCATTCCTGCAGACCTAATAAAGTTGTACCTTCTGATGTGGTGCCAGACCTTTGCCTTAAAGTTTCAAGAGTAGCATTTTTACCATATAGTTTCAGAATCGTTTGAAGACAAGCCGGCCCACAATCTTGCTGATCATGCTGCTTGGTATGGGCAGCTTTCAGAACATTGAGAAACGATTGTAAACTATCTTTCATTTGCCACTCTGATATACTTGATGACTGTCTTGATATTAACCTCGTCTTGAATAGTCACAAGTTTGCGACCATCAGGATCAAATATGAAGATTGTAGAAATTTTGGTTGTGTTAAAAGAATTGTAGAAAGACTCGTAATCAGCTTGTAAAACTGTTAGATTCTCAAATTGACCGAACTTATGGTGCGAAGAAAACTCGACTAATCTTGTATGAAGTGAGGGTGAAATTAGTAAAATTCTGGTTTTAGCAAACTCCTCAGAGTACCGCTGGATTTCTTTGATCTTATCTTCACATAAAGAGCAATCCGGATCGAAGAACATCACCAGTGTCGAATATTGATCAGGTTGCCAATTGAAGTAATTCCCATCTAAATCAGGAAACAAAATATCTGGTAAGAACTCAAGGCTGCTTGTCGTTTCTCCCTGACCCTTCGTTGTTTCTACCTCTTTTGACATAGAACCCACATTGATAACGGTGATAATAACCATAGCTGCTATGGCGCTGAACAAACCAAACTTGATGATACTTCTATTCACTGGCTCACTCGGTCCATTATGTCAAAACAGCAATTAGGTAGGTTACCAACACATTCCAGCAAATCAGAAGTGTCACGATAGAAATTGCCGTTAAACTCAACAACTTCTTATAGGATGATGATACATTGAGTATATGCATTCCCTTGGCAGCAACAAGAACAAATCCTATCAGATAGGGATTTAAGATGTCCAAAAATCTTGTAGCAGTGCCTGATAGTTCATCATTGTCAAAAGCTGATGATGGATATAGTGGTTTGAAGTCCAACAAGTCCTGATACTCAAAATCCGTTTGTATCAGGCCAAACCAAATAAGCGAGAGTATAACGGGTATCTGAAGAAGAAAACTTGCCAACGTTATTGGTTTTAGGATTTGTCCAAACTCCAGCTCTTGATGATTGAAGTAAATGGAAACTGCCCCAAACAATATGGCTGATACAACGATAATCGAAATCAAAAACTCAACTCCAATAAAAATCAAATCCCATAAGGCTCCCTCCCAGTCTATGGCATCACTTTCCTCTAAATCAAGGTCTGCCAGGTCCTCTTCAAAGTCGCTGACGTAATCATTGTAATCGTCGTATTTTTCCGCATTAACCTGCTGATTATACAGGATGTAAAGCTCATCAGTACTGATGAAGTTAGTATCAATAAATGAAATCAAAAATGAGAAGACGAAGTAGACCAATACTACAGCTCCAGTACCAGACCAAAGGAGTTCACTGTAAAATCGCTTCATTGTGAAATCCCGTTTTTCTTGAATTGATCTAATAATGAAGTACCCTTGACCTCAAGGTCCTCTACTATCTTCTGCTCCTCTTTCTCGTCCTGATAAACAAAGTTTTGAACCTTCCAAAACTCTGCATTGTACTTGTATGGAGCGTAAATACTTGAATATCCATCAAATGCCTGATCAGAAACTTCGCTACGGACAAACTGTCTGGTCATATAGTGAAAGGCTGGAGCATCTCCCAGCTCAGAGAGGAAATCAGTGTTAACAATTTCATCCATTTGATTTCTCTCTGCGAATGCCAGATGCATCTTACCATTGATCCGTCGGTAGATATAGGTGTCACTGTAGAGTGTCTCCCTTCCTAGTTCTACGTAAGCAGCGCCTAGTAACCACCCCTTGGCTTTTGGGTTTTGGATATAACGGTACTCAATTCTCTCAAACGAAAGCGTTTCACTATCAATGTATAGACGGCCAATAGGAATAAAAGAGTGCTTCTTGTAGACCTTTGTACTGTAAGCATAGCTTTTGCTATTGGGCAGAATCTTAATGACATAGATTTCGCGTCCTTCGTGGTAAGTGATTTCTTCCAGCTTGAAACTGTGTCTTTTGGTAAACTCATCGTTAAGATTGGCATAGGAAAATGAAGCGATTTGCTTGAATCGAGCATCACCTTGTATGACTTTTTCCTGAAAGGACAATATCGGATCATTAGTCAGGAAACCCGCAACTGAGTATTTAGCTGCTTCTTTCTCCGTGGCAAGTTGGGGGTCTTCTACATTTGTCCTCTCTAATAATCGAAATTTGGCGAATCCCCTTTCTGTGTCATAGGTATATTTGTATTTACGGTAATCATCACTTCTTCGCACTTGATATACCTCCGTCAGCTTTTGGGCAGTTCGGTACTTAAAATAGCTCTCTATCAATCGCAGGTATTGTATGGTCTTGAAATCAGCTTTTGCAACCGTATATTTTGACCGATCATCATCCGCATGATAGATAGGACTTCGATAGTGCAATTGCCTGTAAAAGCCTACAATATCCTCTTCTATCGCATGATTGTCCGGGATTTCCTTAATGGCTGCTTTGACGAATTGCTGGGCATCGAATTTTTCTCGTTTTGCCGAAATCGTCAATTGTTTAAGTAAAAGTGGCTCAATTGTTAGGTAGACCGTATCTGCGACCTCTCCAAATGGTAAGCTCAACTGTTGAAAACCAATACAGCTGAAGATGATCGAATCACTCCGCGTAAGTACTTCACTAGTCAGAATTACCCTCCCATTTACATTGGAATAGGTTCCCAACTGTGTGTCCTTTACGTATGCATGGACGAACGGTAACGGCTTTCCTGTCTCTTGGTCTATGACAGTGGTTTTCAAAGATTCCTGTGCATACAAATGGTTTAAGAAACCACAGAACAGAAAGAGGTAAATAAGTATTTTTTGCATGTAATTGAGTTTAATTGAATGTTCTAGGCACATATTCCTATTACAAAGATAGCTCCTAGAACATTCATCAACCTTCAGAAATAGAATATTGTCCTTTAACTATTCTTGCATTCGCGCCAATCGTAAAAAAGACTCGAAGACAAACCGTGAAGACCATTTTTGGAAGCTCTATTTGCTGCTCGTTTAAGTTTCCCACAGCCCTTAAAAAGACCTCCTTTTGTCGTTGATAATTCTGCTGTACTCAAATTTTTCATATTCTTACTCTATTTTGATTAACTAACCTTTACAATGGGTCCATTGAAAATATAAGGTATTAGCATCCCAACTATACCCCGCGCGTTTAGCGCGCTTGTAGGCGCGCTTAATTGCACCACAACCTTTAAATAAGCCTCCTGTTGTGGAAGACATTTGATCTTGATTCAATAATTTCATAAACTCATATTTTAATCTTATACTCTACTTTGTTTTAGGGAGTGTTCGAGACAAATTTTTCTCCCGCCAGTGAAATGCTGTCACTGACTTATGAAAATTATTCACTAAAGAATGACCAAACATAATTAATCACAGTTCGCTATAAATAGACTGAATAATTTCTCACACCTTTTTTATTCATTTTCTGACCCAGAATTACTTGATAGTAAGCAGGTTTTAGTTCCTTTTAAAGGAATGGTCGCCCACTTCTGACGCATACTCTCTAAACATTTGTCATAACTACCCGGAGATGAGAAGCAAAATCTCAGGCATCGCAATAATTTGGGAAAATCAAATCAACCTCTCCAATACATTCGTGATAGCTTCAGGATCGCCTTTTTTTGATATTTGACCATCATTCAGCAGATAGACATAATCACTTCGATAGGCTATCTTCGGTCTTTCGGTGATGATCAAAACGATCATATGTTCTTTGATACGATGTAGTGTATCAAATACATACTGCTCCATCCTGAAATCCATTTCAGTAGTGGACTGGTTGAGTATTAAAATCGCTGGACAAGGATACAAAGCACTGGCTAAAGCAACTAGCTGGCTTTGGGCTCCAGTCAGCGAAGACGGGTCATCACCAATCACTGTCTTGTACCCTTTTTTCAATTGGGTGATGTAGTGATGGAACCCATAGATATTACAAAAGGCTTCCACATTAGCTTTTTCCTTTGCCGAACACGCTTTTTGCGAAATGTTGTCAGCAACATTTTTGTAAGGATGACGGGTATTTCGTCTGACTACAGCGAGCTGAGAAAACCACTCCTCTTTGTTCCATTTTTTTAATTCATTACCATTAACAAAGATTGAGCCTTCTGAATAATCATATCTCCTTTCCAGTAGTTTGACAACAGCACTTTTACCCGAACAAGTGTCCCCTATTATACAGGTGATCTGACCTTTTTTAAGACTCAGGTTTACCCCTCTCAATGGATAGCCACCCGGATAGTAGTCAGAAAGGTCCTTTATCTCTATTTGCTCAAGGGAGTTCGTAGAGTTCGGCAGCTGATCGGTCATTTCAAACCACATCATTTTCTTGGGGTTTCGATTTAGAATTGAGGTAGCAAAAAAGGAATCTACGAAGACTCGTTTTGTCTCCTTCTACTGTACTGCTATCAAGAAAATGATCGAGAAAGTACATTTGACCTTGATACGTCTCGCTTTCATATTTGATTCGGTAAAGCAGACAACCACACTTACTCATTTTTTTTACCTCGTGAAGCTGAATTTGCCCATAGGAGAGCAATCCCTTATAAATAAGGGTTGTCTCATCAAATTGTACCTGATAAACAAAACACGCATAGTAGACATAAATGACGGTGAAAAGCAATAAAGACATGAAAACTACATCAGTCAAAGGATTGGTCTTCTCAAACTGAAGTGTAACCAGTAAACTACCAAGGACGACCCCAACCAAAACCCTGGGCAGTACCCTACCTAGCAACGGTGTTAGATCACTGGACAGCGATGTCAATTCACTCAGTTTAGGCAAACACTCATTAACCGGCCAAATTGCAAGATTTACAATTACCAGAAGTGACAAAAGCAATGACCAAACGTCCATTAGAAAGAAATACGGAGCAAACGAAATATAAAAACCAGCCATCGCCAGTAATACCTGGAGGTAAGATGCAGTAAGGTTATTTTTTCTCATGCCGTTTCATTGGTTAAAAACAGCGTGCATCCACTCAAAAGATGCACGCACTAAACTAATTATGCTTATGAGACGATGGTCGTGAGTCCCGATGAGTAGAATTTCTCGTACAGAACTAAACCATGCGAAATCACCGCTCGGCCTTTCCTTCACAAGCGTTTTTGATCCCACTCATGGGTACACCGTCTTGATAAAAAAAAACGCCACCAAAATGGGACGCCTTTTCAACATACGCTTCTCCTAGCTATGGGGAGAAAAAAGAAGATTCACTGACATGGAAATAGCCGAATCTTCAAAACGCAACCAGCTAATCCCATACTAATCCGAGCAACGACCAACTGTAGGTCGACCTGAGTTCATCTGTCTGTACCGGATTAGCTGTTGTTGAAATATTTCTAGTTCTAAGTTCCCTTCAAGATGAAAATAGTAGTTCTCTTGCTTGTTTTGGACATTGCATGTGATACGATGGATCTGCCATACAACTTTCTTCATCGCTACTATATGCTGCAAAGGAATGATTTGCTCTTTAAGCCAATTTGAGCATCTGATGAAAGAGCTTTGATAGCCTATGTGATAAATGAAACTCAAACAGAAGTAGACTGCAACCAAAACAGAAAGCATCAATGTTTTCAACAGCCATTGCCCATCAATCATCCAGCTATAGCCGATCAGAAGTGAGCCTAACAATACTCCCAAACCTGCCGGAGGCACAATTACTGTAAACAGATATGAAGTCAGGGAGGAAAGTGGTCGATCTTGCTTGGTAAATAGTCGTTGGTAGAGATGTATTCCCCAAGCAATCTCAATACCAACCAACAATGCTGAAGCCACCAGCCATGTGATCCCAAGCAAGGCACTTTCGCTAAATCCCTGAATACTGAATAATAGAGTAAAAACCGATCCTGCCACCAAAGGGACGAAAATCCAACTCCTACGTTTTGCATTGTTCATATCATCATTCTGTTAAAGAAAAATGGGCCGTAAGTAGTTTCAGCCTCACACCTTGGACTTACGGCCCGAACCCGGCTCAATAATCGTTACCAAACTTATCAATCCGCAGTTCTTCGATTTCAAATTGGAGAGAGTACTTTTTTCCACTCGTAAATTGATAGCTACCCACTGCACGGTCAAACGCTATCTCCACTCCAGACTTTCTTATCATATTGATCAATTCCCACAAGCGGGTCTTTCTGACACCTATCTTTCCTGACAATACTTCAGGACTTCCGGTAGCCCTTTGGTTCGTCAACCATATGATATGAGACAACTGGTCCATGACCTTCATTTGCATCGGATAAGTCTCCTCAGCCGAAGAATTGTCTGAATAAATATTGGCTGCCATTGATCAAATACTACGGGACTATGTATCTTAGTTAATCTGATTATGTGACTTGATTCACACAGCAAGAGTATGTATAAATTGATAAAATTACAAGCAATTGATTGTAAAATCAATGTCGTATTCTTGATAATAGTGATAAATACTAGATGGAACAGGAAAAACCAATCAAGCGTATTCAGCTTTTTGCCAAACTCAGTAAGCTCTCGATTGGAAAGTTTGAAAAAACTGCTGGCCTCAATCATAACGTGATTCAAAATGCTATTCAGCGGAATAGTCAGATGTCTGACGACACCCTTGCCAGGATAATGGAAGCCTTCCCCAGGCTCAGCATCAAATGGGTACTGACTGGTAAAGGTGAAATGCTGCTAACATCCAGAAGCGTAGTAGAAAATAGCAGTATACAACAAGAACCCACCTTTGCGAAATTCATGCAGAAGCTCGAAGCAATTGACGACGAACTGCTGATCGCCGATTTAAAAGTAGAGCTGTTTCAGTTGTATCAGGCAAACTCCAGTTTGAAAACAGACTTGATCAGAGTCTACAAGCTCATTGAAGATATTTGATCCATTTTCTACAAATCGTCTCTTCCCCGCCATATAAAGTAAAAACGTCTCCAAGGCGGAGACGCTTTTGACAAGCTACGTTGCTACGCTTAGGAAAAAACCTCGAATCGTGCATTAAAGCCCTTTCCGTACAAAACGCAAACTTGTCTGAAAACGAAGCACGGTCTGCAAATCGTGCTTCTCGGAACTGTTATCACTGTTTTTAAGAAGTGGGCCGTGATAACATCAGGACATCAATGCCACACGGCCCGGGAGCTGAAGAAGTTTGCTAACCTTTTTTATCTATCAGCCTTTTCTACTATTCTACATTGGAGGACAAACTTTTTGCCTTGTACAAAAAGATAAGTGCCTTTCTTTCTACTGTATTTCACCCCGATACCTGTCTGCTTGATCATCTTCATAAACTGCATCAAGCGGGCCTTTTTCACTCCCAACTTCTGCGCCAGCTCATGGGGACTTCCAGTGTCTTGCCGATTGATCATATCAATGATCTTTGCAAGACGATCTGTGGTCGGGTGCTTTATGGGATGCATTGAATTATTCTTAGCACTCATGGATCAAATATTGCAGGACTATGTATCTTAGTTCATCTAATGTTGTGAGGTGCCTCACATGGCAAGAGTATGTATAATTTGATGAAATTACAAGCTATTGATTGTAATTTTTGATTAATTATGCATACCCAATAATCACTTAGATTGAATGGAACAGGAAAAAGCTATCAAACGTATTCAGCGATTTGCCCAACTCAATAAGCTCTCGATTGGAAAGTTTGAAGAAGCTGCAGGCCTCAGTCACAATGTGATTCAAAACGCTATTCAAAGGAACAGCCATATGTCTGATGATACACTTGGTAAGATCATGACTGCCTTTCCGGAACTGAGTATGAAATGGGTACTAACAGGCAAGGGAGAAATGCTTTTGACGACAAAGGATGTACTAGGCAGTAGCAGTATTCAGCAGGAACCGAGCTATGCCGGGTTTATCGAGAAACTCAGCAGGATTGAAGACAGTGACCTGGCAGCAGACCTCAAAGTGGAACTTTTTCAGTTGTACCAGTCCAACTCAGACCTGAAAACCGACTTACTGCGAGTCTATAAGCTCATCGGGGATATTTGATGATGAGCGTTGGAAAGAAGAACGTATGTAGGCTTTGGCAGCTTCTTTCTTCCTTTCAATTGCCTTTTTACCAGCCCAACGGACATAGCCTTGCCAGCCAATAATCAATAGAGATACAACTAATCCTGCAAGTGCTAGAAACCTGTTTTCCCTATCTTTTTTTTCCTGCGCCAATCTAGCATAATGCTCATCAACAGTAGAAAGTATCTTTTGTTTGTTTGCCTCTAAGAGCAGAGCATCGGTAATCTTGTTTCTTTCTCTTTGCAGAGCATAGCCAGTCTCCAAATACAGAGAATACTGGGCTGATCTCCCTGTTTTTTTACAGGACTCTGCTAGAGAACTGTAGACATCTATATCATCTACATCTGGATATAGTATTTCGGGGTAGATGGCCTCTGCCTCTATTAAAAAAGTGTATGAATCATTATTCATATCCATCTCAGCATATGCCTCACCCAGCTTTTGGTAGGTTTTAAATCTCTGATCACTGTTTTGCTTAGAGCCGAGTGCAGCTTGGTAAATATCAATAGCTCTACGGTAATCGCCTCTTGCCTGATAAGTACTTCCAATATTTACCAGTGTATTCTTACCGACTTGCAAATCATTCGCCAACTCAAAGAAACGTACGGCTTCATCATAATCCTTCAGTGCTTTACTAATCAGTCCTTGTTGATTGTAGGACTTATAAAGTAGCCATTTACGGTTTTCTAAGTCTTCAAATGCCAAATTTTGTACCGCCAGCGCATCTATCAATGCCGAATCATACTTAGCACTGTATTTATACGCTATCGCTCTATATACTAATATGCTTCCTTCAAAAGTCTCATTTGTATTTAATTGAAATGCCAAATTGAAACACCCAATGGCTTGGTCATACAAGTGAAAGTTGTTATAAAGTAAACCTACATTGTAGTATATTTTAGCATTCAAATTTGCATCATAAAAAACTTCAAGAGCTTTCAAGTAATGGTCAATCGCTTTCGAAGGACTTCTCTTCTTTTCATAGCCTCTAGCAATAGAAAATAAAGCATACTTTTTTGATGCTGCATCAAGATCAGCAGATTTCAAATATTGTTCTGCATACTTAATAGCTTGATCGTATTTCTTACTTTCCAATGAATTTATAGCACTGTCTAGCAGCGTTTGTGCCTTTAATGATAGGTTGATTGATAGAGCGGTAAAACATACAAAGACTGTAATTACTTTCATGTGTGTGCGTTATAGTAAACCCTAAATGAAAGATGAAAATTAACTAAAAAAAAGCAGTCTTCAGTAAAAATCAGAGGGCTAAAATACACTTATTAGACCCTCTAATATCATTTGATAACGTTTTTAACCACCAGTTTTCGTTTTACGGAACTCGTCGGCAGTAACGCCTGCGTCTTCATCATCATCGTCGTCACCAGAACTTGGCGAGTTCATTACCTCTTCAGTGGTTTGTTCTACTTCGCCAAACTGGTCATCACAGCTTGTCATAAATGCTAAAAATGCAACGGCGCTTAGTAATATCAATCTTCTTTTCATAATTGTAATAATTTGATCTTTAATTAATTGTAGCCGGGAATATTCCCTAAAGATCAAAAATAACCAATTCGAAAGGGTCTGATGCACCATACAGAAACTGAATGGTCAGTACGTATAATAAGAAGTAAAAGAATCGGAAAAAAGTAGTTCAGTCTACTATAAGCGAATCGAGCTTTTTTAAGTTTGTCTCATTACCAAATAATGAAGACTGACTAATGCGCTGCCTTCCAATAGACGATCTTTCTACAAGTGCAATAATTGACCTCGCCCATTGATAGAAGCGCATAGAGTTGATGAAAAGGGATTGTGCGATCTATGCCCATAGTCCGGCATTTGTTTAGTGTAACTAATAGATGATCGTAGCGGATATACAGTGTGTGTCATGTCCGCACCCTTTTTATTCTTTTTGCATAACACGATGAGCGTTTTTGGTATTGCATAAAAATTGAAATAAACGACAGCCCCAAAAGGGATAAGGCATTTGAATTAATTATATATATTTAGACCTTAACTGATTGCTAATCCAGTCTTTAGGTCATTTTTCATTGTTCAGATGTTTTTTGAGACCAGAGGCTGATGAATAGATACTGATTACAAGACTTTTTGTGCTATCTCAAAATGTATCAATGCACTGATGCATTGCTCTAAGGCAAACTATCATAAAAGGTTGGAACGGAATTGCGTAAGCCGAAAAGCATACAGAGTAGGCAAAATTTAATAGATCATTTTTATGAAACATTCAAACAAACCTGACGCGATGGCGAAGTTCATGGCATCAGTAGCGGTATTGTCTAAAGATGCCGAGAGTAAATTGAGAGGTGGTTATGCCGCTGTAAGCGAATTAGCCGGTGTAACAGATAATGACAGCTGTACAGGAAAAAATAAAGATTGCACCAACACTTCAGACTGTAAAGGCAGTGAAAACACAAACGTCTGCAAAAACAAAGGAGTCTGCTTTAGTTGATCATAAAAATCTTTTCAACTGTGATTGACTCTTTACAGAATCTTAATGTAAAACACATCAAACTCTAATTATGGAAAATCAAAAAAAAGATAGTGCAATGGAGCGATTTATGAGTTCTATTGATCAACTATCAAAAGACAAACAAGGAAAACTACGAGGTGGTTTTGTAGCAGTGTTCGCGGGCACTAATACTGCTACCTGTACAAACGAAGGCACTTGTGATGATACATCAAATGCTGACTTTTGCACCAATGAACAGCAATGCAAAAATTCATCAAATGATGTTTGCACCAACAGTGTGACCTGTTTTTATTAATTGTGGAATCTCAGAAGGTTTAGGGTAAGTAATTCCTTTGGAATTAGCTCTAAACCTTTACCCTTACGTGAAGCTAAAAAATCAAACATGAAAGCAAGCAAGTACAATTTCTTTTTTCCATACATGGAGAAAATAGTAGGTTTCAATTCTTTCACATCAGAATTTGCAGTGTTGGACACTTTTCTGAAAGACCTTTATGATGCTGCAATACGGGAAAATGGATTTGATCAACTCAAAGAGTATCATTCTGATTTTCATGAAATGTTGGGCAGCTTAGGTTTTATAGTCCCAGATGAAGAGGATGAGCTACAAAAGGTGATTGATCTTCGAAATCAAATTGACTTCAACGACACTCACTATCACCTAACCATCAATCCGACCATGAACTGCAACTTTAAGTGCTGGTATTGCTACGAAAGTCATATTAAGGGTAGTAAAATGAATCCTCAAAACATAGATAAAATCAAAAATGCAGTAGATAAAATATTAGCTGAACAGTCAAATTTGAAAACCTTTCACCTATCCTGGTTTGGCGGTGAGCCTTTGCTTTACTTTAAGGATGTGGTACAGCCATTGAGTGACTACATTCAGAAAAAATGCCAATCTGGTAATCTTCAATACTCTGTTGGGTTTACCACCAATGGCTATTTAATTGATCCAAATATGATCGAGTGGTTAAAGACTAGTCAGGTAGATCATCTACAAATTACACTTGATGGTCATAAGGAGCGCCATGACAACGTGCGAAACGTCAATAAGAACAAAGGATCTTACGACAAAATAGTATCTAATATTTTTGCATTGGCAGAAGCGGGAATCAAAGTCATTGTCAGGATCAACTATGACGACAAAAATCTGGATGATGCCTACCTGATACTGGAAGATTTTATGTCTATGACAACCGAACAGAAAAAGTTTGCACGATTCTCTTTCCATAATGTCTGGCAGATTAACTCACCTGATGTGCAAAAGTGCGAGGACATTGTAACTGAGTATCGAAAAAACGAGTTTCATGCTGACTCATATCTGTCTTCAATAGACGGAGTACGTGGTTCCTGCTACGCTGACAAGAAAAATCAGGTAACAGTCAACTACAATGGCGACTTGTATAAGTGTACGGCACGAGACTTTACAAAGGGAAACAAGGAAGGTCAGCTAACCGATGAAGGATTAACCTGGTATGAAAGGTATGATCAAAGACTCAACTCCAAGTTTAAGAATAAACCCTGCCTGGAATGTCCCATCATGCCGATTTGCAACGGTGGTTGCTCTCAGCAGGCACTTGAGAATCTGAACAGAGACTACTGTGTCTGGGAAAACTCAGGTATTGAGAAAAAAGACCTTGTGTTCAGCCGGTTTAAGAAAATGATTGAGGATTCTGAATATAGTCTAAATTTGTATTGATTATGATGAAACGACACTTTTTCACAAACCAAACTCCTTTGAAGGTGATTTTCATTTGTCTCACCTGCACATTCTTTCTTACATCATGTGAACAGAACTTGTCTGATGATGGTCCCTATATAGCAACAGCAGACACGGTGAAATGGGTCTTAGTTTACCCAGGGAGCCGCGAGAATATAATCAGCTTTAAGTTGAGAGATGGGTCTAACGTAGGTACAGATGCTTTTCCAGGTGCGAAACAGACTCTTTACTTCTCAAATAAAAACTTCGTCTTTGAAGATAAAAACTTTCCATTTTACAGTGATACAATCATCAATGTTCAGAAAGGGGATGAAAATTACGAAGTCAAAGTAAGGTTCAATGGAATTTCTTGCTTTTTCCCGAAAGAGTATAGGCAAAAGCACAATCAAGGTATACTAATTGAAATCCCAGAAGTATATGAATTAGCAAATATTCTGTGGGTGTTATCTCAAGAGGGAAAGTATTCGCAAACACTACCTAAGAACACTGATTACATTAGTGAAGTAGAACAATACTTCACGCCGTATCTGAAGCACCCAATTTTTGAAAAATTACAGGTACCTGACAGTTTGTACTTCACAAAATACTATGAGTTCAGAGAAAACAGTTTCACCTTTCAATTTGATGGTGATAAATTGGTCAGAAATGGTCCATTCTATTTTGTCTATGGTGAAGATCGAAGGAATTTCACCAGCTTTTTCACTGAACTGAAAACGCTGGTAGAGGATTTCGCAAAAACCAGTAACTACAGGCAATTTTATCAATCCCACAAGTCTTACTACGATTCTCTTGTCAGGGAACAGGCAGAAATGATTCCAGTTCGCAATATTTGGGATTGGATGGAGCGGGAGTTTCCCAATAATTCTTACCAAGCATACAGAGTAGTGTTTTCTCCATTGATCGGCGGATCACACAGCACACAAAATTTTTCAACCTTCGACGAAACAATAGACGATTGGTTCAGCGAATCTGTGATGTTTGTTTGTGGTAATCGCTATGCATCTGACAAGTCTCTATCTCGCGAGCAGATGAAGGGTTTGATGTCTGGAGTTTTCCTGACAGAGGTGGATCACAACTACGTCAACTCAGCAAGTAGAAAATACAGAGAGGATATTGATTCTATTTTTGAAAACCGTGACCTCTGGGCAAATGACCAAGCTCGGGGCTATCAGTCTCCAATGTCAGTATTTAATGAGTATATGACACACGCTGTTTATAGCCTGTGGGTACTGGAGAACTTTGATGAAAAAACCGCCAATTTTCTAATCGACCACCGGGAAAAACTGAACATCAAACGGGGTTTTATCAAGTTTCCTGAATTTAATCAGGCTCTAATCAAGATCAGCAAAGAAAACCCGGATAAAAAAACGATAGAATTGTATCCTGATATTTTGGAGTGGTGTAAAAAGTCAGCCCTTTAAAATCAGTTACAGGCTTGCCACAACCCCAACTAAAAATATCTGTGAAATAAAGGCTTTAACAGCTCGGTCTATTTATAGCGAACCGAGCTTTTTTATGTTTGTCTCATTACCAAATGCTGAAGACTGACCTATGCGCTGCAATTCAATTGATGATCTATTTTAAGGTGCAATAACTGATCTAGCTATTGACAGAAACGCATTGAGTTATTGAAAAGGGATTTGCGATCAGTGTACATAGTCTGACATTAGTATGTTTTGCACAACTACTTAATGATCGCTGCGGACATACAGTGCGTGTCGTGTCCGCTCCCTTTCTTCCCCACTGTATGTCATCTGATTTTTTGGTATGGAGAAGGATAAGACCTGAACACTCCAAAACAAGGTAGGGCATTTATCAAAAATGAAATATTTATGAAAAAGAAGCAGTTAAAGTTGGAGGACTTAAAAGTCAAGAGCTTTGTTACTGAGGTGACGGATGAAGACAGTGAAACCGTCAAAGGTGGTACCGCCTCCTGGTTGTATTATACTCTGCGGATGTCCATTTTTAATGCCAATTCCTGTCAACCGGAATGCAGAGATGGAGGCGATGAAGGTACGATTTCCGGAGTTGTTGTAGAAATAGATGGAGGACCACCGGCATGCTTGTTGGACCCTGTGGTAGTAGAGGGATAAGACACAATCAACGAGACAGAAGTAAATAATTGTCTAATTTGCTTCTGTCTCTTTATCAGATAAACCATAACTTGTTTTCATGAGATTCATTCAGGCAATACTGCTTCCTCTTATTATATTTTCTTGTGGAGGAAAACTAGAAAAGGAAAGCATTGATATTTTATGTCGCAACTTTTCAAAAGAAGAACTCTCGTATTATGCCGAAATCGGCTTTGGTACTGAATTTGGCACCGGAGATAACGATAGAAACTCAAAATGGAATAAGGATATTAAAATAAGGGTATTTGGTGTTCCCCCATATGCATCCGATACATTGTTATTAAAGAAAGTCGCCAATAAACTTAATGAGGTAATTGAGCCTATTAGCATTGAGTTAACTAAAGGTGACGATTACAACGTTGAGATGCATTTCGTGAGTCTTTTTGATGCTCACAAAGTTTTTGGCACAGAGGAAAGTCATTTTGGATCATCGGCTCAATTCAAAGCGCCATCTTTTTTGGGCAGTATTCAACATGCACAAATAGTAATTTATCATGAAAGTATCGAAAGAACCAGATCGAAATTGATTTGGGAAGAAACGATCCAGATATTGGGACTCATGCAAGACAGTCACAAATATCCTATGAGTGTCTTTAGTTTTAACGATAATAAGCTAAACAACAATTGGCACTTTAAAGAACCCTTACCAATTGATTTCCAGCTATTACGGATTCTTTATAATTATGATTTACCTGCTCATATAAAGAAAAGCGATTTTGTTAGTCAAATTGAAAAGTGTTTTTGAGGTACACCAATAACTTCGCAGACCAGCGTTATAATTAGTTTGTTCAAAATTCCTATTTTTAGATTCAACATTCACACTTAATTACGTAAACCATGAGATATTACCTTCAATCTTTGCTGATTTTTGCAGGACTCTTTCTGTTTTTCATTCGCTGCGACATTACTGAACCGGATTTAGAGAAAGACATTAGTGTCGCTGATGTTCAGGAGTACTATTCAAACTTAGGTCTCGATCATATCAATGGCCGATCAGATGAAATTAGCATTCTTTGGGAGCACGCCTCTTACAAAGATGTCACTACTGGAAAAGCACTTGTGTTCCCAATAGAATCAAACACCAGGCAGTATGTGAGCTTAGAAGAGCATAATACACTGGTTCCTATTGACCGAGCTACACATGCTTTTGCCTATAAAGATGAGGACGACCAGATTCATTTAGACTACGTGCTGGAACTCCAACTTGAAGATACTGACCTCTTTACTGGCTACACCATAGTGGGATCGTGGGGTA
>ERZ1740068.426-NODE-426-length-21245-cov-27.333412_pt1 | contig 21245 bp, 16 predicted proteins | sample MGYA00581735_ERZ1740068 | MGnify/ENA primary metagenome ERZ1740068 (study PRJEB43018, sample SAMN04849740) | marine metagenome | isolation source: floating plastic debris | place: Pacific Ocean | collected 2008-08-30 | study: EMG produced TPA metagenomics...
CTCTGACTCCTTCGGGATGATGAGGGGGCGCTTTTTCGTTGGCGAGTTTTTTGGGCTTTTTATACCAATTTCTCAAAGTCTGGTTATGGATAGTGAATCTAGGGCTGGAGCTTGGTTGACGATTGAGGATGTCTATCTGTCGTCTTACTTCTTGGCCTTGGTAAGTAGCTCAAGCAAGGAAATGAGGTTTTGTGAGAAGAGGTTCACGGCAGGGCGCGGGTTTCGCATTACTGACCTGAAAAAATAACCTCGATGATTGGCTTGTCCTACTTATTACGTAAACCACCGAGGTAGTGGTGCGATCGGAACGGTATTTCCGATCTGAATTGCCGAATAGCGGCAGTCTCCGCGATTGAAGGCCATTGCGCTACACCACTACCATCACCGAAACGTTCGAGAACTCGGGTCAAGCCTGGTAGGCGACGAGACTTTAACGATCGCCCTTGGCACCGAAGCGATAGCCTTTGCCGTAGACCGTATGAACGAGCTGAGCTTCGTCGCCCGCTGCGATTTTGCGTCGCAGCAGCCGCACCAGCGCCGCGAGTACGTTGCTGCTGGGCGGGTCGTCTTCGTCCCAGAGCGCCGTATAGATTTGTTGGTGGGTGAGCGTACGCCCGTAGTTTTCGAGAAAATAAGCCAGCAGGTCGGCCTCTTTTTCTGAGAGTTCGATCGCCCGTTGGTTACGGTAAGCCAAACGCGCAGCGCGATCGAGTTCGATCTCGGCACTGACGGCGTCCTCCTCGGTGGCGGCCAGCACCGGCGCGCGTCGCAGCAGCGCCCGCACCCGCGCCAGCAGTTCGCGTAGCTCGAAGGGTTTGACCAGATAGTCGTCGGCTCCTGCATCGAGCCCCATAACGCGATCGTCTAGAGTGTCTTTTGCGGTCAAAAACAGCACGGGGGTCGTGTCGCCGCGATCGCGCAGCGCCCGACACAGCTCGAGGCCGCTCAGGCCGGGCAGCATCCAGTCGAGCACTAGCAGATCGTAGGCATTGGCAATCGCCAGGTCGCGACCGTCGAGGCCGTTCGAGGCTGTTCTCACCGCATGCCCCTCGCAGGCGATCGCCTGCTCGAGTGCTTCGAGTAGCTCGAGTTCGTCATCGACGATCAGAATGTTCACCATAGCCGCATCCAATCGATTCACCCCATCACTGTGCCACTCTCCGACGACCTCGCGAACCGCAAACGACAACTCCGCCGCCAGTTCCTCAAACAGCGTCAGGCGATCGGGCCAGCGGACTGGCGCGCGCGCAGCAATCGTCTCTGTGAAAACGTGCGGGCGCTGCCGGTGTTTCAGACGGCGCGATCGCTGCTGGCCTTCGTCAGTTTTCGCTGCGAGCCCGACTTAAGCCCCCTTTACGATCGCGCGGATACGACTACCGAACGGTGCTGGGGTTTTCCACGCTGCCAGGGGCGCAGCTTGATTTGGCACCAGCGGCGTCGCGGCACGGCCTGGGTCTGTGGCTCCTATGGCATTAACGAACCGGGCGCGGATTGGCCGCCGGTCGATCTGACAACGGTCGATATCGTGCTGGTTCCCGCAGTTGCCGTCGATCGATCGGGCGGGCGACTGGGCTACGGCGGTGGCTTTTACGATCGCTGCTTGGAGCGCTCGGAGCTAAAAGACGCAATGACGATCGGCGTCGTTTTCGAGGAGTCCTACTGCGACGCGCTCCCCCGAGATCCTTGGGACGTTCCGCTCGACTACGTTTGCACCGAGGCGAGCGTCGATCGCATCGCGTCCTAGTCGTTCCGAAGCCCAAAAGCTACATCAGCGCCTGGCTCGACCGCAGCGCTGCCAAATCGAGACCCGCGAGCTGCGCGTAGGCATCCTCGATCGCCGCCTTGCCGCGCAGATAGCCGGTACTGCCGCCGGGGCAAATCCGCGCTAAAGTCTCAGCGGAGAAGCGCGCTTGCAATACCGCAACGCTGTCGAGCTGGCGAAACCAATGGAAGGTCTTGGCCGTGCGCAGCGGTGCGGGCGCGCCGTTTCGAGCGGGCAGGAGATGCCGCCCCGAGAACAGCACGCCGCCGTTGCGATCGAGGTGCAAACACGACGAGCCGGGTGTGTGCCCCGGCGTCCAGACGCCCACGAGGCCGGGGGCTAGCTCGATTTCGTGCTCGAAGCTCGTCACGCGCAGATCTGGCAGCAAATATGCCTCCTGCTCTTGAATAACGAGATCGCAGTCGAATTCTGCTTGAATCTTCTTCGCTTGGCCGATCGCGTCGCGGTGGGTTAGATAGCAGCTGTTCACGCCACCCCGCTCGGCTAAAAATGCTTGGCTTTCTGGCGTCCAGGCCGGTGCATCCACCAGGATATTTGCATCCTTTCTTACAATAAGATAGGCCGTCCCGCCCAGCGTCTCGCGATTGGGCGGAAAGGCAAACACCCCCTCTATAACGACCCGTGGTTGCTTGGGCATAAAATGACAGTCATTCTGCTCTTCATTCTCGGACTGATAACCTACACCATTCTGGTGCGTCGCGTCGCCACCGTCACGCGCACGCCCGTTTGGGTGCTGTGGCTCGTGATGATGACCCCCGCCATTCTGATGACGGCATGGGGGCTGGTGTTTGGAATGCAGACGCCGGTTCCGCCAACGCTTGCGATCGGGGCCTTCGGGCTGTGCTTTTCGCTCTATTGGTGGCTCGTGGCGATCGGTCGAATTGCACCATCCGAGAAAGATTCGCCCGAACGAGACGCGCTGGCCGCTGGCCGAGAAAGCTCGTCCAAATCGCCTGACGCTACGGCAAACATGACTTCAGACGGTGGCGAAAGCAGTGCTCGGTCCGAGGTGCAGTCTGAGGCTCGAGCCGAGACCCAGTCCGAGACCCAGTCCGCAGGGGACAAGCCGCGCCCGCCGCTGCGCCCGATCGATGCGGATGAAGAGCGGCAGCTCCGCGACTGCTTTAGCTGGTCGGTCTACGCCCTGCAACATCTGGAATACCGCCCCCAGGCGGTAATTTGTCGCGGCAATCTGCGGACGAACCCCGAGCGAGCTTATTCGACCGTCCGCAAAAATATCGAGTCGCATTTTGGCGATCGTTTTCTGGTCGTCTTCCAGGAAGATCGTCAAGATCGGCCTTTCTTCATGCTCGCGCCTAACCCGAACGCCACGGACAACCCCCACCCTCTGGCCGTCGCCACCGCTGCCAAACGCGCCGATCGTCCTGACGAGCGCCCTTGGGTGGCTGTCGGCTTGCTGTTTGCCTGTTTGTTCACGACAACACTGGCCGGAGTGGGCTTTATGCGTTTTAACACCGGGCAGTATCCCGAAAACCCGGTGGAGCTGCTCGACGGTCTGCCGTACGCTGTCTCGCTGCTAGCGATCCTGGCGACCCACGAGTTCGGGCATTTCTTCGCCGCGAAGCACCACAATTTGCGCGCTTCGCTGCCGTACTTTATTCCAGTGCCGTTTTTCCTGGGGACAGTGGGTGCGTTCGTTCGGTTGCGATCGCCCATGCCCGATCGCAAGGTGCTGTTCGACGTCAGCATTGCGGGGCCGCTGGCCGGATTTATGATGGCGCTACCGCTGTTTGTCTGGGGCGCGGCCCATTCGAGCGTAGTCGAGCAAACGGAAAGCTCCAGCTTGCTGAACTTCACCGAGCTACAGCCGCAGTTTTCTTTTTTGATGACGGCGGTGTTTCGCTTTGTTTTGCCTGAGGGGCTCGACCCTACCCAGGCGATCGCGCTGCATCCCGTGGCGATCGCGGGCTATCTGGGCCTTATCCTGACAGCTTTCAACTTGATGCCGATCGGCACGCTCGATGGCGGCCATATCGTCCACGCCATGCTCGGTCGTAAAATCGCGCGGCGCATCGCCCAGGTCGCCCGCTTTGTAATGGTGGCGCTGACCCTGCTGCACCAGGAGCTGCTGCTGTGGACGCTGCTGCTGTTTTTGATGCCGTCTCAGGACGAACCGGCTCTCAATGACATAACCGAACTCGACGATCGCCGCGATGCGATGGGTCTAGTGTGTTTGGTGCTGCTGGCGACGATCTTGCTACCTGCGCCGAAGCTGCTTTGGGCGGGGCTGAATTTTTAGGCATTGCGGGTTTGGGGGCGGAAAGCATGATGCCTGAAAACCTTGCCGCAAGCGCCCGGACAACCTAGAGAACAGACTTCTTGCACCAATCGCTGAAACGTTGCTGAATCTGGCAAAACGCTGGCGCTACGCGGTGGAAAGCCGAAATTTCCTGCGGTGCAGCCGTCTCGGCTGCTCGAGATCTTTGAATCGTGTAAGAGGTCTATCGTCAATTCAAAATTTAAAGCAACGATGAGCGACAGCCTAGACTTGCGCCAACGAGTAGTGGAATTTGTCCGACAAGGTGGCTCGAAATCAGAAGCCGCACAACTCTTCAACGTGAGCCGGGGGTGCGTCTACGCCTGGCTAAAACTGCCCCCCGACCAGCTGGCCGCTCGCAAGACCAGACCGAAGCGAGCTCGTAAGCTCGATATGCAAGCTCTCAAAGAGTGGACACCGTTGAAGTTCGATGGAAGCGGACGATCGAGCTAGAACCCAAACAGGAAGAACGGGTTTGACTGGGCTTGGTCTGTGATGCGTACGGCGTTCAGCGCTCGCTCGATCTGGATCTTGGTGTCTTCCAGGTGCGCCTGGGTGTAGGCGTCGAGCTGGCTGGAGCGACCCAGCGCTGCATCGAGGCGATCGTGGATACGGCGGAGGCTGCGACGCGCTAGGGTGCGAGCGTCCTCTGGGGCGTAACGGCGCTCGAGCATCATGTCGACCTGGCGGTTGACGTAGCTGCGCTGGAGTTCGCGACGCAGGTCGTTGACGTTTGTCGGCGTGGCGGTTTGCACCTCGCTCCAAATGCTGCGATCGAGGCGATCGAACAGCTCCGGCAGCGTCAGCGCCTCTCCCGGCTCGGACTTAAACTCAATTTCGCGAAGCTGCTCCAAACGCGAGGCCGACATCAGCCCGCCCAGCACGTATTTCTGAATCGACGAGACGCGATCGAAGGCGGGATATTCGACATCCGCGAACCAGTTCGAGCCCCAATGCGACCAGCGCGACGGCACGAGCTGCGCTAGCAGACCGTTGTCAAAGTTGAAGGCATCGGGTGCGAAGATGTACTCCGCCAGCAAATCGAGGCTTTCGAGCTGAGTCTCGCGGGCGATCGGCTCCAGGGGCACGCGGCGATCGCCATTTTCCGGCGACGTCCGGGTGAACGATTGACCGCCGATGTGTTCGAGCAGTACGAAGCTTTGGCGGAAGTAGTAGGACAGAATCAGGCTGAAGCGCGTGCGCATCTCATCCGCCGCGCCGCTGGAATTGGCATAGGTGGAGTCGAGGCGTTCCCACATGGCGCGGGCATTGTCGAACTGCTGGCGGGCGTAGGCGGTCGGCTCGCTAGTCAGGTCAAAGGCCGCGATCGTCGGATCGCGGCCGATCCAGGCGTCTTCGTCGTGGCCGTAGGCCAGCGAGGGGTCGTACTGAGCGCGGTTGGCGATCGCCATCAGGGCGTCGCGCTCCTCCGCCGGTGAGACATCGCCGAAGTCGCTGTAGCCGAACTCCACCGCCCAGTGATCGTAGTTACCCACCTCCGTCTGGTAGAACTGCCCCTGCTCGCCGCCCACCGGCGCGAGGTTCACCGGCGTGTAGTCCATGATCGAGGAAGTAATGCCGCGATCGGCTGCCGTCGTCGGATTGTTGAGTTCGGCCAGGGTCAGGTTCGTGCTGCCGTGGAAGTTGTGGCGCAGGCCGATCGTGTGGCCGACTTCGTGGGAGACGATGTGGGCGATGTACTCGTTGACGTACTTTTCGAGGTTCTCGCGGTATGGCAGCACGCCCTGGAGCAGCGGCATTGCCATCGCGCCGACGGCGGCCTGACCGTGGCCGAGGTTGCGGTGCGCGCCGAGGCCGGTGCGCCCGCTGACGCTGAGGGGGACAAAGGGGGGGATCTCGGCAAGACGCTGGCAGCTCTCGCCCTGGCAGCGCGCCTGGAGCGGCGTCAGGTCGATCGGGGCGGCGTTCGTCGGACGCGAGTGGGAGCCGACGAGCTGGCGCGCCAACTGCTCGATGGCCATGCTGTTGTCGTTGCCCAGGTAGGCCGAGACCTGGCGCGAGGCCAGCCGAGCAATATTGCCGTCGATCAAGATATCGGCGTCGAGAATTTCGCCCGTGAGCGGGTTGACGCGCGAAGGGCCGAGTCCGGCAAAGCCGACACTGTCGGTGGTCAGCCAGCGGACGACGTTGTAGCGGACGTCTTCGGGATCCCAGTCGGCGTTGTTGGGCATTTGCCGCACTTCGATCGCGTCGATAAAGCCCGCCTGCTCGAAGGCTGCATTCCAGGAGAGGATGCCGTCGCGTACGGCCTGCCGGTGCTCGTGGGGGACGGTGTTCTCGATCCAGAAGACGATCGGCTCTTCCGGCGGCGAGAGTTCGGCTTCGGGGTCGCGCTTTTCCAGATGCCAGCGCTGGATCAGTCGCACGAAGCGATCGGGGTCGCGCGTCCGATCTAGGTTCTGGTAAGCCGAGACAAAGTAACCGACGCGATTGTCGGCTAGCCGAGGTCTAAAGCCGGAGTTGTCCGGCAGCTCCGAGAGGCTGTAGCGAAAACCCAGCGAAAGGTTGCGGGCGTCGGGCAGGGTCTCCGGCCAGAACCAGAAGGGCTCGCCGCTGAAGCCGATGGTGGCCTCGAACTCGAGGTTCTCGGGATAGGCGCGCACGTCGTTGATAAACGAGGTGGACGAGTTGGGAGAGTAGCCCAGAAAGCCCAGCCAGCCGTTGAAGCCAGAGATGTCGCGGTTGACCAGCAGGTCGGTGAGGTCGATAAGGTACGAGTCGCGATCGGAGTGGGTGGCGACGATCGAGAACGAGTAGATCGTCGAATCGCTGAACGAGCGATCGAGAACAGCCGGGTTCGTGCCGCGATCGCCCGACTCGTCGAAACGAAACTTGACGTTCGGTAGCGTCAGATGGATCGTCTCGCCGCGCTTCTCGAGCTGAAAGGCAAAGTCCGCCATCGGCAGACCGTTGACGATGCCCAGCTCGCCGATGCCGCGCGAGAGCGTCGCGATCAGCAGGTAGGTGCGATCGAGGCGATCGGCGTCGATTTCGGCCAGCACCGTGCCGTCTTCTTCATTGTGATACAGGTCGATCAAGCCGCGCAGCTTCTCGGTGTCCTCGATCGCCAGCTCGAAATCGTCTTCTTCAGAGACTTCACTATCTTCGGTCTCTTCGAGTTCTTCTTCCGCGTTCTCTGCTTCGTCGCCCTCGACGGTTTCGATAGCTTCGCCGTCTTCGGTGGGCGTATCTTCCGCGCGAATCTCCGGCACGATCGAGCCGAGCAGTACGGTCAGCGTCAGGGCCGACAGTCCGGCCCAGAACTCGAAGCGTTTCATAGGTCTATATTTCACTAACTGAAATCTTAGTGCGGTGCTTTGAAAAGAATTGGGTGCGCTGGCCAGGGCGAAGCGACTGTCGCGGCGATCGCGTTCTGGCCACTCGGTCAGGCAACCCTGTAACCAGTGCGGTCTTATGTCTTCCATTATGTCTCGATTCTCGATTGGCTGTCGGCCCGACCCTCAACCCATCCGATCGCCCGCCCGCCCGCCAGACGGTGTACGATCTAAAGTCAAATTCTTTGTCAGATTCTTGCGTCCGAATCGTGCACCATCCCTCGAAGCTGACCCCATCCGAACGCCGCAAGCGTAAAGGCGGGCCGCCCTGGGCCGAACGCCTCGGGTTTTCGTTCGACTCGCCCCTGCTGCTCGCTTCCCTGGCGGCCAATGCCGTGTTCGTCGGCATCGCGGCGATCGGAGCGGCGCGCGCTCGGTTGAGCGCCGATCGCAGCGCCCCGGCCACCGTCATCGAGTACGCTCGCACCATCGACGATCGCCCGGAGCTAGATTCGCGCACCCTAGCGATCGCGCGCGGCGCATCCCCGAGCAAACGACGCTTTACCTATCAAGACTGGCTCGATATTCTCGAGCGCGAGGCTGAGGCGATCGCCCGCACCGAACCCGACCGGCTCTACGTGCTGGCGGGCGATTCGATTTCCCAGTGGTTCCCCGAGGCGCTGCTGCCGCCCCAGGCGGACTGGCTCAACCAGTCGATCTCCGGCGAAGGCGCGAAGGGTCTCTACGATCGGCTGACGTTCCTCGACGATACCGACCCGAACAAAATCTTTGTGATGATCGGCATCAACGACCTGCTGCGCGGCATGGACGACGAGACGTTGCTCGAACACCAGCGCAAGATTATTAAAGACATTCTTTGGATTCACCCGGATGCCGAGGTGATCGTCCAGTCGATTCTGCCCCACGGCGACGACTCCGCCACCTGGGAGGGCCGCGACAGACTCGACAACATTTCCAACGATCGCATCCGAGCGCTGAACGATCGTCTGGCCGCGATCGCCGAATATGAAGGCGCGACCTTCCTCGATCTCTACGACCTGTTCGGCACCGCAGACGGCAAGCTGCGCCCGGAGCTGAGCACCGACGGCCTGCACCTAAACGAGCAGGGATACCTGGTGTGGCGCACGGCGCTGATGGTTTTCGATGAGGACGGCGACAAGCCGATCGACGCGCTAACGCCGGACTCCGATCGCGTGGCACGCACTTTCAAATTCCGAGCGCCGTGAGCCCTAGCAACCGGGCGAATCAACGAGCCCTCGACCTGCGAGCGGCTGGCTGGCTGGCCGCGACGATGGGCCTGGGGGCGATCGCCGCGCCCGCTCTTGCCGTCGAGATGCTGGAGCGCCCGGATGGCGGTCGCGCCGCTGTCGATATTGCCATCGACACCGCCATAGACACCGTTATCGATCGACCGGCAGACTCGCTGCCCCTTGCCGCCCTCGACGATATCCGCACGAATGGCATCTTTCGCGTCTCCGTGGCCCGCCGCGCCGTCCCGCTCAGCTACCGCTACCCCGACGGTCGCCTCGACGGCTACTGCCTCGATCTAGTCGCCGAAATCGTCGAGGCCATAACCACCCAGCTCGATTTGCGCCGCCCGCCCCTGGTCGAAATCGTGACTAGCGATCTGGGAACGCGTTTCGATTTGGTTCGCGATGGAGTGGTACACCTCGAGTGCGGCCCCAATACGATTCGCGAGGTGGAAGGCGTTGCCTTTTCTGCACCGTTTCTCGTGACCGGCATGCAGTTTATCTCCGAGCGCGAGTCGCGCCTGGAGAGGCGGCTATCGGGAACCGATCTGGGTCAGGTGGGCGTTTTGCGCGACTCGGCAACGTCGGAATTTATGGGCGATCGCTACGCCGATACGACCCTGGAACTGTTTGCCGGGGACGAGGCCGTCAAGCGGGGCATCGAAGCGCTTCAAGGTCGGCTCGATGCCTTTGCCACCGACGGCCTGCTGACGATTGGCGAGCTGGCGATCGCCGGGCGATCGCTCTCCGACTACCGCATCTATCCCGAAAATCCCCTGCTGTGCAGCCCGTATGGCTTGCTGCTGCCCGCCGACGAGCCTGAATGGCAGGCGATCGTCGATGGCGTTATCAATAGCGAGGCGGGCGCGCGACTCTGGGCGGAGTGGTTCGGCGCGATCGATGCTTACCTCGAACCCGCCGAGCAGTTTTGCGGCGTCGAGGTCGTCCCCGCCCGCGCGACGCGCCAACCGTAGTCGGGACTTACGCCCGTTTTCCCACATTCCCATGACTCCATCTCCGCCACCCGCCGACCCGAATCGCCAAGTCCCGTACGAAGGCCCGCACGAAGGCCCGCGCGATGCTCCGTGTAATTTCCCGCACGAAGTCTCGCACGACGCCCCAACCCGTTACACCTCTGACGACGGCAAAGCGTTCGACTACTTCGGCGATCGCGTCTCCTGGCTCGATCGGCTGCGGATGCAAGCTTCGCTGCGGGTGCGGCGACAAATGTACGAATGGATGCGCGATCGCCTCGGCGGCATGGCGGGCAAAACCATACTCGACCACGGCTCGACCCCGGATACCGAACATATCGATAGCAACTGCTTTATCGAGTGGGCGATCGCCGACGGCGCGACGGTCTACGCCACCTCTCCCGAGCCGATCGACCATCTGGAACAAGTTTTCCCCGGCCTGTGCGTTCTGACCTTTCCGCCCGCGCCCGGTACGACGCCCCGACTCGACTGCGTGCTCTCTTCCGCGACGATCGAGCACGTCGGCAGCGAAGCCAGCCAGATCCAGTATTGCCGCGACCTGCTGGCCCTCGCGCCCCGGCTCTGCCTAACGACCCCAAACCGCTACCACTGGCTCGACTTTCATACCAAAATCCCCTTAATCCACTGGCTACCGCGCCGCTGGCATCGGGGGATTTTGCGGGCGATCGGCCTGAAGTTTTGGTCGTTTGAGGCCAACCTGCGCCTGCTCTCCAAAGCCGACCTCGATCGCATTCTGCGACGCAGTACGTCCTCTAACTCAAACATACCCGAGCCTAGCGAACCGCTTACGGTAGAGTGGTGTGAGCCAAAATTCCTCGGCTGCGTTTCTAATCTCGCCGTGTGCGTGCAGCGCGAGTAAAGCCGCGAACTTTGGCCGACTGTGTTCTAGCGCTTTAGAGAGCATTCAAGATCGTGCAGGTTACCCCGACGAGTATTCCCGACGTCGCGATCGTCGAGCCCAAAGTCTTCGGCGACGATCGCGGCTTTTTCTTCGAGAGCTTCAACCGCGCCGCCTTCGAGCAACAGGTAGGCGTCTCGGTTAACTTCGTCCAGGACAACCACTCCAAATCGAGCCAGTGGGTGCTGCGTGGCTTGCATTACCAAATCCAGCAGGCCCAGGGCAAACTAGTGCGTGCCAGCGAAGGAGAAATCTTCGATGTGGCCGTCGATCTCCGCAAAAGCTCGCCCACCTTCGGCCAGTGGGTTGGCTGCCTGCTGACAGCGGACAACAAAAAGCAGCTCTGGGTTCCGGCGGGCTTTGCCCACGGTTTCCTGGTGGTGTCACCGACGGCGCAGGTACTCTACAAAACCACCGACTATTACGCGCCCGAACACGAGCGATCGCTGCTCTGGAACGACCCGAAAATCGGCATCGACTGGCCGATCGGAGGCAATACGCCCCAGCTTTCAGCGAAAGACAAAGACGCCGCCACGCTCGATCGCGCCGACCTGTTCGAGTAGTGCCATCCCCGACAGTTCGGCCCTGCCTCGATCGCCCGGACGCGCAATCCAAAGAAAACCTTAATAAACGTTCCGACGGGGAACTTCGGCAGTGTGCCGATCGACGTAGATTTCGAGTAGCGATCGCCGGATCTACCTCGATTTCTCTTGTCAGAAAATACTAAAGACGCCTGCGAGTCTTGCTCCATCTATTCTTTGGAGAACGTGCCATGTCCGAACGACTTCATTTCGCTCCAATTCTCGCGCTCGCCCTCCTGAGCGGACTGGTGCTGGATCGCCCCCCCGCTCTGGCTCAAACGTCGCCGAACTCGGTCGACGCGTCCGGCTATGCCAGCATGAGCGCCCGCGACTTGCACCTCGATCGACTCAACTACGTCGCCGAGCCCGAACCGATGCCGTCGGACGAAGTGATGCCGATGCAGTCGCGGCGGCAGGTTCCTGAGGCGGTCGAACTCGAACCCGTGACGATCGAACTCAACGATCCGACTCTCTCAACTCACGAGCAGCGAAGCAGTTTTTCGATTGGCTCGCCCCTCGATTAGCGCTCTTGGACTCACTCAGCCCGAGTCATTAATTTTTAAAAATCATGAGCTGATTCGCGCGGAGCGATCGCATTTCGCGCGAAAAACCCTAAATAAAGGCGCGATCGACAGTGTGAATCGATCGCGCCGGTCAACTACGCAGAGCTAACCTCAAGACAAGAGGAAACAGAGAAGCGAACCTAAAACTCGATAAAAGCCGCGTCATCACTTCGCGACGGAGTTTTGAGGTTTTCCCCATTCTCGATTGCGCCTTGCAGTTTGTCGAGAGGGGTGTGCCAATTCCCTAACTGGTTCTGCCGGACAATCCGTACGCTGGAGTACCAGAGCGTCTCCGTGCGATCGCGCAGCCAGCGCCAGTCTGGAGACGCCGACAACAGCACCCATACGGGTTTGGCGAGCGCTCCAGCCAGATGCACGATCGAGGTATCGACGGCAATAACGGCATCGAGCCGCGTCAAAATTTCAGCACTGTCGCCGAAGTCGCGGGCGAGCTGGCCGAGGTCGGTGAGGGTATTGGACTGGCAGAGGCGATCGAAAAGCGATCGGTCGCGATCGCGAATCTCGGGCTGCAGGCTGTAGAAACGTACGGGTCGCCCGTCGTGGGTGCGGCGTATCTCGAACAGCCGCGAGAAAGTTTCTAGCGGTATCGATCGGCGGAAGTCTTGGCCGTGGGTGGGGCTACCCGACCAGGCGACACCGACCCTGTAAGTATGCGGATCTTCTGTGGCGAGCCACGACTCTAGCTCGGTTCGCGTCTCGCTGTTATTAGCGTCGCGCCATCCTGGCGATCGCAGGTAGGGCACGTTGCGCGGCACGGTACCGATCGTCGTGCCGCATAGATGCGGCAAGCTCAAGCAAAAGGCTTGGCGATCGCGGTGCGGATCGAGCGGGGGCAGCGGTTCGCCAACTTCGACGATCGCGGCAACGCCGGGAAGCGTCCGAAGCAGGCGGGTCAGCGGCGGGCGCGACTCGACAATAACGCGCATGCCCCGTTGCTGGAGCCAGGGAATGTAGCGCACCGTCTGGATCGCATCGCCGAAGCCCTGGGACATCCGCAGCAGCAGCGTCCGACCGCCGAGGGGCGCGCCGTCCCAAAATGGCGGATCGCGCCGATCGATGTGGGGCGGCAGGGGGTTGCGATCGAGCCGCACTTCGTAGTCCCGCAAGCCCTCCTGCCAGCGACCGGCTTGCAGCAGCGCGAGCGATCGCTCCCAGCGGATGTCGCGGTGGATAGAGGCCCCGGGCGGGGCGATCGCCTCAGCGCGGTCGTAGCAATGCAGGGCGTCGGCAACGCGATCGAGGTCGCGGTAGCAGTTGCCGAGGTTGAGGAGTGCCGGAAGCGAGTGGGGATCGATGGCGATCGTCTGTTGGAAGGCGGCGATCGCGCGGGTCAGGTCGTGGCGGTGGACGGCGATCGAGCCGCTGAGGAGGGCGAGTTGGGTACGCTGCTGGGGGGCGAGCTGTCGGCTCGCGAGGGTGGCGCAGAGGCGATCGGCAGTGTCGAGGTCTTGGTTTTGGAAGGCGACGATCGCGGCTTGGGTTTGCTGTTGGAGTGAGGGGTTGGCGATTGGGGTGAGGGGTCTGGGGTCTGGGCGGTTGGGTTCGATCGGCGGGTCATTGGACGGTTTTGCGGGCGCATTGCCATGCGCCCCTACGAGGGCAATTTCTTCACGGACGCGCTGCGACAGTTCTCGGCGCATCGTTGCCACCACTGACGCCCAGTCGCCCGCCGTCGGCTGGCGAAACAGGCGCGTCTGCGGATACCAGGGCGTGTCGGCGCGATCGCGCAGCCAGCGCCAGTCCGCCACCACCTCCAGCGCCACCCACACCGGCTTGCCCAGCGCCCCGGCCAGATGCACCACCGCCGTATCGACGCTGATGACCAAATCCATTTCTCGAACAAACGCCGCCGTGTCGCTAAAGTCGAGCAAATACGGGTCGAGATCCACCAGGCCGAGCGACAGGAAACGCCGCCGATCGCGGGGCTGTGGGTCTTTTTGCAAGCTAAAGAAGGTTACGTTCGGTACGTCCAGCAGCGGCAGCAGCGCATCTAGGCCGCACGATCGCGTTTCGTCGCCCGTGCGCGTGGCACTGCCCGCCCAGACGAGCCCGACCCGCAGCGCGCTGCCAACCCCGCTCGACATCAGCAGCTCGCGCCCCGCCGCCGACAGCGTTCCCGGCTTCAGGTACGGGACTGATGCGGGTACGGCCTCGGGCGTGGTTTGGAAATGTCCGGGGAGGCTCATCAGCAGCGTGTAGGCGCTGACCGGTGGCGGCGTCTGGCCGGGTTGCAGGATGCGATCGGCCATCTCGGGCAGCGTCGCCAGCAGCTTCGCCAGCGGTGGGCGACAGCCGAGAACGACATCGATATCCTGATCGCGCAGCATCGGCACGTAGCGAGCAAACTGGATTGCATCGCCCAAACCCTGCTCGGCCATCACCAGCAGACGCTTGCCCGCGATCGCGCCGAAGTCGCCGTCCCAAAGCCGCAGCCCCGATCGATGGCGCTGCATATCGCGGATAAAACCGCGTCGCGTCGGGCGCGCGTCGTAGTTCGTCCAGCCACGCGTCCAGTCGCCGAGGGCGAGCTGCACCATGCCCAGATGGCATCGGGCTTCGTGCTGATTTGGATCGCGATCGACGATTGCCGCAAACGTCCGCCGCGCCAGCGCCAGGTCGCCGCCATTGAGCGCGCGGTTGCCCGCCGCCAGCGCCAGATTCAGCGCATCGAGACTGAGGGTGAGATCGTAGAGCCCGATCGCCTCGGTGCTGGCGCGATCGAGTTCGCCGCGATCGAGCAGGTCGCGAAGGGTGCGCAGGGCGATCGACAAGTCTGACGGCATGGGTCGGGGGCGGGAGGGCAAATCCAGAAGTAGAGTAGCCCAATTCAGAAGTCCGACTTTTCCAAAAGTTGCGAAAAGTCGGACTTCTCAGTTACCGCAATCCCGCCAAACTCTTACTAGAAGCCCAACGCCTCGCGATCGCACTCGCCGCCCAGCGCCGTGACGATCGTGCAGGTGTTGTAGGCCAACATCGCCGGGTAGGTCTCCGCGCCCTTCACTTCGGGGTCGGGGCTATCGACCAGCAGCGGGCTCTCGGCGACGATGATGCCCGCCTCGCGTGCCACAGACTCTACGAGCTGCGGGCTGGAGGTCGATTCGGAGAAGAGCGCCGGGACGCCGCTGGCTTTGACGCGATCGGCGATCTCGGCTAGTTCGGTGGGCGTCGGCTCGTCCGCAGGGCTGAGGCCGGACAGGGCGCTGGCTTGGGTCATGCCGTACGCCGTCGTGTAGTAGTTAAAGGCATCGTGGGACGTGACGAGCTGGCGGCTCTCTTCCGGAATCGAAGCGATCTGCTCGGCGATCCAGGTATCGAGGCTGGCGAGCTGGGTTCGTAGTTCGTCGGCGTTGGCCGCGAAATCGTCGGCGCTATCGGGCGCGATTTCCGACAGGCGATCGGCAACGACCGAGACTAGCTCGCTACCGATGCTCGCATCGTGCCAAACGTGGGGGTCGGGGTCGTCGGCAGCGTGGTTGTGGCCTGCATGGTCGTGACCTTCATGGCCTTCTTCTTCTTCGTCATGGTCGTGGCCTTCTTCTTTCTCTTCGTCATGGTCGTGGCCTTCGTGGCCTTCGTGATCTTCTTCGTCATGGTCGTGGCCTTCGTGGCCTTCGTGGCCTTCTTCTTTGTCGTGGTCGTGGCCTTCGTGACCTTCTTCTTTGTCGTGGTCGTGACCCTCGTGGTCTTCATGTTCGTCACCGTGGTCGTCATGGCCGCCGTGGGCGTCGCCAAAGGTCATCGGCTCGGGAACCGCCACTTCGGAAACCGCGACGATCTGTGGGAGGATCTCCGCAGCTTCGCCGTCCTTGGCACTGTCGAGAACCGAGTCTGCCAGACCGGGCGTGAGGTTGTAGCCGTTGTAGAGAACTAAATCGGCAGTCTCGATCGCGGCCAAATCCGACGGCTTGAGGCGGTAAGAGTGGGGGTCTTGTCCCGGCGGCATCAGGCAGGTCAAATCGACCGCATCGCCCGCGACGCCCTCGGCGATATCGCACAGCAGCGCCGTCACGGCCACCACGGACGGCGTCTCGCCCGAGGCGCTTTGCTCGGCACTGGCCGTCGGGTCGTCCGTCGCTTCGGTCTCACCCTCCGGCGCTGGCGCGGCGCATCCCGCTACGATCAGTCCGAAAACCGCAACGCACCGCTTGCCGAACTCTAGATATCCCAAACGATTTAAATCGCTCATGCTCGTTACTCCATTGGTTCTATTCCGTCCCGCCCACTGGCGCGATTCTAAGGATGCGCTATGACAGAGGAATGCGGTGACACGACAAGTACGATGATAATCATTCTCATCTTTGTCAGCCGCTGAATCGCACCCTTTTTCGCTCCCCTCCTTCACATCTCGCGCCGGTCGCTCGCCGCGCGCCTGATTTATGCGTCAGACTCACACCCTTCGACCGGCCCGACTCGGTTTTGCCCGCATTCGGCAGTTTTTCTGGGCGTTTTGCCTGGGATGCTTACTCGCTTTGGTTGCCGCAACGCCCTGGAGCGAGACTGGCAGTGCGGCGATGGCTTCAGAGGCGCAGTCGATCGGCTGGCCAGATCTGCGACCTGCGGGCGCGGAGGTGTTCGAGAATCCCTACGAGGGTCTATCGGAACCGCAGCTGATCGACCTGTCCGAGCTGGTGCGCCTGAAGACGGATATCGCACTGGGCGAGCCGAATGTCGATCGCGCCGAGGTCGATCGCCTCTATCGCAAGCTTTCCGAGCAAGGCGTCGATGTGGACGATCTGCTACGCGAGATCGATCGCGCCCGCAGCCGCCAAAACGAGCGCGTCACGGCGGTTAACTCCGAGTTCGACGGCGAACGAGTGCGCCTCGCGGGTTACATGCTACCGCTCGAGCGCGGAGCGCGGGGCACCGTCGGTCGCTTTTTGTTGGTTCCCTTCGTCGGAGCGTGCGTCCACGTGCCGCCGCCGCCGCCGAACCAGGTGATCTATATCGAACCGGACGCGCCGATCGAGGATATCGGCCTCTTCGCACAGGTTTGGCTGGAGGGGACGCTGCGGAGCGCGCCGTCGCGGCACTCGGTGTTTCGCGTGGACGGCTACCAAGAGGTAATCGTCAGCTACGAAATCGAGATGAGCGCGATCGAGCCCGTGCCCGCCGTCGAGCTATCCGATCGCGCCGCTGCAGGCGAAAATATATTGACGATGCCGTCGGCGCTGGACGAGATGGAAATCTCCTGGTGGGAGGGCATTCAGCTCCGGATCGCGACGATCTTTGCCAATACGATGGTGGCGATCCAGGCCGACCCGTCCGGGCGGACGCTGCTGTTGGGTCTGGCGGTCTGCTTCGGTTACGGCGTGCTGCACACCCTCGGCCCCGGCCACGGCAAGGCGGTGATTATTTCCTACTTCGTCGGGTCTGGCGGCAGCTTGCGGCGCGGGCTGACGATGGGCGTGCGGGTCGCGGTGTTCCACGTGTTCTCGGCGATCGCGATCGTTCTGGTCACCGACCTGGTGCTGCGCCACGCGCTGGGCCTCGCGCCAGAGAACTATCCGATCGTGCGACTGGTCAGCTACGGCTCGATCGCCATCATCGGCGGCTGGATGCTCTGGCAGGCGCTGCGATCGCCGATCGTCGAACTCGTCCCATCCGAAGCGCCCGCCCAATCCAGAGAAGAAAAACAAGAAGTCGCCAAAGCCTTGCTCTACCCCAGCCTCAGCGACAGCGTTCTGTCGTCGCGCAGCGCCACCGCGTCGCGCAGCGCCACCGCCCTGGCCGACCGACCTACTAAACCAAAACCCAAAGCCGCCCCGGCGGCGAGCTGGCGGCATGCAGCGGCCTGCCGGTGTTTTACCTGTGGTGACGATTCGGCGTCGGGGGGCTGGTTGTCAATGGCGATCGGGGCGATTCCGTGTAGCGGCGCGCTGGCGATTTTGCTGTTCGGGCTGGCGCACGACATGGTGTGGACGAGTATTTTGCTGACGATCGCGATTTCGGTGGGGATGGCGATTACGCTGGCGGCGATCGGGATTGCGGCGATTTGGGGTCGGAATCTGGCCGATCGGCGCATCATCGAGAACAGTGCGAATGCAGAACGCTTTGCGGCAATCGCCCATGCAATTCGGGTGGTCGGTGCGGGCTCGGTCTGTGCGATCGGGCTATTGCTGTTCGGCGCAACGTTTATGTTGGGATTTGCACGATAGAGGTCGGGTGCGACGGGCGAGGACGGGAAGCGAATCGAGGCGGGTGGCGGTGACGGCGACGAGGTGAACGAAGCAAATGTCGATAGCTGCGGTCAGGATGCCGAACGCAATATCCACAACGACAATCGCCACAATCTCTGGCGGTGGCTGCGCCAAGTTGAGAATTGCTGTGTTTGGTACGAGTCACTTGAAAAATCGGGTTGTGCGAATGAAATCACTCATTTTCACCGTAGAAATACGCAATTTTTGCTATTAGAACGAAATTGCTCGGAAATCTCGCAGGTGAATCCGAGTCGTCTGTTACGATCGGATTGCACCACGCCACGGTTTATTTCTTCATGTAAGCTGGCGCGCCAATCGATGCCCCGCCCTTCAGGCTTACGAAAAGTAAGACTCCGGGCTACCGGGCCGCCTCGAGCCGCCAGCCAGCTTTTGCCGATAGCCCGTGGGTTCCAGCACTTCCTCCGCATCACCACCATGTCGAAAACGGCACACCATAAACTAAAGGGTCAGAGTCTCGAACTCTTGCAGCGCTATCGCCAAGAGCCCTCGACGCGGGTTCGCAACCAAATCGTTCAGCTCAACCTCGGTCTCGTGCGTCGGGAAGTTTACCGTTGGCTCGATAACTGTGGCGAATCGTTCGACGACTTACTGCAAGTTGGCAGTATGGGCTTGATTCGCGCGATCGAGCGTTTCGATATTTCAAAAGGCGTCGCCTTTAGTTCGTTTGCCGTTCCCTACATTCGCGGCGAAATCCAGCACTACCTGCGCGATCGCAGCACTACGGTGCGCATCCCCAGGCATTACATCGACCTGAAGCGCAAAGCGTCCACTGCCGCCCAGGCGCTCCGGGACGAACTCGGGCGCGCACCCAGCGAAGCAGAGATTGCCGATCGCCTCGACGTGTCTGTCGAAGCCCTCAGCGACGCCCATCTCGGTTACCGCAACCGCGATCCACTCAGCCTCGATGCGCCCGTCGGCCAGCAGGAAGACGAAGCCCTGAGCCTCGGCGCACTCGTTCCCGACCAGCGCTACCGAAGCTTTCAGCTTGCTGAAGAAGACCGCCTGCTGCTGCACCAAGCTCTTAACAGGCTCGAAGCCGGAACCTGTAAGGTTCTCGAGTTTGTCTTCCTTCACGATATGACCCAGAAGGAAACGGCAGAGGAGCTGGGCATCAGCGCCGTTACCGTTTCGCGTCGACTCAAGCGCGGCCTGAATTCGATGAAGTCGTTCCTGCAAGCGCCTGACGAGTAGCGCCGTTCGCTTGCGCAGTCGGAGGTGATTAGGCCGTCGCGATCGCCTGCGAAAGCGAAATGACGGGCAGGGCGCAGTAGACACACAGCTCGCTAGCGACTTCGATCGCCTCGGTTTCCGTCTTGCCCAGATGCATCGCGGTTAGGGCAAAGTCCTCTCCCGCGCCGATCGCGCCGAACTCATTGATGCGATCGACCAAATAGCCGTCGCAGATGCGAAACGCTTCGCCCTGGAAGCCGAGAAGGTAGTGGTTCTGGCGACCGAAGCTCTCGTTTTTGGCCCGCGCCCAGTCGTAAAACTCCACGAGAAAGTCGAGAACGGCGTCGGTTGTGGCGGCTTTGGGCTTGTGCGTCTTGGCAAAGAGAAATAGAAAGCTCAGCTCGACGCTGTAGCCAACGCCGCCGATCGTCATGTCGTTGACTTCGACGAGCTTGGTGAGTTCCGTAACGCGCTGCGATTCCTGCCGGTAGCCGACGGTGCGGATACTGTCGGCGGCAAAGTCGAGGCGATCGGGATATTTGCGGACGGCGACGACACTCATTTGTGCTGTTCCTTAAATTGTTGAAGAAAGTATTGTAGGTTTGGCGCTGCGGCTGTGTTGCAACGTGCTTTCGTTTCTCGTGCTAGGTTGCCTGCCAGCGTTGAGCCGCGAAGGTCGCGCCTAGAGAAATTCGGCCACGCGATCGGCGGCGATCTGTAGCGTCTGCGGGTCGCGCACCAGCGCAAAGCGCACGTAGCCCTCGCCACTCTCGCCAAAGCCCGCACCGGGCGAGAGCGCCACGCCCGTCTCCTTCACGAGCCGCACGCAGAAGTCGATCGAATTCGCGGCCCAGTGCTCCGGCAGCTTTGCCCAGAGGTACATCGTCGCGTCGGGTTTGGGGACGTGCCAGCCGCGTGCCGCGAGAGCTTCGACGAGGCGATCGCGCCGCGCTCGGAAGGTGTTGACGGTTTCGGCGACCTGGCGGTCGTCGCTTTCCAGCGCCGCGATCGCACCGCGCAAAATGCCGCGATATTGATTGAAATCGACGACGGCTTTAATGCGCCGCAGCGCCAAGATCACGTCCGCATTGCCGATCGCGTAGCCCACCCGAAAGCCGCCCATGTTGTAGGACTTCGACATGGTGAAGAACTCGATCGAGCGCTGCTTGCCCGTATCGGCCTGAAGCACCGAAGGCGGGCGATCGCCCCCAAAAACCAGATCGCCGTAGGGAAAGTCATGGGCGAAGACGAGGTTATGACGCTCGCAGAAGGCGACCGCCTCGCGGAAAAATTCCAGGTTAGCGGTCGCGCTGGTGGGGTTGTGAGGATAGCTGAGAACGAGCAGGCGGGCGCGATCGAGCGCAGCGGCGGGAATCACGCCAAAGTCGGGCAGAAAGTCGTTCTCGGCCAACAGCGGCAGAGTATGAATTTTGCCGCCCGCCAGGTGGACACCGCCCGCGTGAGAAGGGTAGCCCGGATCCTGGAGCAGCGCGTAATCGCCCGGTTCGAGCAGCGCTAGGGGCAAATGTGCCGTGCCTTCCTGAGAGCCGATGAGTGGCAGCACTTCCGTTTCGGGATCGACGGGAACGCCGTAGCGATCGGTGTACCAGCGGGCGGCGGCTTCGCGGAAGTCGCGGGTGTCGTTAAAGAGCAAGTATTGATGCGTAACCCGGTCTTGCAAGGCGTCGGCGATCGCCTCGAGCACCGGTGCGGCGGTGGGCAAGTCCGAAGAACCCAGCGACAGATCGATAAGGTCGCGTCCGGCGGCGAGCGCGGCGGCCTTAGCGCGATCCATATCGGCAAAGACGTTGCGTTCGAGGGGGGCGATGCGCTGGGCGAAGCGAAGGGGGCGAGCGGCGGAACTCATGGCGCGGCGGGCTAAAAATGGCTGGGGATGCTGAAAACACTGTGCCACATTCCCTTGGCGGGGCGGCGAACGAGGCGTTCCTTTCGGTGGCGCAGAAAGTACGACTTTCTAGAGAAGCAAACGTTAGACCTCTTGCACGAATTGAAAAGGCCGAGATTCGATCGCTGAGCGTAGTCGTTGGCGTAGCCTCTGCGAAGCAGATAGTGCGGCCACTTTTCGCAATAGCACCCAGGCTATCGGCGAGGCCGACGCTTCGCGAACGACTCCGCTCAGCCTTCGAGATTTTGCTTTTTCCAAGCCCAGA
>ERZ1740068.427-NODE-427-length-21244-cov-6.190618_pt1 | contig 21244 bp, 19 predicted proteins | sample MGYA00581735_ERZ1740068 | MGnify/ENA primary metagenome ERZ1740068 (study PRJEB43018, sample SAMN04849740) | marine metagenome | isolation source: floating plastic debris | place: Pacific Ocean | collected 2008-08-30 | study: EMG produced TPA metagenomics assembly...
TTTTCGATCTGATCACGGAGCGCCGTGCACCCGATCGCAAAGGCGCGCCGCTTGGTCCGGATCAAGGCGCGCTGCAGGAAAAGGAGGCGGACAAATGAGTACGCTTCTAGAGGTGTCTGGCGTCTCCGTATCTTTTGACGGGTTCAAAGCGATCAACAACCTGACCTTCGCCATCGGCGAGGCCGAGATGCGCGCCGTGATCGGCCCGAATGGCGCGGGCAAAACCACCTTCATGGACATTGTCACAGGCAAAACCAAACCCGATGAAGGCCGCGTGCTTTGGGGCGACAAGTCGGTTTCGCTCTTGTCCATGAGCGAAAGCCAGATCGCGCAGGCCGGCATCGGCCGCAAATTCCAACGCCCCACCGTGTTCGAAGATCAAAGCGTGGCCGACAACCTCATGCTCGCGCTGAAGAAATCGCGCGGCCCGCTTTCAGTGCTGCGGTTCAAGCCCTCGGCCAGCGACATGGAGCGTGTCACCGAACTGGCCGAGGAAATCGGCCTCCTGCCCGCGCGCGATCGCAAATCAGGCGAGCGCAGCGACGGGCAGATACAATGGCTGGAGATCGGCATGTTGCTCGCGCAAGATCCGCGCCTTTTGCTGGTGGATGAGCCTGCAGCGGGCATGACAGTGGCCGAACGGGAACACACCACGGATATCCTGGTGAAGGCAGCTGAAACCCGCGCCGTCGTCGTGGTGGAACACGATATGGAGTTCGTTCGCCGGCTTGGATGCAAGGTGACCGTGCTGCACGAAGGCTCGGTGCTGGTGGAAGGCTCCATTGATCACGTCACATCGGATGAAAACGTCATTGAGGTGTATCTTGGCCGGTAGTTTGATCGAGGTCGAAAATCTGGCGCTGCACTATGGCGGCAGTCAGATCCTGAGCGAAATCTCCTTGCAGGTGGATCGCGGCGAAGTGCTCTGCGTGATGGGCACCAATGGTGTCGGCAAGACCAGCCTTCTCAAGGCGCTGTCTGGCACGCATCCCTACAGCGACGGGCAGGTGACGCTGGACGGCGAGACAGTGGGCAAGGCTCATGCGCATGTGCTGGCACAAGAGGGCGTGGCCTATGTGCCTCAGGGACGCGAAATCTTTCCGTTTCTAACGGTGAAGGAGAACCTGGAGACCGGATTTGCCTGTCTGCCGCGCGAGGAACGGCGCGTGCCCGATGAGATCTTTGACCTCTTCCCGATCCTCAAAGATTTTCTATCCCGGCGCGGAGGCGATCTTTCCGGCGGCCAGCAGCAGCAACTGGCGATTGCCCGCGCGCTTGTGACAAAGCCGAAACTCTTGCTGCTCGACGAACCCACTGAGGGCATTCAGCCAAATATCATCAAACAAATCGGAGAAGTGATCAAATCCCTGCGCAAGAAAGGGGATCTGGCCATCGTTCTGGTGGAGCAGTACTTCGATTTCGCCGCCGAGCTGGGGGATCGTTTTCTTGTTCTGGAACGGGGTCGTACCAAGCTGAGTGGCTATGCAAAAGACGTGGACGTGGCCGATCTCAGACAGGCCGTTTCCGTGTAAACTCAGGTCAAACCGTCGAAATTCAGCTTTGGCGGATCGGCATCTTCGACCTTGGCGCGGGCGTCCTCCAGGAATTGGAGCGCATCCATCATCTGGCCTGGGTCAATCTGCAGTTCGGCAAAGCCTTTCATGATGACGTCTTTGGCGCGGCGCAAAACCTCTTGGCCCATCTCCGTGATCGCCACATCGACACGACGCTCATCCTCTTCCGCGCGCTGACGCGTGATCGCGCCAAAATCCGCCATCTTCTTCAGGAGCGGCGAAAGCGTATTTGCTTCAACCCCTGCCCGAGTGGAGAGTTTGGACACCGACATCGGGCCGCCGGAGTCGAGGGCCATCAAGATCACAAACTTGGGATATGTCATGCCGGTCTCAGAAAATGCGGCTTGGTAATAGCGCCCAAAGCTGCGGTTCAACGTGTAAATGTTGAAGCAAAGCAGCTGCTTAAGGTCATCAGTGATCGGCATGTCATCCATAGCTGAAGAAGATAGGCAATTTTATGCGCAAACGAAAGGGTTGACTTTCATTTATTCGTATTCGATTACTTCGTGCACGATATAAATTTAGAAAGGACGCTGCCATGACCACCCTGACACGACGCAATTTTGGAATTGCTGCCCTAGCGGCCCCCGCCATCCTGACATCCACGACCACCAAAGTTCTGGCAGATGGGCACTCAAAAGGCGCCCCCGCAGTCTTTGATTTCCCGGTTGGCAATTATCGTATGACGGCTCTCTTTGACGGCATGGCTGGGCTTCAGAAGGGCTTTTTCCTGACCGATGATGTGGCCGCCATGGATGCGGCCCTTGCCGCTGGCGGCATCACTGGCGATGCTATGCCTGCACCCATCACGGCCTACCTGCTTCAAGGCGCAGATCGCACCATCCTGATCGACTCTGGGATCGGCGATATCGATGCTCTTGGGCCGGGCCTCGGCCGCGTATCTGATGGTCTGGCCGCTCTGGGCGTCGCCCCCGAAGATATCGACTTGATCATTGTCACCCACGCCCACCTCGATCATGTGGGCGGCATGATCGGTGCGAATGGGCCGGTCTTTCCGAACGCTGAAGTGGCCATCATGCAGGCTGAGATCGATTTCTGGGGCGATGACGGGATCATGGCGCAGGCCCCGGACGAAGCCAAAGGCCTCTTCCAGATTGCACAATCGATGTATGGCGCCTACGCGGATCAGCTAAAGCCCGTCACGTCTGGGGCAGACGTGGCTCCGGGCATCAAGATGGAGCTCTCGCCAGGACATACGCCAGGTCACGCCCATGTTCACATCGACGGCGGCGACAGCCAGCTTTTGATGGTCGCGGACTCGTTGCACAGTTCGGTTCTGCACACCGCCCTGCCAGATGTCGGCTTTGGCTTTGACGTCGACTCAGCGCTTGCAGCCACGTCGCGCCGCACTTTGTTTGACCGCGCCGCGACAGACAACCTGTTGATCGCCGCAACTCACATCCCCTTCCCGGGCGTTGGGCGATTTGTCAGATCTGGCGATGCCTATGCCTATGTGCCCGCAAGCGTGATCTAACGATCAGCCGCCGTTCCGGGCAAAGATCATTTTCGGAGCGGCGGCATATCACCGGGATCCAGAACAAGCTCAATTAGCAAGACGCCTTCCCGTGTCCTAAGCAAATCCAAGGCCTCCTCAAGCGTCTCCGGCCCATCAACCCGCGCCACCTGCGCCCCCATCGATTGGGCCACGTCTGCAAATCCAGGCCAGTGCAAGTGAGAAGCGGTGGGATCCATCTGTCTGTTTTCAAACTGGATATGCTCCGCCCCATAGGCGCTATCATTGGCGATCACGATCACCATGTTGAGCCCCAACCGAATGGCCGTGTGCAATTCATTGAGGCCCCCAAGCATGAACCCGCCATCCCCGCAGATCGCCACGACCGTGCGATCCGGCTTGGCCACGGCGGCACCTATCGCCTCCTGCAAGCCCAGACCAATGCAGGTGAAATTGGTGGCAGGAATGAAACTGCGCGGGTCTGGCACAGACATGCGCGCCCAAATCTCCGTCATGAAACGACCGACATCGGTGACGATAATGCGATCCTTGGGCAGGGCCTCTTCGAGCGCCTCAAGGGCGTGCACGTAATTGACGTGCCCGTCCGGTGTTTTCCTTGTGGGTGCCGGATGGTGGCGCAGCGTGGCCTGATCCAGCTCTGCAGTAAAGCCAGACGGGGGAATTTCGGCCTCATTGATCCAATGCAGGATCAGCTCTGCGGAAGGCCCTGCATCGGCAATCAGCGCCGCGTCGGGGTGAATGCCGCGCCCCACGGCGGCGGGATCAATATCCACCTGCACGAGGCGTTTGTTCTTGAGCAGTTTGCCGTGATCGGTGGTGTAGTAATGCAGCCCCGCCCCAAACGCGACCACGCAATCGGATTTCGCCATCACGTCATAGGCCGCAGGCGTGCTAACGGTACCGAACACGTCAATGGAATACGGGTGATCGCTGAAAAGCCCCTTGCCCCGGATGGTGGTCGCCAACGGCGCCTCTAACCGATCCGCCAAGGCCACCAATGCGTCTTTGGCGTCGCACGCCCCCACACCCGCCAGAATGAGCGGGCGCCGCGCCGAGGCAATCATGCCCACGGCCTCATCCACGATGTCCGTCTGGGCAATACCCTGAGGTTGCTTGAACGGCGCAAGCGGCGCGGTTTGATCTCCAGCCGCTTCCCACATGAAATCAACCGGCATGTTGAGTACAACCGGACGCCGCTCTGCGCCCGCGCGGTAAAAGGCTTTGGCAAGGTCCTGCGTGGAAGTGGCGGGGCTGCGCATCTGTACGAAACCCGCACCCGTGGATTTGAAAATCTCCCGCTGATCGACATTCTGGTGATGCAGCAAATTCTCAGCCGGTGTGTCGCCTGCCAAAAGGACGATAGGCACCCTGCCCTTTACCCCTTCGACAAGGGCCGTCACGCAGTTGGTCACCGCCGGGCCATGGGTCACGGTGGCCACACCGATGTCGCCGGTGACATGGGCATAGCCCATCGCCATTAGAACCGCGCTGCCTTCATGGGCGACAGAGACGAAATGGCCCTCATGCTGTCGCACCCAATGATCGACCATAAAGAGATTGGCGTCGCCCATCAGGCCGAAAAGCGCCTCCACTTTGTGATCAGACAGGCTTTGAGCGAGGGATTGGTATACGGGGATATTTGTCATACCGGCAATCTGGCACAGAGAGGCTGAATTGCAATTGCCGTTTCATCTCTGTTGCATACGTGGTTTTAGCAGAGTGGCAATGTCTGCCCATCTTGGAGGCCAAAACGCATCAGGGCCGAGCTTTTAATCCCGCTCACCTTTCAGACCAGAGTTTATCAATCTGCTCCGCAATGCCCTTATCGGCCCTGCGCACACGTTGCGCGACAGACAAAAGCGCGATGGCCTCCGCAGCTGAAATCGCACCAGAGGCATAGAGCCGTGCCGCCACATCCTTCATCACAAGCACCTCCTTTTCCGTGACCACCACGAGGTTTCTCTGCGAAGTCACACTGTGCATCAGATCGGCAAGATCACTCAGACGGTACTTCGGCGTTTCTTCCGGGTCCGTGGCGACCTGCTTAGGGGCCGTGAACAAGTTCGTGTCCTGACCAAAATAGCGCTTGAAGAACGCTCTGTTGGATGCATCGAAGGCGGCATACATATCGGGTTGCCGCGGATCATTGATCTCTGCCGATCGATCAAGGCCCGGAAGATCTGAAACCAGCTTATTCAAGACACCGGGCAAATGATCTTGTACGCGTCCGATCCGCTTGCCTCGGGCGGAGTTCACAGCCTGCATAAGACACGCCTCATCATGGGAAAGCGACATGTTGGCCTCCTGCGCGGCGTAGTCCAACGCGGCCGGATCGACCTCCGGCAAAGCGTGCTTTAGAAAGTCGCGCCTGATGTCGCCCTCCTCCAAACGGTCGCGATCATAAATCCGCGGAACAAGAGCATCGATCCCAAAGGCATCCTCCCATTTTCTGAATGACGTCAAATAGTTGTAATGATGGTTTTCTGGCGACTTGTCTTTTTGAAAGTCCTCCAGGGACACACCGCCGCCGCTTCTCAGACCGGTCGAGTAAAGCGAGGTGCGTTTTCGCGATTGCTCACGAAAATAGCACACGACCCGAAACTCCTCAAAAAAAGGCGATAGCGTCTCTTCTACGCGCTTCACCTGCTTGCGTGAGATCAGTCGGCTGTGAAAATGCTCAGACGTGATAAGAAATGTGTGATGCGTCTTGGATTTGCGCGCAAACTCCTCTGCCAGTTGGGCCTTAAATCCTTCAAAAAACGCCGCCCGTTCGTCTTCGGTGAAGATGGATTTGCTTTTGAGATAATCGTCAATTCCGCCATGCGCATACGCCACAAACCGCCGGTTATTGGGCTGCCCCATACTCTGCGACAGCGCCACGCCCTGGGCGGAAAGCGCCGCTTCATTTTCGTAAAGCCAGCGCTGCAGCAGCGTCGTGCCGGTTTTTTCCGTTCCGATATGAAGAACGCATTTCATACGTGCCGCTTTAAGCGCCTGGGCTGGTCCTGTCACCCCCGGGCGTTATGCGCATCCTGATCCGCAGTGCATTGACGACAGACGCCGCATCTCCGATCATGCTGTGGCTGACGCGGCTTTGCGGCTATACATGCCCGTGTTACCGTCCGATTGGTCATCTAACTTGCAGGGAGCGCACATGAGCAATTATCACAAATTCTACATCAATGGCGAATGGGTCGACCCGGAACCCGGAAGCTCGACATTTGATGTCATCCATCCAGGCAATGAAGAGGCGATCGCCACAATCGCCATGGGCACCAAACCCGATGTCGACAAAGCCGTTGCAGCGGCAAAAGAGGCGTTCAAGACCTTCGGGTTTTCAACCGTGGACGAACGCGTCGACCTGTTGGAACGGATCCTCAAAGCCTATGAAGCACGGGGCGAGGAATTCATCAAGATGATGCCCCATGAGATGGGCACAACGATGTCATTTTCCCGCGAGGTGCACATGCCGGTGGGCGTGGGCCATCTTGAGGCTGCAATAGAAGCGTTGAAAGCTCATGACTTTGAGCGTCCGTCCCTGCGCGGCGGCTCCACCCTCGTGGATGAACCCGTGGGTGTCGTTGGCATGATCACGCCGTGGAACTGGCCTGTGAACCAGATCATGATCAAGGTCGCACCCGCGCTGGCAGCAGGCTGCACGATGGTTTTGAAACCGTCAGAATACTCACCGCTCACCTCCGTGATGCTGGCCGAGGTGCTCGATGAGGCCGGGTGCCCGCCCGGCGTCTTCAACATGATCAATGGCGACGGGGAAGGCGTGGGCGAACCCATCGCGGCCCACCCTGACATCGACATGGTGTCCTTCACCGGCTCCACCCGCGCGGGCAAAGCGGTGACAAAGGCTGCAGCGGACACCATCAAGCGCGTCTCTCTGGAGCTTGGCGGCAAATCCCCCAACCTGCTTTTTGCCGATGCCGATCTGCCAAGTGCGGCGAAGGTTTCGGTGGATGCCTGCTTTATCAACAATGGTCAGTCCTGCGATGCCGCCTCCCGCCTGCTGGTGGAAAAGTCGGTCTATGATGAGGTGGTGTCCCTGGTGACCAAGGAGGTCGAAAACTGCGTTGTCGGCGATCCGATGGAAGAAGGCGATCACATTGGCCCGGTCGTGAACAAAAAGCAGCATGACCATGTGCAGCGGCTGATCCAGGCTGGCATCGATGACGGCGCGACGCTGGCGGCCGGTGGCCCTGGCCTGCCTCAGGGCTTCAACAAAGGCTACTATGTGCGCCCGACGGTGTTCACGGATGTGAACAACACCATGGTCATTGCCAGAGAAGAGGTGTTCGGCCCGGTCCTGGCCGTCCTGCCGTTTGAGACCGAAGACGAGGCGATCGAGATCGCCAATGACACGCCTTACGGTTTGGCGGCCTACATCCAATCGGGCGATGCAAGCCGCATCAACCGCGTCAGCCGCAAACTGCGCGCGGGTGTGGTCAACGCCAATGGCGAAGGCGGTGACTACGACGTGCCATTTGGTGGCTACAAGCAATCCGGCAACGGCCGAGAGGCCGGCCCGCTGGGCTTCCACGAATATCTCGAAACCAAAGCGATCACGCAGTGATCAAAAAAGGGCGCTCCGCAAGGAGCGCCCTTTTGCCGTAAGCGAGGCGCGCCCGCAAGGGAGCGACGAGCGCCTCACCCCTCCCAAAGCGCGGTGCCCGGATGAAACTGCGACCAGGCAAACCAAAACGCCTGATGGCTGCCAAGATCCCGCCCGTCCGCATCGACCGCCTTGATCCCACCGCCATCCATCTTCAGATGCACGTTTTCTACAACGATCTCCTGACCCTGGCTCAGCGCCGTAAATGCCTTGGATCGCTGAAACGCGACGGGGGTGCCAGAGGCCGTCACCACCCCGATCACATCCTCATGAACGCTCAATCGTGGATCCACATCGCCCACCGGAAAGATCGGACCATTGGCATCACGCCCATTGCGAAAATCGAAATCCCGGCCTAACGCCAACGCTTCGACCAGAACCGTCGTATCAGGATGGGCCTCTTTCCACGTGCCCCACTCGGTCGTCACCACGCTGGCTTGCTCCAACACCACGCCCTTTTTTTCCAATGGCCCGGTCACCGCATTGCCCAAAAACGTATCGAACACCGAAAACGTCTCCAGATCGAACATGACCTTGTTAGAGCGGATCAAAAGCCCCGACGTGCGCAACACAGGCCGTTTCACGCCTGCGGGCACCTCATCGGTAAAATAGGCCTGCGCCGCACCGCACAGCGTGCAATAGGGAATGCCCAGATCACGCCCGCCCAGCGTGTCATTGACCATCTCGCGCACTTCCATGATGCGGCGCGGATAGGCGCGCACCTCTCCGTTGACCACCACACCAAAGACCACATCACTGTCTTTCAACCAAGTGGCCTCAGCCGCCGTGCTCACCTCCGGATTGTCCGCCGCGGGAATGCAATTGCAACGCTCATCCGTCTGATCAAAGGGGCGCGCATCAATCGGCACACCACCCCAGGACACATGCCGCCAGTCGATCTGACCCTCTTCAAAAAGCGGGGTCCAATCCGGCAGAACGGACGTGAAGATCGCTCGCTTCATCTCAAGATAGTTGGGCGGCGCAGGAATATCCCAGGCAATGAGGATATCCGTGAGCTCCCCCCAAGCATTGTCGATGGGTATGTCTTTGCCCAAACGCTCCGAGGCGGCATCTGCCAGTTGCACATTGATCCCACGGCTGGAGATAAAGCGCATCAGATCGCTGATCAGCCATGCCAATCGAAGATCCCCGGACGTCCCGATATTCATCAGCGCAAATTCCTGGTCGCTTCCCCAGGTGGAGTTTTGCATCGCCTCGACGAAAACGGCTCTGGCATCCCGATCGAGAAGGTCCGACAAGGCGCCCGTCGGCACAACGGGCGGCACACCATATTCAGCGATCACATGGGCCGGCAGCGCCTGCGCCTTATCTGCGCTCAGCGAGGCCGCCACTGGCGCCAAGGCAAAGAGCAGTCCAAAGGCTGTAAGACGAAGTTTTGAAATCATGGGCTCAACCATTTGGCACCTCAGACAGTTCGTAACGATGCGCAACGGGCATAGAGCCGAGGCGCGCTAGACTGCGACATTCTGTACATCTCTCACCTGTGCGGTCCAATCACGAATGCATCAGATGATGTGCAGGGTTCACTCACGCGCGGGTGAAATCCCAATTGATCGCAGGACAATCTCAGCCCGGCTTGCACTGGTAGCTCGGACAAAAGCGCGTATATTGGAGGCGCAGATAAGATCGAGCGGCTCAAAGACCTATGCAAATCATCCTTCACGCGGGCGCGCATGTCACCGACGAAGATCGTTTGGTGACGTGCCTTTTGAAAAACGCCGAGCACCTTGAGGCAATCGGCACCGTCGTGCCTGAACCGGAGAGCTATCGAAACATGCTGCGCGACACGATCGCGGCCGCAACCGATGGCGCCGCCCCTCCGGATCTGGGCCAAAACCTGCGCAACGCGCTTTTGCCGTCCGGCGATGCTGATCGCTTGGTGATCTCAAATGACAGTTTCTTTGGCACGCATAAAATGGCGGTGAAACGTATGTTCTACCCGGCCTCTTGCGCCCGTCTTGAGGCATTAAGACAGCTCTTGCCGGACGATCACGTTGAGCTTTTCTTTGCAGTTCGCAACCCTGCAAGCTTCATGCCAGCACTTCTTGAGATCACCAATTTCAATTCAATTGGAGATCTCTTTCGCGGCTATGATCCGCTCAGCTTCCTGTGGTCTGAGCTTTTCGAACGCATTCGCGCGCAGATACCGGATATTCCGATCACCGTGTGGTGCAACGAAGACACCCCTCTGATCTGGGCAGAGCTCATTCGCGAAATGGGTGGTCTCGACCCGACCCAGGAAATCGAAGGGGAGTACGACCTTTTGCAAGAAATCATGTCCGAAGGCGGCATGAAACGCTTTCTAAACTATGTCGACAGCCACCCGGGCATGACCGAAGTGCAAAAGCGCCGCGTGATCGCCGCATTCATGGATAAATTCGTCGACGATGACGCGGTAGAAGAAGAATATGAACTGGCTGAGTGGACCGTCGATATCGTTGATCAAATGACCGAGCTCTACGAAGAAGATGTGTTCAACATCCCCCGTGTGCCCGGCGTGACCCTGATCACGCCCTAACCCGGCCGCTGATTGCGCCGCCATGGGACCGGGTTGCCTCGGATCATGCCTGTGGCCTACATGCCAAGCGCTTCTTTGTACATTTCCAGCACCGCCTCTTCCTCGGCAATGTCATCTTTGTCGCGTTTGCGCAGCGCAATAACCTTGCGCATGACCTTGGTGTCATAACCGCGCGCCTTGGCCTCGGCCATGACTTCTTTTTGCTGGTCCGCGATGTCGCGTTTTTCGGCCTCAAGACGCTCAAAACGCTCAATGAACTGGCGCAATTCGTCAGCCGTCACGCGATAGCTTGCGTCCGCTTGAGGCTCGGGGTTTGTTGTCGTCTCGCTCATCTGTCGCTCCTGCCAAGGTCTTTCCATCTCGTTTAGGGCGCGCGGGCCATCGCCGCAAGGGGGGGGCACCTTGCGCAGACACGTCGAACCGGCTAGGCCCGCGCAAACAGATTGGAGGGTACGATGGAGTGGGTGATCTGGGTCGGTGCGGCAGTGTCACTTTTCGGATTGGGCGGGCTTTTGTACTGCATCAAACGCGTCTGGTCTGCACGCAACGCCGGGCTAAGCGATGACGAGCTCAAAGACGTTCTCCGACAGGTGGTTCCGATCAATACAGGCTCGCTCTTTTTGTCTATGTTCGGCTTGATGATCGTGGTCATGGGCATCGCGTTTTCCTGAGCGTAGAACACTGTCTTTCCGGTCTTGAATATCTCACCGACCATCGCTTCACCGGCCCTGACATTAGCATTCATGAGTTCGATTGGGCGCAAGGCCCAATTGACCCGCAACTGCCCATGGAGCTTTGCCTGAATGACAGCTTCGTCCAAACGGGCATATATCAAAGTGCCCTTTTTTGCGGCCAGACCAGTGTCAGATGCGCGTTTTGCAGTTTGGGTCTGTTGCAAACGGGGAGCCTCTGAAATGCGTCACGTCCAGCCAACAAGGGGCAAGGTCAATATGCGCAGAGCGCCACGCGCTGCGACATGCCGCCAGATCAGGATCCCGCTCAGTCTTTGCCGCTCAGATACCTGGAACTCCATTTTCCGGCGGACCCGCGTTACGTCGCCCTCACGCGTTGCCGCCCAGCGCTGCAAATCTGCGCCGTTTGGCACATCGCATGGGCAGCGCTCGAAAGCAGTTAGGTCCGGAAAATCAGACAGCTCATCGCCAGAAGCGTCCAATCAAGCCGTATCCATCGTTGCATCATCTAGCCCGCTCAAATCCGCCAAATCGCCAAGATCGAGAGGTTCCATGTCCAAAGGTTCAAACGAAACCTCTTCGAGGTTTGCCGCGTCATCCGTGGCCAAGTCTTGCAGCGGCTCAGTGACAGGCAACTCAGTCACAGGCGGATCAGACACGGCCAGGTCAGGCGCGGGCAGATCGGGTACTTGCAGCGGCTCCTTCTCCAAAGCAGGCACTTGCGGCGACGCCGATAGGCCTGGTGCTGCTGGATCAGGCGCAGAACTGACTTGGTCCTCCGCTTCCAGAGCTGCGACAGCATCATCGGACATATCCGGGCCCAGACGCACAGCGCGAAAGCCATTGATTTGGCCAAGAGCCACCTTACCAACGACAAATCCCTTGGACCCAATCAGTTCCGTTGTGGTCAATGCGTTACGCACCACGGGCAATTTATCTCCTGGTTTCAGATTGCAAACGCGCGACAGGGGCATGCTCAGACGCGCGACCACGGCGTTGAGAGAGATCGGTGCCGATAGCGCCATGCTGCTGAGATCAAATGTGCCTGTCTCCGCATCCTCTTGATCCTTTGCTGGTGGGGGCGGTCGCAGCATATCCTCGGGAATGGCCAGCAACACTTCGGAACTGCGCATGCCGGACTCGATGTCCAGTGAAATGCGAAACAGAACGTAATCGGGTGCCTCTAGCGCCAAAAGCAACGCGCGCGCGTCTTCAACTTTGTCACCGTACCGCAACCGAAGCGGGTCAGGGCTTTGCGGCGTGCAGCTCATCATCTCATCCACTGACGAAAGCACAGGATCAATCAACTGGGCGGTCACCGCCGCGTCGGTATGCGTAAATGCGCGTGTTTCCAATTCGGCTTCAGTGATACGTCCGCGGGTTTGCACCTCCACCAATGTCTGGACAAGCCCGCGATCCAGCATCACAGCCGCGCGGCCAGAGACACCCGCCTGGGCGTCATCAGCCGCCAAATCACCGTAGGCATCCAGCAGCATAAGCAACCGATCCCCCGATGCCACATCGCGCAATTCCGATAAGGTTGTGCTGACCTGCTCAACGGTGCGCACAGAAAGCTGCAGTTCAAAGAGACGATCGCTGATCCGTTCCAGCGACAGCCGAGCGGCTTTTGACCACGACATTGCGCGTGCGTCAAAATCCTCTCGCCCGTTGAGGGCCTTTTTACGTATGACAGAACTATCACTGCCGGTTGACATACCATCCGCCGCCTGAGCCGGTCCCCACGACCGAGAGGAAAGATACGTCAACTAGGTTACCAAGCCCTTACCGGATCACTGTGCCGCCTGTACGTGCTGACCGGCCTCCATGGGCACGCGCACGCGGAACGCAGCACCGGCCTGTCCTGGCACGTAAGAAATAGACCCTCCGAGCCGGCCCATCACCGCACGGCAGATGGCCAATCCCACACCCGCCCCGCCCGCTTTGGTTTCCCCCACACGGGCAAATTTTTCAAAGATTACAGCCTGATGATTGCGCGGAATGCCCTCGCCATTATCGATAAAGTCGACCACCAGATCCCCGTCGCGCGTTTCTGCCTTTATGCGCAGTTCCGGGGTGTCACTTTCGCAGTACTTGCCAGCATTGGAAATTAGGTTGATGAACACCTGCGTCAGGCGATCGAGATCGGTATTGAGCATGATCTTTTCGCGTTCAGGCTTGCGGTGAATGCGGAGTTTGCCGTTGACATCGGCCGCCGCGATCGCGCGTTCTAGAAGGTCGAACAGCGTGCCAGATTGCTGGTTAAGCACCACCTGGCTGTTTTCCAGCACACTGAGATCCAGCAAATCATCCAAAAGGCGCGTCAGACGCGTGGCCTCCTCCTGAATGATAGAAGCGTATTTATTGCGTTCTTCACCTGACAAGCTGTCTGTGTCGCGCAAGATCTCAGAAAAAGATCGGATCGACGTCATCGGTGTCCGCAGCTCGTGACTGATCTGACTGAGGAATGCATCCTTTTGCACAGAGATTTGGGTGAGCTTTTCGTTAGCTTCGCGCAATTGCCGCGCTGTCCGTGCCTGTTCGTCGGTTTTGGCCTCCAAGCGGCTGGAATACTCCATAATTTGCGCCGTTTCATCCGCCACGGCCATCAGATCCTGAACCGATACCGTCGCACCGCCGACAATCTGCGAGATCATCGCATGGGCCGCTGCCGCCCCGATTGATCCCGAAAGCTCCCGTTCCAATCGATTGAGAAAGTCGGGTGACGGTTCGGGCAAATACCCGCCCAGGCCCTGACGCTGCGCCTCTTCGGCAAAGAGCGTCTGTGCATCGCGCGCTCCCATGATGCGCTGCGCCATGATCATCAGGTCCTCAGATTGCGCCAGCCCACCTGACCAGCCTCCGGGCGTGCTGGAATGATCAAACACGTTGACATACTGCGGGGCCTGCAGCCGTTCTATGGGCTGCGGCAAACTGAGAATGGATACCAGAATGAACGAGCCGGCATTCAGCAAGATGCTCCACAACACAGCGTGCATCACCGGGTCCATCCCCTCGGTGCCGAAAAGCGCGTAAGGCCGCAGCCAGGACATGCCAAAAAGCCCGTTTTCAAACACCGTTTGGGGCAGAATGCCCGAGGGACCAAAGCTTGGAAGAAAAAGGCAGTAGAGCCACACAACAAAGCCAAGCCCCAAACCGGCCATCGCGCCCGAACGCGTCGCACCCCGCCAGAAAAGCCCGCCCATCAGCGCGGGTAAAAACTGTGCGGCACCGACAAATGAGATCAGTCCGATCGCAGCCAGCGCGCTGCCACCGCCCGACAGGCGCAGGTAAAGATACCCCAGAAACAAAATAACCGCGATTGCCAAACGGCGTGCCAACAACGCGACAGAGCGCACATCGCCGGAAATGATCGCCGAACCCCCGGTTGAGCGCAGCCAGATCGGCATAACGATATGGTTGGACACCATCGTCGAAAGCGCGATCGCCGCGACAATGACCATCGACGTGGCTGAACTGAACCCGCCTAGGAAGGACAGGATCGCCAAGCCTTCACGCCCCTCCATCAGCGGCAAGGTCAGAACGAAAAGATCAGGGTTTGCGTCTGCTGGCAGCATGTCGAGCCCGACCACCGCAATCGGCACGACAAAGAGGCTCATCGCCATCAGGTAGGCCGGGAACGCCCAGGACGCCATGCGCAGATGATCTTCGTGCTCGCTTTCAACGACCATCACCTGAAACATCCGCGGCAAACAGATGAACGCCGCGGCGGATAAGAGCGTCAGGCCCACCCACCGGCTGCCGGGCACCTCCCAGGTTGCAATCGGCGACGCATCGATACGATCGAGCGTTGCGCCGATGCCGCCAGACAGCCCCCAGACCACGAAAACACCTACCGCCAACAGCGCAATGAGTTTCACGACGGCCTCTATGGCAATGGCCATCACCACGCCGTGGTGGCGTTCATTGGCGTCTACATTGCGCGTGCCAAAGAGAATCGTGAACACCGCAAGCCCCGCCGCCACCCAGAGCGCCGTGGCCTGCTGACCTGAGGCATCTTTTGTGGCGATGAAATCCGGGGAGGCCACTGTGTCGAAGCTGAGCGTCACCGATTGCAGTTGCAACGCGATGTAGGGCGCAAGGACGATAACAGCGATCACGGTGACGAACACCGCAAGTGAGTTCGACTTCCCGAACCGAGACGAGATCAAATCAGCAATTGAGGTGATCCGCTGACTGCGCCCGACGCGGACCATTTTGCGCAGGGTCCACCACCATCCGATCATCACAAGCGACGGGCCAAGGTAGATCGTGACAAACTCCAGCCCGGAGCGCGCTGCAAACCCGACCGCGCCATAGAATGTCCAGGCCGTGCAATAGATGGACAGTGACAGGGTATAGATCACCGGGGAACGCAACCACCTGGCGCGGCCCTGTTTTGCCGCTCGATCTGCCATGAAGGCCACAATGAACAAAAGCGCTACATAAGACAGGCAGACCAAGACAAGGACGTTCAGCGTGGCCATCAGCCCGCATCCTCCTCCGTCGCACTGTCTTCTGGCGTGTCTTCTTCGGGCCCCAACCGGCGCGACAGCACGGCTGCAACACCCGTCAAAGCGGCCCACACGACAAAGAGATAAATCATCACTGCCGCCGTGCGCGTGCTGTCGGACCCCGTTTCGCCATCACTCCACAGCAGCGGGATCATGAACAAGATGACGCCCAGTATCGGCAACATCCGCGCCGCATCGGCCATGCGTCTGCGCTTATAGGTGCGCTCTTGAACAAAAATGGTGGGCGGGCCGCGTCTCATACCGTGGCCAGATGGCGCACTGCGTCAAGCACCTCTGCGTTGGAAAACGGCTTGGTCATGTAGGCCGATGCCCCCGCGCGTTGTGCCATTTCACGGTCTTTTTCCTGTCCGCGCGCTGTCAGCATCAAAACCGGGATTTGGCCAAGCTCTCCGTCACCACGGATTTCCTGCAAGATATCAAACCCGCTTTTGCCCGGGAGCATCACATCCAATATGACAATATCGGGCTTGCGCAGCCGCACCGCGTCGATGGCATCATGGCCATTCGAATGGGTCACAACATCCCATCCGTCCCGCGACAGGATGAATGAAATGGCCTCAATAATGTTGCGCTCGTCCTCGATAACGATCACTTTTTTGCTCATGCAATCGGTCCTCCCTCCGATTGTGCGCGGCTTTCTTAAAAGTGAGTATCTTACGGTTTCCCCGGGCTGTCAAAACCAGATATGTATGAAGACAAACACGCTTGATCGCTGTTTGACAAATCGCAAACATATGATTTCAATTAAAAAAGTTGTTTCTACCTGCTGGGAGAATTCAAAGACATAGTGACGCTGTCAGCCTCAAGGGCTCGGCACCTGTGCAATGACCGGAAACTGGGACAAAACAGAACTGGCCGCTTCAAGCAGCAGCCCGTCTGATGCGCCTGCAAGCTCCGCGTCACTGATCCTTCTGCTGGTTTGTGCATGCCAAACGGGGCGGCGTGTGCGCGTGTCAAACGCGTCAACAGAGAGCGTTCCTATCGTGACCTCAACCTCGCGGGTTTGGCTGATCGTTGTCCCGAATGGCGACACATAGCCAAACCCGTAATACCGCGCACCCCAGGGCCAGCTGCGGAAACTGCTGACATAGGTCGTCGGATAGTGACGCAATTCAATTTTGTCGCGCGCACCTAGAGTGTAAGACACCGCGATGTCGGCATTTCGCGCAGAATTGGTAAAGCGATACCCTTTGCGCTCAAACTCGGCTTTCAACGCCGTGGTCATCTTCGCGGAGGTCAGCGGTGAGACCGGATACTCGCCCGAAGTCACCAGCGGCGGGTTTTTCGCCCAGGTAAACGTGCGCACATTGGCAAAATTGAAACTCGGATCCGTATCCGTGAAGACAGACGCCCCGCAGCCAGGCAACAGCGCAACCAAAATGAAAATGAAGTATTTCAAACGAAGCATGCCAATCTCCCGATAAAACCGTTCGACCTCAAGACCGACGCTAGCAATGCAAATGGGCTTTGGAAACACGACACTTGGTCACTTTCGCTTGTGCCGCGCACATCGTGGTCAGTCGACTTGACAGGCTCCCATGGTGCACATGGAACAGGAAGCCGCAACCTTTGTTTCCGGCCCCGTACCGTTATCTGGTAAAAGCAACATTTGGGCGTGATAGAGGGCGGGGCGATTTATAGAGGCAGCGCGCGCTTCGTGGCTCATGGCGAGCGCGATCACCCGCGCCTCGTCTTGGCGGACCCGTTTTTGGATGACCCGACCAGGATGGCCAAGAACTTCGTAGATCGGCCAGTGAATGCAGCACGCATTGGTCCGCAGGCGAGCAATGCCAAGTGCAGGCTTTTGCAAGATCACCCGGCCTGTGCCATCACAAATGAAGAACCCAACCGGGCCAGCCACATCATCGGGAAGGCTGCCCAAACGCCGGGCCACCGTCGCAAGTCTTTGGTTTGTCGCCTCAGCAAGCGCCAAAGGATCGACGCCATGTGTCTCAATCAGATCGCCCATCTCGCTCAACGGAAGCCTGCGGGCGTCCTGTACATATTGCTCCAACACAGCAAACGCGATCTGCCGCGCCGTATCGCTGACCAAGTGATCGCTGCGCGCAATAATGGAGGTCACACGTGCCGAGCCACCAGGCCCTTCAAGCTCGGAGAAGTGATGGTCATGGCTGTCCATGAATGCATGGAACTGTTCCAAAGGTGTCCGCACCGCCATTTCCGAACCGGGCGCGCCCTCCAGATACCGAACCAGCGCTTCGGCCTCGGAGGCCAGGCGCTCACTGTCTTCATCAATGTTGCGGTGAAACCGACTTTGCCACTGCGGCTCCAGGGACTGACCATCAGCCAGGATGGTCGCCGCTGATCGAATGGATGTCACCGTGGAGATCACTTCATGCAGGGATTTGGCAAGCTCCGGGTCATAGGCGATCCGATCGGTGAGCGCCTTGACAGAATGCGCAAGGTCATCGCGCTGTCGCACGAGATCCAAAATAAGCCCGGCCCACCCCGGAAAACGGCCGGCGAATTCGTCCACACGATCGGTTTCCGCGGGTGCATGATCGTCGGCCGCATCGCGCAGCCCTGACAGGAGTGCCACCTCTGCGCCTTCGGACAAAAACGCGGGCGTTACATCCAGAACCTCTGCCAATTGATGCAGGGTCTTTCCGCCGATTCTGCGGCGGTTATGCTCAATCAAGTTTAAATATGACGCTGAAATGCCGGCGGATTGAGCCAAATCCGCTTGCTTGATGCCAACCATAATGCGCCGTTCGCGGATCCGGGTGCCCACCATAGACGCAGTCTCCATGTGTGATTTCCCCTGCACTGTCATGGTTTTGGCCAAAGCATACGTGAGAGTATACAAAGAAATTTACAGTTTTACTATCTGAGCTGTGCATTTTTTTACAAAGATTTTATTTGGTCCGCCGCTGTTGTTGATCCGTTTTCCCCATCTCTATCTTATTGCGCCAGCACTCTGTGCGACCGGGGGAAACGAGAAAACCCTCGGCCTTTTAATCTAGGGAGGATTTCTATGTCTAAAACTGACCTGACGCGTCGTGGTCTGATCAAGACGGGTACCATCGCGGGTGCCGGTCTTGCGGTGCCAACGATCTTCACGGCGCAATCTGCCTCTGCCTTCACCAATGAACCAACGGGCGGTTCGGTGACGCTGGGCTTCAACGTTCCACAGTCCGGCCCGTACGCGGACGAAGGTGCAGACGAATTGCGCGCCTATGAGCTTTGCGTTGAGCACCTGAACGGTGGCGGTGACGGCGGCATGATGAGCACGTTCTCGTCCAAAGCGCTTCAGGGCAACGGCATCCTGGGCAAGAAGGTCGAGTACGTCACAGGCGATACGCAGACCAAGGCTGACGCGGCACGCGCTTCTGCCAAGTCCATGATCGAAAAAGACGGCGCTATCATGATCACGGGCGGCTCGTCCTCCGGTGTGGCTGTGGCCGTTCAGGCGCGCTGCCAAGAGGCTGGCGTTATCTTCATGGCGGGTCTGACGCACTCCAACGACACAACCGGTAAGGACCGCAAGGCCAACGGGTTCCGTCACTTCTTCAACTCCTACATGTCTGGTGCAGCTCTCGCGCCGGTGCTGGCAGGCGCATACGGCACCGACCGTAAAGCATATCACCTGACAGCCGACTACAACTGGGGTTACACAACAGAAGAAGCGGTGAAGGCATCCACGGAAGCCATGGGTTGGGAAACTGTTGCAGCTGTGAAGACACCGCTGACACAGACAGACTTCTCGTCTTACATCGCACCGGTTCTGCAGTCTGGCGCCGACACGCTGGTTCTGAACCACTACGGCGGCAACATGGTGAACTCGCTGACCAACGCGGTTCAGTTCGGTCTGCGCGACAAGCAGGTGAACGGCAAAGACTTCCAGATCATCGTGCCTCTCTACTCCCGCCTGATGGCGAAGGGTGCGGGCGCGAACGTGAAGGGCATCTTTGGCTCCACAAACTGGCACTGGTCGCTGCAGGACGAAGGCTCCAAGGCATTCGTCAAGTCGTTCGGCACCAAGTACGGCTTCCCGCCGTCCCAGGCCGCGCACACCACATACGTTCAGTGCATGCTCTATGCGGACGCTGTGGAGCGCGCCGGTTCGTTCAACCCATGCGCGGTTGGCGAAGCGCTTGCTGGCTTCGAGTTCGACGGTATGGGCAACGGCCCGACGCTTTATCGCGCCGACGACCACCAGTGCTTCAAGGACGTGCTGGTTGTGAAGGGTAAAGAGAACCCAGACAGCGAATTCGACCTTCTCGAAATCGTTGAAGTAACGCCGGTTGAGCAAGTGACATACAGCCCCGATCACCCACAGATGGGTGGTGCAGAGGCCACTCTGGGTACCTGCAACCCAGGCGCCTAAGTCACAGGCTATCGAAAACTCAGGGTGGGCAGCACGTGCCCACCCTACCCCGCGCCACTATGGGGGGCGCCTGAGTTCTGAGGGGCAGTCCGATGGAAGCCATCATCCTACAAATTCTAAACGGCCTGGACAAAGGCTCAGCCTATGCGCTGATTGCGCTCGGGCTGACGCTGATCTTCGGCACGCTGGGCGTGGTCAATTTCGCCCACGGCGCTCTGTTCATGATCGGTGCGTTCTGCGCGGTCACACTGAGCCGTATTCTGACCCTCTCGCGTGAGGTGATCGACGAGAGCAAGACGGACTTCCTCGGCAATCCGCTCAAGGTCGATGTTCCGCTGGTCTACGACTATTTTGGAGAAGCCACCGGCGCGGCGATCATCAATTGGTCTGTGCCCCTCGCCATTCTTTTCGCCATTCCAATCATGATGCTGATCGGCGTGGTGATGGAGCGCGGTCTGATCAAGCATTTCTACAAGCGTCCGCACGCGGACCAGATCCTTGTCACCTTCGGCCTCGCCATCGTGCTGCAAGAGATCATCAAGTATTTCTATGGCGCCAACCCGATCCCGACACCCGCGCCTGACGCGTTCCAGGGATCGTTTGATTTCGGCGCCATGCTGGGCTTTGACCCCAACCTCATCATCTACCCCTACTGGCGGATCATCTACTTCACCTTCGCGATGATCCTCGTCGGGGCTGTCTTTGCCTTCCTGCAGTTTACCACCTTCGGGATGGTCGTGCGGGCCGGTATGGCCGACCGCGAAACTGTCGGGCTGTTGGGGATCAACATCGACAAACGCTTCACCATCATGTTCGGTCTTGCCGCCGCGGTGGCGGGCCTTGCAGGGGTCATGTACACGCCCATAAACTCGCCCAACTATCACATGGGCATGGATTTCCTCGTGATCTCCTTCGTCGTGGTGGTCGTGGGTGGCATGGGCAGCCTGCCTGGCGCGGTGCTCGCAGGTTTCGTGCTCGGCATTCTGGAGAGTTTTGCCTCCATGCGCGAAGTGTTGGCGATCCTTCCCGGTCTCAACCAAATCATCATCTACCTTGTGGCCATCATCATCCTGCTGACCCTGCCGCGCGGTCTGATGGGCAAAAAAGGCGTGATGGAGGATTAATCGATGCTCGGACTAGACAAAAAAGACTTCCGCCTTCTCGTCATCGTCTTGGTCTTGACGATGCTGGCCCCCTTCCTCCTGAACCCGTTCCCCGAAGGCTCCAATATGGCGCAGTTCAACGCGGGCTATCCTGATCTTATGCAGCGCTTCGTGATCTTCGGGATCTTCGCGATCGGTTTCAATATTCTCTTCGGGCTGACAGGCTATCTGTCCTTCGGTCACGCAGCCTTCCTCGGTGTAGGATCCTATGGCGCCATGTGGACCATGAAACTGGTGACGCTGAACGTGATCCCTGCAATCATCATGGGGGTCATCGTGG
>ERZ1740068.428-NODE-428-length-21235-cov-8.408829_pt1 | contig 21235 bp, 10 predicted proteins | sample MGYA00581735_ERZ1740068 | MGnify/ENA primary metagenome ERZ1740068 (study PRJEB43018, sample SAMN04849740) | marine metagenome | isolation source: floating plastic debris | place: Pacific Ocean | collected 2008-08-30 | study: EMG produced TPA metagenomics assembly...
CTCGAACCCGCGACCCCCTGCGTGACAGGCAGGTATTCTAACCAACTGAACTACCGGACCAAAAGAACATTTCCCGTTTGGGAGCGACAAAAGTAAGAGAATTTATGATGTCGGCAAGTGCTTGGTGAAGAAAATTGACCGCCTCTTAGATCGAACGCTCTTGTACTTTTTTCTGCGCATTAACTACCATTTGGCATCGAATGTGGCTTTTCGCGCTGTTTGCGATGCCACCACAACAAAAAGCGACTTACGGTGAGGGTGAACATAGCTCCTGTCCAACACCAATATCCTGCAAGGTATTGCGCCACCCGACTGGTGTGCCCTGCTTCATCTAAGATGATTTCACGAGGTATAAGAAAGAGTAAAGCCAACCCCAACCCCGCAAGGGCAAACAGCAACCCGAGCAATGGTTTTCGATAGAGCAGCAAGCTTATGAACCACATGGGATTGGCAAACCAGGATACTCCGCCCATCCAACCTATCAGCAAACACTCCCAACCGCTGCGGCAGGTATTGGCTCCCTGGCAAAAGGCATCCAGAAAAAGGGATGCGACAAAACAAGCTATTGAAAGGTAGAGGAACCAGCGCCCCCCATTAGACTGCTTCATAGTTCTTCGTCTTCCACTTCCGGTTGATTGGACAAAAACTGGAGAATGACCAAACCAAGGGTTAAGGCGCTGCTGCTGCTCAACCAGAACCAGTAGCCATAATGGTAGCGAATGATCACGGAATAAGTACCCGATTCTTTAGTTTTCACCTCATCGAATAACAGGAAGGCGAGCATCAAAACCAAAGCGGTTGCCGAAAAGGCTAAGGCCATGCTACGGTTTTTGGGGGTTAATATCCATGCCAGAATGAGCATAGGGTTGGCCAGCCACGCAATGGAAGCTCCTGCATGAAATAATCCACCCCATCCCAGCAACAAGCAGGTCAATGATTTTACACACGGGTCGCCACCTCCATTCGTGCAAAACGCAGGAAACGTAAGGGATACGATGAACAAAAGGATACTGAGGGCTTCCGTCCAAAATCGAACGCGGGTGTAGGTAATCGTTTCGGAAGAGGTTGACATCGGTTGAAATAACAAATTCCCGGCTTGATATCCAATTTCCGCTAATCGCTAAACGCATACTGGAAAAGCATTTGACGGGTACTGTGCTGAAATCCTTATTGGGGCCCAAAGAATCGTTCTACGTGCTACACCAAAAGCCTTGAAACCGACACAAAAATCAACCTACAAAATAATCAAAAGTGGGCTTCTTAATGGGTTTAAACCGCCATCTTTGCACCTGGCTTACGCCTCCGTTTCCCATTTTGGGAGAAATCTGTACAAATTACCATTTCTTTTAACTTTGTACGGGTATGTCATTTTTAATCTTCAGGCCCTGTAAAGCATGATTTTGGTCATTGTTAGCAACTATTCAGCTACTGGACTGTTAAGTAAAGCTTCTGACCTACTTTTGTGGGGCACAAATTTAGAACTGGTATGAGCGTTTCTGTTGTAAAATTTAATGTAAAGGATCGACCTGAGTTTGCGAAGGAATTACGTAGGAGAGTTAACGCTTACTTCAAAGAAAACAACATTGCCAAGCAGGGTAATATTCACATGCAAATCAAAACGGTTTTCATGGTTAGCCTCTATACTATTCCATTCATTTTTGTCCTCAGCGGCATATTCACCTCATTCTGGCCAATCCTGGCCATGTTTGTATTGATGGGATTTGGATTGGCCGGTATCGGGCTATCTGTGATGCACGATGCCAACCACGGCTCCTATTCGAAGAATAAGAGGGTGAATGATACTCTTGGGTGGATTCTTTCTTACGTTGGCGGTTACCACATTAACTGGCGGATTCAGCACAACGTATTGCATCATTCTTTTACCAATGTTGAAGGACACGATGAAGACATTCAAACCGGGGTGATGCGCGCTTCCCCAAGTCAGGAGCGGAAACCAATTCACCGTTTTCAAGCCTTCTACATCACCTTTTTCTACGGCCTGCTCACTTTTTACTGGATTGTAGGCAAAGACATTGATCAGTTGTTGCGCTATGACAAAATGGGGTTGTATGAAGCACAAGGGGTAACTTTTGGGAAAGCACTCTTCCACATTATTGCAACCAAGATACTCTACCTTGCAGGCACCTTGGTGCTTCCAATCTATATTTTAGAAATTCCATGGTGGCAAACCGTCATCGCATTCTTTATAATGCACTTCATCGGAGGATTGATTCTTGCCTTGATATTTCAACCTGCACACGTTATTGAGGAAACCGAATTTTTCTTGCCCGACGACGAAGGTAGCGTAGAGAATAACTGGACCATTCACCAGTTGCTCACCACCGCCAACTTTGCCAATGGTGCACGCGCATTTTCATGGTTTGTAGGTGGACTAAACTACCAGGTGGAGCACCACTTGTTTCCCAACATTTGCCATGTGCACTACCGTAAAATTGCTCCCATTGTAGAGCAAACCGCCAAAGAGTACGGAATTCCCTACTACAACCACAAAACCTTTGGAAAAGCCTTACTCAGCCATTATAAGCTACTGCATGATTTGGGTACCGGTGCATACGACCGGAAAAAAGCCAAGCGAGAAGCCGAACAAGAAATGAAGGTTCAAAACGTAGAAAAGGTTGCCAGTCTGGCCTCCTGATCCACGTTCAAACTTTAGTCATAGAAAAGGTCCCTTCAATTGAAGGGACCTTTTTAGTTTGGGACAATTGGGTATTTCCTTTTCAGAATTCCTCCGTAATCCAAGATGATCTGTAATTCAAATTATCTTGCTCCTTTAAAGAAGGTACTCTAAAAGTGAGGATGCTACCCAGCAGTTCTTCAAAACGCTTAGGATCCTTTCAATTTCCTTTTCACCCGCGTTGAGATCGCTTTTGGCAGCAGTAATTTTAAGCTCGCAGTTGTTACCCGGCTCTTTTTGTATTTGAGGCATGCCCATACTGCCTGCTTAGGTTGACAGCCAGCCTTAGTAGCCAAGAAAGCGTCCTATCGGTTAATTCTTCCGATGCTTTCAACCGTTAATTCGTGAACTGAATTACTGGTTGAGTATTCCGAGTGCATAGTTGGTTTTTAGCCCCGCCTTTTGATTCTTGGCCATGGCTTCAATAAGCTTAACTTGGGCATTGATGTAGCTCACCTCCCGACGATTGACCAGGAATAGGGAGCTTTCTCCGGCCTGGAAACGCTGACGTTCCCCGCGCAACAGACCAGCATAATCAGTAACTACTTGGGCAAAGCCCTGGGCTTGTTGCAACGAAATGCGCCATTCGTTAAAAGCAATATCTGCCTTGTAACTCAGGTCAACATTCTTTTGATAAAGCCCCAACTCCGCCTCCATGACCTTGATCTCCGTCAACTGCAGTCCTCCCCGCTCTTTGCGCAACAACAGCGGCATGCTAAATCCAAATCCCCACTTGTAGTTATTGACCGAATAATTGGTAGTTGGATCTCCCCCAACAGGCTCTGAAAGGGCATTGTAATTCAAATTTAAGGTGGGCTTCAGTTGCTCGCGTTTCCACCGCTCTTCCACTCGAAGTTGATCCAGTTTCAACTGCGATTGCAGCAGCATAGGGTGGTTTACAATAAGGCTATCTCGTTGGCCAAAGAGATTGGGATCAACTGGAAGGCTGGCCCATTGCTCTCTGGACAAAGGGCGCGTATCGGCAGCCAACTCTACGGGTACAAACCCATCTTGCCAAAGAAAAACCGATAGCAATGCTGCGCTGTTTTGCAGGTCGAGACGGGCTTTCTGCTGCGAGAGCACCCGGTTTTGAACCTGGATACCAGCTTCTAAGGTGTCGATGAACGGACGATCTCCCAATTGAGCAGATACCCTAACCGCGGCTGCCCGCTGATCGGCCAACAAAAAGGCATCGTCAAAAATTGCAAGTACGTGGTAGGCCTGGAACCACTCCCAATAAGCGGCCCCGGCCGCCAGCAACAATTCATTCATCATTTGCTGTTGCTCCGCTTCTGTACTTTGCCGAAACAACTGCGCCTGCCGCAAAGTGGCCCTGCGTTGATCGATGAACAATCCCTGACCAATTGGCACAGAGATTCCTGCATACCAAAGGCCTGCATCGGGGGTTTCGAGTTCTGGATTTTGAAATTCTCCGGAATTTTGCTCATATCCCCCTTTAACCTCAATGCCAAACCACGTGGGAATTTTCAACCCTCCGTCGAGTAAATTCCAGTACTCGGAATCTTTAAAGTACTTCTGATCCAAATCTGTGTAAGCTTTAGGATCAAAAGCACCACGTGCCTGGCGCACGGTAGCTTGTCCGCGCAGCGGTTGCAATTCTGCCGCAAAAGTCATGGGATGGTGATTTTTCACCCTTTCCATAAATTCTTCGAAAGTCAGCGTCACCGGTGTCTGTTGCGCCTGCAAGAATTTTATGGGCATCAACGCCAATAGCAATACAAGCAACCAGGTATTGCTGGACGCGAAAGGTTTTCGGAAAGCCAACTTCATTTCTTTTCCTTTTGGGCCATTTTAGTATCACCCTCAATACCGTTGCCGCCGTTGCCTTTATAAAAATCGGGTGGAAAGCCGTTGATTTGACGCCAAAGCTCATACCAGATTGGAACATCTTTGAGCAACACCATGTTGGTAGTGCCGGCACCTACGCGAAGGGCATTGGGCCAATCGTGGTCACCTGGGTCAGGTGCGACCAAGATGCGGTACTTTCCATTGTCACTGATGAAGTTGTCTATCGCAAAAACGGTCCCGCCATACGTTCCATAACTGGTATTGGGCCAGCCAGAGAAAACAATCGCAGGCCAACCATCAAATTGAATCCTTACCGGATGTCCTTTTTCCATGAGCGGCAAATCGATCGGGTCTATGTACATTTCCACCGCTAACTGATAGTTGGATGGCATGATACTCACCATCGATTCACCAGCTTTTACAGTTTCGCCCAGTCCGGTTTGTATGGCTTTCGTAATGTATCCATTCTGTGGCGCAGTGATGAAATAAAAACCGGTCCGCACCTCATAATTCATGTATTGATTTTGCAGCTTGGTCACGGTGGCCTCAGCATCGTACATATTGGACATGGCAGTGTACTTTTCTGACTCTGCCTTCGCTATATCGTCTCTATACTGAGCGGCAATGGAGGTCAATTCCACTTGAGAATTGATCAGGTCATTTTGACTTGTCAGCAGCTTGTTCTCTTTTTGGATCAGTTCAGCTTGTGCTTTTTGATAGGTCAACTTCCTTTTTTCGTAATCCGTCAACGATTTCAAACCCTGCGCATACAAATCTTCCATCCGCCTGAACTGCTCTTTGGCAATCTGCCGGTTGATTTTCTCTGCTTCAAAAGCAATACTGTCAGTGGTTACCTTGAGGTGTGCCTGGCGGAGTTTGTTGCGTGCCTGCTTGATTTTCAAACCTTGTGTTTCAACCAAGGCATCAATTTGGTTGTCCAAGGCTTTTACCTTTTCCATGTAGGAAGTCACCGAGAGCTCTTTGGCTTTTAACTGCTCCTTGGTCCGCACCAATAGATTGGGATCAAAGTAGTCGTCTTTGATTTCAGAAATCCGAAGAATCGTGTCGCCTTTTAAGACCAATTGCCCTTCTTGCACCATCCATTCTTCAATTCTTCCATCAATAATGGAATGAATGGTTTGGGGGCGCTGATCTGGCCGCAATGCCGTTACATATCCACCAGAGCGAATATTCTGCGTCCAGGGCAAGAACAGCAAAACCAAAAGAAAAAAGAACAACCCAGAGAGTAAGCGGAGCATTACGCGCCCGGATACGAGGCTCTCTACCCGCAGGAGCGATACGTATCGGTCTCTTTGAACCGAATCGCGTAAACTATTGTTGGAAATGTTAAGCATCGGTTTTTGATGTAAAATTAGTTTGTGGAATGTCTTTTACTTGAGCATAAGTACCCTGAGCAACAACCTTGCCCTCGTCCAGTACCAAAATAGAATCTGCCCGCTCAGCCACATACCGGTCAGAAGAAACAAGGGCCAAAGTCCAGGGTACTTCAGGACCTGGATTCAATACAAAGTCGATGATTTCCTTTCGCTCCTTATCCTCAATGTGGATGAAGGCATCTTCGAGTAGCAACAACTTGGGATGATCGACAATGCTGCGCGCCAAAAGGATTTTTTGAGTGGTACTCATTGGCAGCTTCTTTCCCTGGGGATCGATTCGGGTTTCGTAGCCCTGTGGCAGGTTCTCGATAAACCGTTGGAGCTTGAGGTTTTTCACCACCCATTTCACCCGCTCGAAAGTTGCCGAATCGCGGCCCATGGTGATGTTTTCTAATACCGAGCCTTCAAACAATTGCTCCTGAGTAAGGTAATCGCCCACTACTGATCGGAGCGAATCGGGCTCCAGATTTCCTTTGGGAAATCCGTTGTAGGAAACAATGCCTTTCTGTACTTCATAAAGCCCTGCCAGAATGTGGAGAAGGGTGCTCTTCCCAGATCCACTGGATCCGGTGATCACCATGCGTTCGTTGCTCTTCAGGTTGATCTTCAAATCGCTGAGGGTAGGCCGACCCAAATCGGGATAGGTAAAACTCACATCGTCCATCTTGATGTGAATGCCACATTCATCACATTCATTGGCCAGGTTAACACCTCCTTTAGCCTCCATTTCGAGGTCGGTTACCTGACCTACTTTTTCCAGTGCGGTTAGCACATCGTAAATGGTTTCTAAGCTGGTCACCAGTTTTTCTACGGAGTTCATCACCAGAAGAATGATGATCTCTGCCGCCACAAATTGGCCGATGTTCATGTTTTGCTCCATTACCAAAACGCCACCAATGGCCAGCAAACCAGTAGCTACCAACGTTTTGAAAACTACCATGAGCGAATATTGACGCACCAGCACTACAAAGTGGCTTTCACGTGCCTTGAGGTAATCGTCCACGTATCCATCGGCACGATTTAAAGGCAAATCAGTTTTTCCTGCCAGCTTAAAAGTGGTGGCGGTGCGGGCCATTTCTTCCAGCCAGTGCGCGACCTGGTATTTGAATTTCGACTCTTTCAAACTGGTGTCTAGCCCGCGCTTAGCGGTAAATCGAAAGATGGCAAAGATGATGAGCACCAACACCAAACTAAAGATGATGAAGAAGGGATGGTACAATGATAGCAGAATGAGTCCAAAGATGACCTGCAACGAAGCGGCAGAAAAATCAATCAAAATTTTGGAAAGGCCTTTTTGAACGGAGATGATGTCGAAAAAGCGGTTCATCAACTCGGGCGCATAATGCTTGTACAAGGCCTCCATTCTGATCCTCGGGATGCGGTAGGCAAACTCAAAAGCAGCTCGCGTAAAAATCCGTTGCTGCAGGTTTTCTGTAATCCGCAATTGAAAGATTTGCAATACTCCGGTAATGGCTACACCAAGTACCACAAAAAACACCAGTACTACCCAGGAAGTGTTGTATTGCCCCCCTTGGATCAGGTTGATGATGGCCTGAATACCCAGTGGCAATGACAGGTTGATGAGCCCATTGAAGATGGAATACAGATACACATTTCGGATTTCGATCTTGTCGGGAGTCAACAAGCGCCAGAAACGCTGCATCGGTGTGATCTGAAGAACGGGATCTGCCATAATTAGTTAGGATATCAGCAGACTAACCTGCTGTCTTGAAGATTGTTTTGCAATTCGTTTGAAGTCACCTTCGGGGAAAGTCACGCATGAACCGTCGGAAGGCTCATGCGTGACGACCACTGTTCGGGTAGTGGAGTAAGTAAAGGGCCGGAGTTAGTCGGCCGGTCGGGTTTAAGATCGATCTGGTCGATCGGGCTAGACATCACCTTCAAAAACCTTGTTTTCGAAAGCCATGCCATTGCGTTCGGGTTGGGTTGTGTTGATTTCGAAAGCGTTAGATCAACCAATAGTTGACACCTCCAATTACAGTTGCCAAGGCCTTCCATTGGTTGTTTCGCTCGCAGTCGGATCTGACTTTGTGGCACAGGGAGCATCACGGCAATCAATGCGGTAGGATATGCTGGTTGAGCTTTCATGTTGGGGTTAACTAATCGCTTTCAACACCATTTCTGAATAGAAGTCAGCAATGGCGTCTTCTCCCTCAATCTGATCCGTAAGTCGCGGCAGGTGCTCAGCAAAAAACCGTTGCAAATGCGCTCCTTCCATCACCGTTGAGATGAGCATATGTGGGTATTTGTATTGGGGGTTGATTTCCTTAATAATTTCGCTGATCCTACCAACCAAACTTTTATAGTCGAGAAAAACGCCCTCCTTGTTTTCGCGATCTACCGCTTTGGTGAGGTACGATTTAGAAGACTCGCAAATCACGATCCGGTTCAATTTGGTTTCGTTGATGTGCCGAAAGCTTCCGTCCTCTTCAACTTGTTCTGTAAGAAGGCTGACGGCACGCTTCAATCGTTCCACTGGAGATTCGATGTTGGCGATACGGAAAACCAGCCGGTATTCCATCCATGCCCAATACCAAACCGTGAGGTAAAGCAACAACCGGTGCTTACTTTCAAAATACCGGTAAATGGAGGCCTCCGTTGAATCCAAAGATTTGGCCAGCTTGCGAAAAGTGAAGGATTCAAAACCGAGTTCTTCAATCAGGTCGATGCTTCCAGCAATAATTCTCTTCCCCAACTCACTAGACTCAGGGTTTTTGAGGTAGATGTTTTCGTTAACCTGAATGGCAACTTTCGGAACCGAATTGTGCATGGTCGATAAATTTGTTGAGCAAATATAATAGTATTACTATTAAATAAGCACAAATAATAACCCCATTTGTTACACTTTGTTCTCACCACGACAAATTTTATTCATACATAAGCTGTTTCACTTTCTATTTTTTCCTCCATACACCAGTGATCAACTCATCCTGGAAAAGACTAAAGCAGTGAAAAGGACTAAAAACAGCCAACGAAACTTCCTTGAGAGCAGAAAGTCTAACTTGAAATTAGTGAATGGCTTGTGCCAAACCCTACGCAGATTGAATAATCAATCGCGGAATAGAAAAGGACTTAGAAAGAAGCGCAGTGAGACGAAAACTGACTTATAGCCACTGGGAGGCAACTAATACATCTTGGCTCGTTTGGTCAAATAAGACCGCAACACATGATCAAAACCTTCGTTGATGTCGGCCACTTCGTAGTCGATGTGGTACTGAGCACACTTGAGCCGCAGGTCTTTTTCGTATTCGCGTATTGAACTGAGGTAAGTCTCTTTTATGGCATTGGGGTTCAACTTCACCTCTTCCCCCGATTCCATATCTACGAAGGTATAAGGGCGGTTTTCGTAGTCGAAATCCAATTCCTTCGCCTTGTCTACCACGTTGAAAAGAATGACCTCATGCTTGTTGTGCCGCAAATGCTGCAAAGCTGCAAACATCTCCTTTTGCGAACGCTCCGAGTTGTCCATCATGTCGCTGAAAATAACCACCAAGCTGCGTTTATGCACATTTTCAGCAATCTGGTGCAAAGCATCCACCGCAAAAGTGGGCTTTTGCTCAGGCTCTTCGTTGATGAGCCGCTCCATTTGGTCAAACAAATATTTATGGTGTACCGAGCTCGATTTCGCCTGGGTATGCAACTCAATTTTATCGCTAAAAACGCTTAAACCTACTGCATCGCGCTGCCTGCGCAACAAGTAAATCAGTGTAGCCGCTGCATAAGCTGAGAAAGTGATTTTATTGACCGCTTTTTCGTCTTTCTCCTTAGGAAAAAACATGGAAGAACTGTGGTCGATCACCACCTGGCACCGCAGGTTGGTTTCTTCCTCGTAGCGCTTCACAAACAACTTTTCGCTGCGCGCATACAGTTTCCAATCGATGTGTCGGGTAGACTCTCCGGTGTTGTAGAGTCGGTGCTCAGCAAACTCTACCGAAAAACCGTGGAAAGGGCTTTTGTGCAACCCGGTAATGAAGCCTTCCACCGCTTCGCGGGCAAGTATTTCAAGACTACCGAATTGAGTGATGCGTTGTTGGTCGATCCTGCGGGCCACACTTGAGGTTTTAAGGGAGAAAGTTACAACGAAAATCCCGGCAAAGGATTGTATAAAAAAAGGGGCCGAAGCCCCTTTCAGTGAAAATCAGATAAAAAGAATTACGCCAACTGCGAATCGAGTTTCGCCTGATACGCGTTTTTGGGTGCAGCACCTACTTGCTTGTCGACGATTTCACCGCCTTTAAAAAACAATACAGTAGGAATGTTACGAATCCCAAATTGAGAAGAAATCCCTGGGTTGTGATCTACATTTACTTTTCCAACAACCGCTTGTCCTTCAAAATCTCCGGCTAGCTCTTCTACAATAGGGCCTACCATACGGCAAGGTCCGCACCATTCGGCCCAAAAATCTACTAACACAGGTTTATCGGATTTGATGACCACTTCCTCGAAGTTGGCATCAGTAATTTCAACTACCATTACTTTGTTTTATGTGAAACGTTTTTCAAAATTAGCACTTTCAAAAGGTTTACTCAAATAGGTTGCCATCCTTACCTTACTGCCAGTATGGCAGTCCTAATTCACTTTATACATCAATTTCGACTTGTTTAGCTCGTCGATGAGTTCGTTACTTAGGTCCACTCCGCCTTTACGAACCGGTAGTGTTACCTTAAGGTTTTGTTCCAGTGGATCGGCAAGTTGGATTTTCAACTGACATTTTCCCTGGTAGGTATCTACCCAAACCGACATTTTATCAATCAGTTCTTCCGTTACCTCGCTCAGGTTGAGTTTAATGGTCAGGCTCTTGGCCATTTTCTCTTTGAGATCGCTCAGCATCTCAATTTTATGAATTTTCAACTCCAGGTTGTTTTCATCATTGAACCGCGCCCGGACTTTCCCCTTCATGTAAACAAACCAGTTGTTTTGCAACATATTCCGGTTATTGATATAATCGTCACCAAACATGAAGATTTGGGTAGAATCCGTGTAGTCCTCAATGTTGAACATTCCAAAGGGTTTTCCCCGTTTGGTGGTGCGGTGCGTTACTTCTGACAAAATACCGGCAAAGCTTATTTCTTTGTTTTTAAGCGGAACAAGGTCTTTGAGTTCAGAAACTGAATGGGTACAAAAATTTTCAATTTCCAATTTAAAATCATCCAGCGGATGCCCTGAAATATACATTCCGGTTACTTCGCGCTCCCGTGCCAACAGCTCTAACTTGGGCCAGGGTTGGCATTTGGGAATCTCGGGTTCTGGCAATTCTACGGTAGAACCTCCACCAAAAAGCGATTGTTGGGCCGCATCTTGTTGGGCCTGATAAGAGGCTCCAAAGCGGATTGCCAGTTCCAACAAGGTATTTCCTTCCGCAGTTTCGCTGAAGAAGTACTGCGACCGGTAAACCCCCTCAAAACAGTCGAAAGCTCCAGCCAACGCCAGGCTCTCCATGGATTTTTTGTTGGTCGCCCGGAGGTTGACCCGCTTAGTAAGGTCAAAAACATTTTTATAGGGCCCGTTTTCTTTACGCTCATTCACTAAGGCTTCTACAGCCCCTTCACCCACACCTTTTACTGCTCCCAGTCCAAAACGGATTTCGCCCTTAGCATTTACATTGAATTTATAGGCACTTTCGTTAACATCAGGTCCTAACACTTTGATGCCCATCCGCACACATTCCTCCATGAAGAAGGTGATCTTCTTGATGTCTGCCATGTTGTGGGTAAGCACCGAAGACATGTACTCAGCAGGGTAATTGGCCTTCATGTAGCCCGTCTGGAAAGCCACCACCGAATAAGCAGCGGAGTGCGACCGGTTAAAGCCGTATTCCGCAAATTTCATCATCACTCCAAACACATCTGAGGACTTTTCCTTGGGAATATCGTGCAATTCCTTTGCCCCTTTGATGAAGACTTCGCGCTGCTGCTCCATCACATCCATCTTCTTTTTTCCCATGGCCCTGCGTAGCAAATCCGCTCCTCCGAGGGAATAACCCGCTAAAATCTGAGCCGTTTGCATGATCTGCTCCTGGTATACCATGATGCCGTATGAGTCTTTCAGGATGGGCTCTAAAAGCTCGTGGGGAAACTCTACCTCTTCTTGGCCGTGCTTCCGCCGAATGAAAGTGTCGATAAACTGCATCGGGCCGGGACGGTAAAGAGCGTTCATCGCAATGAGGTCTTCAATCACCGTTGGCTTCAACTCCTTCAAATACATGCGCATCCCTTCCGACTCAAACTGGAAGGTACCAATGGTATCGCCCCGCTGATATAGCTCAAAAGTCTTGACGTCGTCCAAGGGCATTTCATCAGGATCGATGTCTACACCCTGGGTTTCTTTCGCCATCGCGATGGCATCTTTGATAATGGTCAGGGTTTTTAGTCCCAGAAAATCCATCTTCAACATGCCCGCATCTTCGATGTATTTTCCATCGAATTGGGTAACCAGCAGGTCGGAATCCTTAGAGGTACAAACCGGAATGTATTTGGTAATGTCATCAGGCGCGATGATCACACCAGCCGCGTGAATTCCTGTATTTCGGATGGAGCCTTCGAGGTTTTCTGCCAAACGCAGCACCTCTCCCTGCATGTCGCTCTTCTTGCCGCGGATGTCAGACAACTCGGGTACTTCCTTGTAAGCTTTGGCCAAGGTCATGCCCGGGTTCGCCGGCACCATCTTAGCCAGCATGTTGGCTTCATTGAGCGGCAACTCCATCACCCGTGATACATCTTTGATGGAGGACTTGGCCGCCATCGTTCCATAGGTAATGATTTGGGCTACCTGATTTTTACCATACTTGTCTACCACCCAGTCGATAACCCGCTGTCGGCCTTCATCATCAAAATCAATATCAATATCCGGCATGGTTACCCGCTCCGGATTTAAAAACCGCTCGAAAAGAAGCTTATACCGAATCGGATCGATGTTGGTGATCCCAATGGTGAAGGCTACTGCCGAACCAGCCGCCGAACCCCGTCCAGGGCCCAACGCCACGCCCATATCGCGGGCCGCAGCCATAAAGTCTTGTACGATGAGGAAGTAGCCTGCAAAACCCATATCCCGAATGATCTTCAACTCGTGGGTCAGCCGCTCCTCTACTTCACTGCTGATTTCCGAATACTTGTGCCTTGCCCCTTCAAAGGTCAAGTGCTTCAGGTAATCGTCCATGTCGGTAAAACCACTGGGGAGGGTAAAATTGGGCAACAAAATGTCCCGCTTCAGTTGCGGAGTGTTGATCTTGTCGACAATCTCATTGGTGTTGTCGAGCGCCTCAGGGATGTCTTTGAACAACTGAAGCATTTCTGCCTGGGTCTTGAAGAAAAACTGATCGTTGGGAAACCCAAATCGAAAACCTCTGCCCTGGCCTTTCGGCGTACTTCGTTTGTCGCCCGTGTTCACGCACAACAGAATGTCGTGGGCATTCCAGTCGTCCTGATCCAGGTAGTGAGAATCGTTGGTGGCAATCACCTTCACGTCATACTTTTTCGCCCATTTGAGCAGCACCTGGTTGATGTCTTCCTGGCTCAAGCCAGTGCCGTCTATGTTTTCGAGGTGGTGCCGTTGCAGTTCCACGTAGTAATCCTCACCAAACAAGTCCAGCCATTCCAAAAACAGTTTTTCAGCGGCTTCTTCTCCTTGTCTTAGAATGGCTTGTGGCACCTCCGCTCCAATGCAACAAGTCGTGGCAATCAGGCCCTCTTTGTATTGCTTGAGCAACTCTTTATCAATCCTGGGAAATTTAGAGTAAAGTCCATCTATGAAACCCAGCGAACAGAGCTTGGATATGTTGTGGTAGCCCAACTTGTTCTTTGCCAACAGCAATTGGTGGTACCGCTTGTCGCGTTGCTCCTTGCTAAAGGTCTTTCTAAAACGGTCTTCTACCAGATAAAATTCACACCCAACAATGGGTTTTACACCGTGTTTCTCTGCCTCATTTACAAATTGGAATACACCAAACATATTCCCGTGGTCCGTCAACGCCACTGCCGGCATTTGATCTTCCTGCGCCTTTTTCATCATCGCTTTGATGTTGGCTGCTCCGTCGAGCAAAGAATATTGAGAATGGACGTGTAAGTGACTGAATTGCGGCATAAACAAAGAAACGTAAAGCGAAAAGCAACCGGGCTGAGGAAATCAACCAGCTAAAAGCTGACTGCACAATCAAAATTACGCAAAATGAATCCGGCCAAAAGGGCTGTTGAAAACTATTGAAAACTGTCGGCGATCAAGTCGTAATTCTCACGCTTCAGCCCACAAAAAAGAGGGGCAATCCAAGCGGACGCCCCTCTTACAAAATCAGTATAAGAATCGGTTATTTCACCGAGATGCGGTTCACATAACTTTGATCTCCGGTGGTTACCCGCACAAAGTAAACTCCTTGTGCCTGATCAGACAGGTTCAGTTGCTTGCGGAAAGTTCCTGGCAGGTTGTCCACCCGCTCTTGCAGTACAACCTGACCTTGCAAGTCCATCACGGTAATGATCACATCGTTTCCTTCGAGGCCCATCGCCTCCATCGTTAGCCAACCATCAGTTGGGTTCGGGAAGTAGCGCAGTGCCACCTCGTTCACCGGATCGGAAATACCGGTACAAGGATCGGATACTAAGATGATCGAATCTCCATTGGAACAACCGTTAAAGTCAGTTACTATGACGGCATAGGTTCCAGGGGTAGATACGCTCAATGTTTGTGAGGTATCTCCTGTCGACCACAGGTAGCTTGCAAATCCACCTCCGGCATCCAAATCATAGGTAAATGGCTCACACAAAGTATCGGTAGCCGGACCGAGATCTACAATAGGGTTAGGATTAACATTCACCCGAATCGTATCCTGGTTGCTGCATTGGTTGCCATCGGTTACGGTGACTGAATAGTTCTGAGCTCCAAACAAGTTGGCCAGTGCCGTTTGAGTGGTATCGCCCAATGACCATTGATACGTCACAAAACCGGGGCCTGCATCGAGGGTCAACCCTCCACAAACGGTGGTATCGTTTCCAAGGCTGACCACAGGTAAACTCAGCAAGCTTACGTTGATACTGTCGCTATTGGCACATCCGTTAATGTCCGTTACAGTGACGGTGTAGGTAGCCGCATTGGAAACAAAAATGGTTTGAGAGAAATCTCCGGTCGACCATTGGAAGCCAACCAAACCTGTAGTCCCGGCATCCAACAGGATGCTATCACCAGTACAAATCGAAGTATCGTTGGCCAGGGTTATGACGGGTAAAGGATTCAATTCCACAAGTGTGACTGAATCCACGCCTACACAACCTTGACTGTCCGTGACTGCTACGAAGTAAGTACCCGCTGAAAGACCAACTGCTGTATCGTTAGTTTGTCCCAGAGGATCGTTCCATTGGTAAGTAAACGGACTGGTACCCGTAGCGGTAACGATGGCCAAACCATCGTTTCCACCTACACAATTGACATCTACTTTATTGGTCGCCAAGGTAGGTGCACCAGCATTGTTAATGCCCAGGGTTTCGACCACCGAACAACCCGTTGTATCGGTTACGGTTACCTGATAAATTCCTGCACCCAGATTGAATGCCGTATCGGTAGTTTGACCGGAGGGGTCATTCCATTGATAAGCGTATCCAGGAACACCGCCCGTGGTTGAAACGGAAGCCTGACCATCATTGACACCACAGTTGGCATCAACGGTTGCAATCGTATTCACGATTTGTGGTGGCTCGTTCAAGGTTACTGTATCGGTCGTGAAACATCCGGCACTATCCGTCAGGTTGAGGATGTAAGTTCCCGCTGGTACATTCACGAGAGAAGGCGAGGTGCTGCCGTTGTTCCAGTTGTAGGTAAATGGTGCCGTTCCATTCGAGAGGAATACCGAGATCGCTCCATCATTGCTGTTGAAGCACGATAAGTCGGTACCGGTAAGCGTAACCACTTGTGAGTTGGAATTGATGATCGTTAAGGAGGTATCCTTCGAACAACCGTTGCCATCCGTTACGGTTACACTGTAGGTTCCAGCTGCAACGGCTACAATCGCCGAATCTGTTACTCCATTGGACCATACATAGTTGTAGGTTCCAGATCCACCGGTTACCGTCAGCACTCCGATTCCATCGCTGTTATTACAGGTCGCATCTACCACCAGAGCGCTGAAATTCAAGGCTGGGAAGATGGTAATGTTCACCGTATCAGAATTACTACAACCGTTGCCGTCAGTTACGGTCACCGCATAAGCTCCTGAAGTATCCGCAAACAAGGTTTGCGAAGTGTCGCCGTTCTGCCACAAGTAAGCGGCAAAACCAGCACCGGCATCTACGGTAATTCCATCGCAGACGGAAGTATCGTTGCCCAAGCTCACCACGGGTAGCGGATTGACAGTGATTACTGCAGTATCTGAATTCTGACAGTTGTTAGAGTCGGTTACCACTACCGAATAATTACCTGAAGCAGTAACATTCAGGAATTGAGTAGTATCGGTGGTAGACCACAAATAATCATCCAATCCCGGACCTGCATCCAATACAATTCCGGCACAAACGGTGGTATCAGGACCAATGTTCACCATCGGCAATGGGTTCACCTCAACTACAATGGTATCTGAGTTGAAACAAGTCCCATCAAACACTTCGACCGAATAGGTTCCGGTAACACTTACCGTAAAGGTCTGGTTGGTATCGCCGTTTTGCCACAAGTAAGAAACAAAACCTGCTCCGGCATCCAGTTGCAAGGTATCGTTACAGAGCGCAGTATCGTTGCCCAGGTTGACGACCGGTAGAGGATTCAGGAAGTTAATTACGGCAGTATCCAACAACGTACATCCGTTGGTGTCGGTGATGGTCACCACATAGCTACCAACCGGCAATCCGGTATCTGAAGCCAGGGTAGAGCCTGAAGGCCACAAGTAAGTGTAAGGAGCAGTACCTCCTGAAGGAGTGACCGTAGCCTGACCATTCGAGTCGTTGGCACAAACCACCGGAATAGTGGCCGCAACAGATTGCAGCGGCAATGGCTCTGTAATGACGACTGTAGTAGTATCAAAACAGCCGTTGGTATCGGTAATGGTTACCACATAGGACCCAGCACCCAAACCAGTAGAAACCGGAGTGGTAGCCCCATTGAGCCAACTGTAAGTATAAGGTTGTGTACCACCTGTAGCACCCACTTGACCTACTCCATTTGTATCTCCATTACACAACACATTTAACGTATTGGTTACCGATGCAACCAATACAATTGGCTCAGTAATGACAACAGAAGTAGAGTCTGTACAGCCATTGGCATCGGTTAAGGTCACCGAATAGGTACCAGCAACCAGACCGGTTACAGTGGCAGTAGTAGCACCATTGGACCAGAGGTAAGAATAAGGGTTCGTTCCACCAGTTCCAGAGGCGGTAGCTCCTCCATCTGCGACACCATTGCAACTTACATTGCTATCTACCGCAACGGAAGCAACTAACAAGGCTGGTTCAGTAATGGTTACTGTAGCCGTATCTGTACAGCCGTTCAAATCGGTGACGGTGACGGTGTAAACACCAGCCGAAACACCGGTAATACTGGCAGTAGTAGCTGAATTAGACCACAAGTAATTGTAACCCGGAGTTCCTCCGGAAGCACTTGCAGTCGCTCCTCCATCGATAAAGCCATTACAAGAAACATTGGAATCCACTACTGTAGCGGCCACCAGCAGGGCTGGCTCATTTACTGTTGTAGATGCAGAATCGGTACAGCCATTGGCATCAGTAACTGTCACACTGTAGGTTCCAGCTGGTATTCCGGTCATCGATGCTGTAGTGGCACCCGTAGACCAGAGGTAGGTGTAAGGCATAGTTCCACCAGAAACCGTTGAGGAAACTCCTCCATCGGAGAAACCATTACAAGTAACGTTGCTATCGAGCAAGGCTGTAACCGCTAAAATAACAGGTTCGGTTATCGTAACTGCACTGGAATCAGTACATCCATTGGCATCGGTAACGGTAACGCTGTAAGTACCCACAACCACACCACTGATGGAAGCGGTTACTGCTCCATTTGACCAGTTATAAGTGAAAGGTTGCGTTCCACCAGTTCCAGAGGCCGTGGCACCGCCGTCAGCAAATCCAAAGCAACTCACATTGCTATCCACTACCGAGGAAGCAATCAATACCATCGGTTCTGTGATGGTCACAGACGTAGAGTCGGTACAACCGTTGGCATCAGTAATGGTCACACTGTAAGTTCCGGCAACCAATCCAGAGTTAGAGGCAATAGTAGCAGCATTCGACCACAAGTAAGTGTAAGGCATTGTTCCACCTGCACCGAGAGCAGTAGCTCCACCGTCAGCGAAACCATTACAGCTAACATTGCTGTCTACCACTGTAGTAGCGACCAGTTGAATGGGCTCACTGATAACCAATGAAGTACTATCGGTACATCCGTTGGCATCGGTTATTGTCACTGAGTAGGTTCCAGCTATTACGCCAGTAATGGAGGCGGTAGTTGCTGAATTCGACCACAGATAGGTATAGATGCCGGTACCACCAGAGGCACTGGCAGTGGCTCCTCCATCAGAGAAACCAGCACAACTCACGTTGCTATCTACCACTGCTGAAGCTATTAATTGAACCGGTTCGCTAATGGTTACTGTCGTAGTAGCAGTACATCCGTTATTGTCAGTTACGGTTACAGTGTGTACTCCGGCAGCAAGACTCAACTCATCGGCACCACTTTCACCAGTAGACCACAAATAGTTATAAGGGCTGGTACCACCGGTAGTAGCTGTTTGCGCAGTACCAGTAGAATCTCCGTTACACAACACATTGGTGGAAGAGATAACCGAAATTGATAGTACAGATGGCTCGGTAATGGTCACCGAGGCCTGATCGGTACAACCATTCGCATCGGTGATGGTCACCGTATAAGCTCCGGCGGCTAATCCATTCATGGAAGCCATGGTTCCGGCATTCGACCAGAGGTAGGTATAAGGAGCAGTTCCACCAGTAGCAGAAGCGGTAGCTCCTCCATCGGCAAATCCGTTACAAGAAGCATTGCTATCTACCACCGCACTGGCGACCATAGTAATGGGTTGAGTAATGGTACTGGAAGCAGTTGAGGTACAACCGTTGGCATCGGTTAGCGTTACAGTGTAAGTACCGGCTACTAGTCCAGTAATAGACGCTGTGCTTCCACCGTTCGACCATAGGAAGGTATATGGTGAAGTTCCACCTGTTCCAGTCACGCTCGCACCACCATCGGCAAATCCGTTGCAGCTTACGTTACTATCGACAACTGATGTTGCTATCAAAATCGCGGGCTCCGTAATGGTCACAGTGGCCTGATCAGTACATCCATTGGCATCTGATACAGTCACCGTATACACTCCAGCTAAAACACCCGTGATGGATGCCGTAGTGCCACCATTGGACCAACTGTATGAATAAGGAGTGGTGCCACCAGTGGCACTGGCAGTAGCACCACCATCGGCAAATCCGTTACAGGAAGCATTGCTGTCTACCACAGTACTCGCCACTAAACTGATTGGTTGTGTAATGGTGACCGAAGCTTGGTCGGTACAACCGTTATTATCGGTAACGGTTACCGTATAACTTCCTGCTGCAATTCCAGTGATAGCAGCTGTAGTTCCGCCATTTGACCACTGATAAGAGTAAGGTGCTGTACCACCGGAAGCAGAAGCACTTGCTCCTCCATCGAGGAAGCCGTTGCAAGAAACGTTGCTATCAACAATAGCGGCAGCTACCAGAGGCGTTGGCTCGGTAATGGTGACAGAAGTCTGATCGGTACAACCGTTGACATCGGTTACGGTTACCGTGTAAATTCCAGCCCCAAGTCCAGTGATAGCCGCAGTAGTGGCTCCATTGGACCAGTTGTAATTGTAGGGCGATGTACCGCCGGTTCCAGAGGCGGTTGCTCCACCATCATTGAAGCCATTACAGGAGGCATTGCTGTCCACAACAGTTGCTGCTACGAGCACAACAGGTTGGGTAATGGACACTGAAGAGACATCGGTACAACCATTGTTATCGGTTATCGTCACCGTATAAGCGCCAGCAGCAACTCCGGTAATTGAAGCGGTAAGCGCTCCATTTGACCAGGAAAAACTGTATGGCATGGTTCCACCGGTGGCGGTAGCACTTGCTCCTCCATCAGTAAATCCGTTACAACTCACATTGCTATCAACTACCGAAACTGCGGTTAAAACAACTGGCTCAGAAATGGTGACCGAAGATTGATCGGTACAACCATTAGCGTCCGTTACAGTAACCGTATAAGTGCCGGCTATCAGTCCTGTGATAGAACCAGTAGTTCCAGCATTTGACCATTGATAGGTATATGGGGAAGTACCACCAGTTGCACTAGCAGTTGCACCACCATCGGCAAATCCGTTACAAGAGACGTTGCTGTCCACAACAGAAGCCGCTATCAACTGGTTAGGTTCTGTGATGCTAACTGAGGTAACATCGGTACAACCGTTGGCATCAGTCACCGTTACAGTATGTGTTCCAGCTGCCAGACTCAATTCATCTGGTCCATTTTCACCGGTTGACCACAAGTAGGTGTAAGGCGTGGTCCCTCCTACCGTTGATGTGGTGGCGGTTCCGGTAGAATCACCATTGCAAAGCACATTAGAGCTACCGGTAATGCTAATTGACAATACTGCAGGCTCAGTAATGGTTGCAGAAGCAACATCCGTACAGCCGTTAGCATCGGTTATGGTTACAGTGTAAGTACCTGCCAAAAGTCCCGTAACCGAAGCGGTAGTGGCTGCATTCGACCACTGGTAGGTGTAAGGAGTGGTTCCACCAGCAGCACTTGCAGAAGCTCCACCGTCAGCGAAACCGTTACAGGAGGCATTGCTATCCACCACAGCAGTAGCTACCAAGCTAAGAGGTTCAGTAATTGTGATCGAACTCGTACTGGTACATGCATTCGCGTCTGTTACAGTAACCGTATAGTTTCCTGCCATTACTCCGGTAATGGATGCGGTTATAGCCCCATTAGACCAGGCATAAGTGTAAGGCATGGTACCACCTGTTGCAGTTGCGGTTCCTCCACCGTCGGAGAATCCAGCACATGAAACGTTGCTATCTACAACAGAGCTGGCTACCAATAAACTGGGTTCAGTAATGGTCACCGAACTGGTTGAAGTACATCCATTAAGATCGCTCACCGTAACAGTGTAAACTCCTGCAACCACGCCTGTAATGGAAGCCGTTAACGCTGTATTACTCCATTGATAAGTATAAGGTGAAGTTCCGCCCGTAGCGCTTGCTGTGGCTCCTCCATCAGCAAAACCAAAACAGCTCGCATTGCTGTCTACAATGCTTGAGGCTACTAAGGCTGTTGGCTCGGTAATCGTTAC
>ERZ1740068.429-NODE-429-length-21193-cov-8.640836_pt1 | contig 21193 bp, 15 predicted proteins | sample MGYA00581735_ERZ1740068 | MGnify/ENA primary metagenome ERZ1740068 (study PRJEB43018, sample SAMN04849740) | marine metagenome | isolation source: floating plastic debris | place: Pacific Ocean | collected 2008-08-30 | study: EMG produced TPA metagenomics assembly...
CTACCTCACGGTGGAATTCAGAGATGCCCTTTCTTGCTGTTGATTAATTCATACTCAGCAAATCGCTGAATTAGAATCCCCATCCATAGTAACCGTATTTGACGTAGCAGTCAACTACCCAATCAGTACCATTGTGGTAAGTGTAGGCATTACATAGTTTGTCCTCCAGACCGATTTTATCATCACACTTGGACTCACCGTCAGGCTTACAGTATCTGTCAGGAATTCTATATGGTCCAATTTTTTTACAACCACGAACCCAGGCGGTAGAACACCATCCATTTCCTTGTACTTCTCTTGCTTCTTGAGCACTTAATCTTTTGTTGTCAAACTTATTCATCTTTATTGTATTTTAGTTTATCTATATATCAAAAATAGGGTGGTCGATGATCGATTAAATCAGTGATTTTACTGAACAAAGTAGGTGTTTGTACTGAAGTCATCAGCATACTTCAGTAGAAGTACTTCTAGTGTTTTCTTGATAAAAAAGATCTTGAAAAAGTCCATTCTGACGGACTTATGTAGCTTTTAATACGGTGCGTTACTTAGTGTTTTAGAAGGGCTCTTAATTGTATGGCGGATGGTATGAGTAAGGTTTCAGAATGCCGTCGGGTGTTGATGGATGTAGGGCTAGGAAGGATCAGAAAGATGGTGTTTTTGGCGAACTGCGTCGGGGGTGCTCCAAAAGAAAAAGTCCAAATATGGTCGTTTATACCGAACCAATCTTTGGACTTTTCTGGAATGACTGTTCATTCAGCGGATTATGTAATTAGAATCCCCATCCGTAGTAACCGTATTTGACGTAGCAATCTACCACCCAATCATCACCATTGTGATAAGAGCGGGCGTTACAAAGCTTGTCTTCGAGGCCGATTCTGCCTTCACATTCGTTCTCTCCGTACGGTTTACACTCGAATGAAGGTATTTTGTATGGTCCAATTTTTTTACAGCCTGAAGTCCAGGCACTAGTACACCATCCATTACCTTGCACATCTCTTGCTTCTTGTACACTTAATCTTTTGTTGTCAAACTTATTCATCTTGATTGCATTTTAATTTATATCAAAAGTAGCTGCTGTGTCTTTCGATAAAATCAATGGATTTGCTGAAAGGACTAAGTACTTGTACTGAAACAGGCTGTAATGATCAGTAGCACTACTGCTTTCTGCTTTTTGATCCCTGTTTTACACCGTTTAGAGGTGAAGTAATAAGTGTTCTCACACCTGTTTTTAGTTACGGATCGCTATATACCATACAGACCTGGTTTGCTTGTTTCCTGAAAAAACTTACGCGCCGTGTTGTGCTTTTCCACTGAATGGTAGTGTCATCCCCGGTGGATTGCTCAGTCCGCGGAGGATAAGACTGTTAAGAGTCTCTGAAATAGAAAAACCTCCCGGAGATGTATCTCACAGAAGGTTTTACTCTCTGCTCACTAAACGTATATCTGAATGGTTGCTACACAGGTTCCTGCACGGTGGTGATGATCTTATATGGTTGGTCTCTAACTTCTTCTTCCCTCGCCTTGATATAGTATTTGATGTCATGAATGTACCTTAGGGCCTCTCTTACTTCTTTACCATCTAAAAAGATCGTCGGTGTTGTATCAATGCCGATGCCTTCGGCCCATTTGCCACTGGCTTTCAGTGATGGTCGCATCTGATCGTAAACTGCTTTGTCTACTGGATATTGTGCTTTCCATTGTTCAATGGCCTTAGCCGACTTGTCTTCTGAGTTATACCATGATGACATGGCTTCATGCAAGGTTTTTGTATCTCCAATGTGAGCCATGGAGAGCAGTGTGAGCGCTATGGAGTTTTTACTTTCACTGTCCTCAGTCTGTTCTTTCATTGTCTGATACCAGTCATCGGTTGTTTCTCCATAGATCTTTTTGATCTCGGTTTTCCGTTCATCCGCGGCTTTATCGTAGTAGTCCTTGAGGTTATTCACTCTTTGTTTCACTGATAATCCACTTTCTACGCCAGGGTCCTCGGTGTAACTAAACCGGTACGCAATGCGCACACCGTCTCCAAAATCTTCCAGTAACTCATCTATTTGCTGATGTGCGTTCTTACAGGGACCACAAAAAGGGTTTGAGAACAGTGTGATGGTAAATGAGGCATTGGGGTTGCCCAATACGATCTCCTGAGGGATTTCACCCATGTAGGTCTTTTTCCCGTTGTTGATCAATTCTTTGATAATGGCTGGGTTTCGCCGGTATAGATTGAGTTGTTTGCGCAGCTCTATTATTTCTTTGTCTCTACCCAAACCTGTTTTGAGTACGGACCAGGCCAGCACAGGCAATGCAAAACTCCAGGCCACAATGGTGAGCGCGTAAAAATTGAAAGGGGCAAGTGAGGCGGTCCAGATGGAAACACCAGCAATAAATTCTAGCCAGAAAATCGCCTGAACTGCGAGGCATAGGTTACACCATTGTTGATGCTTTTTCTGATAATATATTGAAAACACCGTGTAGGGAAGTGCCAGTAGATTGAAGACGATCAACAGGTATAGAACGCTCGATAGGGCATCGGAAAATATTCCGATCGCGATTGACAGAACACCTCCCATGAAGTAAAACGCCCCCACTTCCGACATGCTTAACCAGCCAAATAAGGTGGCAGCTTTAGAATTGAGAAGTCCATTTCCACAATCTGATGCGGGCTTACCCGATGCATTCCTTTTGTCCAGTCCTAACTGACACACTTTGCTGACTACAGTGTTTTCTTTATCGATCAACTGAATGAGCAATAAGATACTTACCCCTACACCTGCTATCTTAGCCAATAAGAGCGGTAGCCATTGAGTGATACTTCCCTGCATCAATATACCAGTAATAATCAGACCTGTGAGGAGTAAGGTGCTGACAGTAAGTAATGATGGTAACTTATAGGAGTTAAGCCTCTCAATAAGTCTTGCTTCCTGATAGTTCTGCTCCCCGGACTCTGGCTTTTTCTCCACGAGTAACATCACACCGGTCCATTGCGCTAAAAACTCGGCTCTTTTGATTGATTTCCACCCTTCATCGGGGTCTAGGTAGGTTGCCTGGTTGTCCGAAATTTCAGAGACCATGACAAAGCGAGGAGTTTCAATAGTTACTTCATTGTCTTTTTTCGTGGGACGTAAGTAAGCAATGGCAGGAAAGGTAACTTCTGACAGATCCTCTTCCTCCAGGCGAACAGGAAAGCTTTCTACCCGCCAATCGCTTAAGCTTTCAGAGATTGATGCCAGACTGGGGTAGTCCGGGTTTGCTGTGAGTACGTCTTCTGCTGTTTGTTTAGATACTTTAATATCCAACTCCTTGATTAAATTTTGCAGCACCGCCACACTGTTATGTTCGCGGCTCTTTTGCCTGATCCATTTCCTGCTATTCATAGTCCGTTATTTATTGTAATACTTTGTTTTAAAATCTACACAACAAATATGGACCTGATATTCCTTGGGCATTATTGGTAGTAATACGAGAATTCAGTAGATGACAGTAGGTAGTACTACTATTATTACACTACCTCATTACTGTTGTCCAGGGACCATTCCCGGGCTTCCAACATCTCAAATATGGTAATAGTACTGATGAATTGAACAAAAATCAGTAGAACTACTGCTCTAAAGGATGAAATCTACGGGCTTTTCGGCTTAGCAATTTCCAGAGATTTGATTAATTATTTTAATCTAAATACTTCTATTGTATGAAATTACAAGAAAAATTTAAATCTAAAAGACTAAGTAGCGGTGAGGCGCGAAAAGTACAGGGAGAATGGCCTCATATCCAAGAAGGTTGCTTTGGAGAAGGTTTTCCTTCAGGTAACCCAGATGGTGCAACGGGCTATAGTGATGCTTCTTGTACCAACTGCTTGAACTGGTGTAAGGCACAACACCCCGCTCCTGGTGGTCATAGTTTAATCGTTGCCCACTCTGGGTATCGCATGAAGCATTTCCTTGCTCCTCATCACGATATTTGGACAGATTGCTACTGCTTTCACCATGACTGGTGGGGATGGTTTTAAGCACCTACACATAAGAGGCTGTTTTTTTAAGACAGCCTTTTTTTATACCCATTGAAAGTAAACTGACGCAAAAAGAATCGCACGCCTGGCAGCCTTTAAAAAGTAACGCAACGCTTGTCCATTAGCATGGTTGAGAAGCGTTGCGACTTGTGTAAGAGAGTTTGTGTAGTGTTCCGATCTACCATTACGGGTTTTAAGATTTACCGAAGACCCTTCTATTCGTGATGCTTATGTTATAAAAACTGATCAAATGTTCCGCGGAAGTGTTTGAAGAACCGTTCCAGCAAACGTAGATCTTCTGTGATGATATTGGCAGTACCGGTCATTTCCTGAGAGAATGGCAATGCTTCACCATATTTGGTCATCAGGCCATCAGGCATGTCAATGCGCAGGAAGTATTTGCCTTCCCTGGAAATGTTTGATTTTGAAGTGACATATCCGTACACATAACCGAACTCCTGAAAAGGAAAATCTTTTAGTTGGATGCGCACTTTCTGTCCTTCACGTACCTTGCCGGAGTTGGCAGCTTCCAGGTATGAAAAGGCAAATAGTTCGGTGGAGTTAGGAATGACTACCATCACTTCATCACCAGATTGGACTTCCTGATTTTTTGTCCAGAACTTGTAAAAAGTGACATGACCGTCTACAGCCGCTTTTAGGACATAGCTCTCTTCCCACTGAGTGAGTTGTGTCTGAAAGCTGATAGCAGCCAGTCGGACGGCATCAAACAACTTAATCTGTTGTTCCATAGTCTTCTGCTCCAGGTCTACAATTTGTTGCTTAATGGATGCTACCTGTAATTGATGGTTTGCCAGCTCATTGGCCAGATTGGCCAGGTTGAGCTTTTCAGTTAAATAGGCCCTTTTAGAATTGTCATATTCCTGCTCTGCGATGACGTCTTCTTTAAACAATGATTGGTCAGCCAGAAATTTCTTTTCAGTGAGTGCAAAGGTTTGGTGGTTCACCTCTATCTTCTCTTCTATGCTGGCCCCCAGTTGTTGCTGGACAAGAATTTTTCTGTTCAGTTGGGCTATTTTTCTTTGGTTAGCATTCTGTTGCAGCCAGAATAAATATTCTGAATGTGATTTCTTCAGTGCTGCGAAACTGGACTGCATAGGCCCCAGGTTGGGGATTGCTCCTTGGTAAAAGTTGCTGATTTTCTGTGCCTTGTTAAGGTTATCCCAATAAGGTGCAAACCACTTTTGTACCGGGATAAGCTCTTCGTAGACCACTGTGTTTTCCACGATTCCCAGGTATTCCCCTTTTTTGACGGTTTGGTGCTCTTCCACAAACAGGTGTGTCAGCTTACCAGTTTGCCTGGCTTTGACGCTGGTAGGCATTGCCTGCGTAGCGATGGTGACCTCTGTCGACAGCGTGTCGGGGTAATGAAAGAGATAGGATCCTGCCAAAAGCAAACCGGTCACAATAGCGATCATCAGTGTGCCTGAGTTGATGATCCAGTGCGGTGGATTCCCGAGTACTTCTCTCACTTCATGTGATTTCAGCTCAACATCTTCTTCACTCAATACTTTTAGTATGACTTCTTCTTCATAACCACTTTTGTAATCGTACTCCTCCTTCACGGGAGGTCTTTCCAGTATATCCGGGTCCATGGTATTGTTAGACATTTTTTTCAGTTAATTAGATAAATAAACTCCCGAACCATTGGAGGTTCGGGAGTTTTAATATTTTTATAATTCTACTGGTTGCTCCAGTGCCAGCGCAGCGGCAGCTTGCTGAACTGCCTCTTCCTCTAGTTCTTCTTCCCTTGCTCTGATATAGTACTTCAGGTCAGGAATGTAGGAGAGGCCGTTTTTGAGTTCCTTGTCATTGACAAACACGGTGGGTGTGCCCAGTACCTCAACGCCCTGAGACCATATTTGTGCCTCTCTCAGAGAGGTCTTCATTTCTTCCAGCAAGTCTGAGTTGACAGGATATTTTTCGCGCCATTGCGCTATTCCCTGGTCAGATTTGTCTTCCGAGTTATACCATTCAGACATGGCTTGGTGTAGTTTCTCTGTCTCGCCCAGGTGTGCCAGCGCATGCAGTGTCAGCGCAATAGAATTACGTCTGTTTTTATCGGCAATTCTGTCATTGATCTTTTTGGTCCATTCTTCAGGGGTTGTGCCGCCGTACCAGTCGGTCAACTCTTTCTTCCTGGTCTCATCTTCCGTTCTGTCAAAGTCTTGCTGTATCCTTTCAAGCTCTTTCTCAATTCTTCCCATTGGCCTGCCTTCAGCACTAAACCGGAAAACAACCCGAATGCTGTCCGATAATTCATCGAGCAACTGATCGAGCAATTGGTGGGCTTTCCTGCATGGATTGCAGTAAGGGTTGGAGAAGATGGTGATCGTGAAAGCAGCATCCTGATTGCCCAGCACTACTTCATTTGGGATATTGGTTGGTTGTACTTTTTTCCCTTTTGCCAACATGTCTTCAATGATGGCCGGATTTCTTCTGTATTTATTGAGCCGCCTCCGTACTTCTTTTAGCTGCTTCTCTTTACCCAATCCTGATTTAAGCGAAGACCAGGCGATCATGGGAATCAGGTAACCCCAGGCCAGGATGGTCAATGAATTCCAGTCGAATACGCTGACTTCACTGGTCCAGATTACTATGCCAGCGACAAATTCCAGCCATATTACCGCTTGTACAGCCAGGCAGAGGTTACACCATTGCTGGTGTCTGTATTGGTAATAGACGGAAAAGAATGTGTAGGGCAAGGCAAGCAAGTTCATTCCCACGAGCGCATACAGCACGCTTGACAGTGAGCCGGAAAGTAGCCCAATTGCCACTGACAACAGACCTCCCAGGAAGTAGAACGCTCCTACTTCCGACATACTCAACCACCCAAAAAGGGTTGCTGCTCTGGAGTTGAGAATGTTTTCACCACAACTAGACCGGGTGGGGTGTTCTTCTGGTTTTTCTGGTTCGTTGCCCAGGTTACATACTTTGTTGACCAGGGCATTGTCTTTGTCTACCAGTTGTATCAATAGCAAAATACAGATGGCTGCACCGACCAGCTTAGCTGCGAGCATCGGTAACCATGGCAAAACGCTGCCTTGTATCAGGAAGCCAGATGTGATCAGTGCGATTACCATTGCAGTGAAGGCGGAGAGAATCACGGGTAGCCTCAGTTTTTTTAGCCGCTCCATCAGTGCACTTGACCGGTAATCAGGGTCGCCTGAGCTTTATTTGGCGTCTACCAACAGCAAAATGCCATTCCATTGATTGAGGAATGCTTCACGAGTTTCGGTGATCCATCCATTTTCAGGATCGAGGAATTGTGCCTGTTCATCGTCTACGCTTGTTACTACCACAAAACGAGGTGTTTCTATTTTTTGCTCGGGCTCACAGCTGGTGCCTTCTTCCTGCAAGGGATCAGGCTCAGGATCAGCTGCTACCGGGGGACGCATATGAGCGATTACCGGGAAAGTAACATCCGTCAGGTCTTCGGGTTCCAGCCGAACAGCCAGGTTTTCTACACGCCAGTCGTTCAGGCTATCGGAAATGGAGGCCAGACTAGGGTAGTCGGGGTTTTCTGTTAATACATTTTCTATTTTCTGGTTGGTAACCTTTACATTCAGCTGTTTGACCAGGTTTTGTAAGGCCGCTACACTATTGTGATGTGCATCCTTCTGCCTGATCCATTTAGCGGTACTCATATCGTAAGTATTTTTGATGAAACATTATTCGAAACTTCTTAGACAAATGTCTTTGAATAGCTGGAGTGATATGATGGGTAGTATTACGAGAAATAGTGCTTTTGCCGTCAGTAGTACTACCATACTTTTACAGGTGAGTGATACCTCCAAACCATGCTGGAAAAGTCTGGTTGTCACATAAGGTTAAAAAAAAACCTCTATTCCGAGGTATGGAAAAGAGGTCTGTCTGGTGAGTCAGTGTGCTTTAATTCAATTTCCCAGCTCTAGTTGATTTTTGACGAGGTCGTAATAAAGACCCCTGCCTGATGTCAGTTCCTCATGAGTGCCCTGCTCCACAATTCGTCCTTTGTCCATGACAACAATGTTGTCAGCATGGCGGACGGTACTGAGTCTGTGTGCGATGATCACCGCTGTTCTATTCTTGTTGAATTGGTTGATCTTCTGGGTGATCTCCCGCTCATTATTGGCGTCCAGCGAACTACTTGCTTCGTCAAAAAAGATGTAATCAGGGTCTTTGTAGACTGCTCTGGCAATCCTCAACCTTTGCTTTTGTCCTGTACTCAGGTCTTTTCCTTCGGCACCAATTTTTGTGTCGTAGTTGAGTGGTAGGTTGTCTATGAACACTTTAGCATTGGCAGTTTCAGCAGCCGCTAGTAGCCGCTTCTTATCTGGAATTTCATCAGCAATGGCAATATTCCGGGCGATGGTATCAGAAAAAACATGTCCTTCCTGCATAACCGCCCCGCATTTTTTTCGCCATTCTCTGGCATTAAGGTGTTGCAGGTTAGTGTCGCCCAGACGGATTTCCCCCTTTTCCGGTTCGTAGAATCGCAGGAGCAATTTCATCAGGGTTGTTTTTCCACTTCCACTTTCACCTACAATAGCAGTTGTTTTCCCATAAGGAATGGTCATGCTCAGGTTGTCGAGTACCCATAGACCTGTAGGGTCTCCGTATCGAAAACTGAGGTTCCTGATTTCGATATCGCCGTTTTTCGGAATAGCATAGGAGGCTTCATCACCTAGTGTATTGGCGTCTTCGTTATCACGATTATGGATTTCGCCCAAGCGCTCCAGGCTGATTTTTGCATCTTGCGCCTGTTGGATAAATCCTACAAATTGGCCGATTGGCCCATCTAGTTGTCCCAGAATTTGGGTAGCCGCCATCATCATCCCCAGGGTCATGTCACCATCTATTACTTCCTTAGCTGCCCAGAACGAGATCACAATGGATTTTACATGGTTGATGAAGGAGCTACCGGTTCCTTGAAACTGCTCTAAAATAAGGCTTTTGATACCGAGTTTAAAAATCCGTATCTGTACTCTTTCCCACTCCCATCTGCGTTGTTTCTCACAGGTATGGAGTTTGATCTCCTGCATGCCTTGTATCAGGCCGACGGTCGCATTCTGGTTCTTGGATGATTCTGCAAAGTTCTTGTAATCAAGTTCTTTCCGCTTTCTCAGGAAGGCGACGACCCATCCGGTAAATAAGAGACTGGATAGGATGAAGATGCCGTACATCTCTACACTATAGGTGAGCATCACAAAGCTGTAGATGATCACATTGACAAAAGAAAAGGCAATTGATAGCGAATGAGAAGTAAGGAAAGACTCTATTCGCGAATGATCCCCCATTCTTTGCATGATATCACCCAGGTTTTTGGCATCGAAGAAACCAATAGGCAGCTTCATTAGTTTGACCAGAAAATCAGATAAAACGGAGATGTTAATTCGGGTACTCATGTGTAACATCACCCAACTTCTGATCAGCCCGACAGTGGTGTTGCCGATGAACATCATGACTTGAGCGATTACTACCACATATACAAAGTTGATGTCTGAATTTTGTATGCCCTGATCCACCATTGCCTGAGTGAGAAAAGGGGTAATGAGGGAAAAGACGCTGGTGAGGCCCATCCCTATGATCAACTGCATAATCAGGTTTGAATGAGGAATAATGTACTTCAGGTAAAATTTAAAACCCACCTTTTGTACTTCCTCTACCTCGATGGTGTAAAACTCGGGTGTCGTTTCAAAGAGTAATGCGATGCCTTCCTCTTCACCATCTGTTTTAGAATTGCACCAGGATCTACGGAATGTTTCGCGATCTATGATACCTCGCTCGCCATTGGGGTCGGAGATGTAAAATTTACCCGCTTTAATTTTGTAAACCACCACGTAGTGATTCTGATTCCACAAGGCGATGAATGGTGTCGGTTTTTCTTTTTCCATCATCTCGAGCGAGCATTTCACCATCATAGTGCGGAAGCCAAGCTGATCGGCGGTGTCGCTGAGATTGAGAAGGTTGGCGCCTTGCGTGCCTCGATAGACCAGCTTACGAATGGTGGGACCAGAAATATCTTTCCCATAATGCTTCGCTACCATTCTCAGGCAGGTAGGTCCGCAATCATTGGAATCTGCCTGTTTGTAATTCGGGAATTTCTTAAGTTTTCCAAACATGAATGTCTTCGTTTAATCCTTAAAAAGTGAGTGGTGCACCCATGAAAAATCGCAGTATTTTGATTTTGAGCACAGCATCATATTTGCTTCTCAATAATTCACCTTCACTGGTCCATAGGCTATTTTTGGCGGTTGTGTATTCAAAGGAATTGATCTGTCCCCTCTGATACTTGCTTTCTGATTGTTGAAAGGCTACTTGTTGTATCTCATATTTTTTCTGGGTGATGTGATAAGTCTGTAAGGCAGCTTGCGCCTCTGTAAATCGCTGAAATAATGTCTGTTTGAGCTGATTCTCTTCATTTTCTGCCTTCATTTTGGCGCGCTCCAATTGTAGTCTGGAAGAACGCAGGTTTTGCTTTAAGCTGGTGGCAGCGCTGAGAAAGGGAATACTTACATTGATGTTAGTAGATTGGTTGAGGTTGTCCCGGTACTGATCCGGTAAAGAAACTTTCACAGGGATCGGGTCTGGTCCGATGAAGCGCTCCTCATAGACCATATCGCCTCTGGTTTGCCCGCCATCTGGCGACACAAAGCCAATAGGGCTGACGAACGAACGGACTTCTCCGTCACCTGCTGTAAATGACCGCGTCTGGCTGGAATAACCTGTGCCGATGCCGTAGGAGATAGACAAGTTAGGCAGATAGGCGCGTTTGGATTGCTTGTAGTCGATTTCTGCCTGCTTCACCGCTAGGTGATTCAGACGTGTTTCCAGCTGATTGCCAGTCATGTCAAAGATTTGTGGGTAAGTGAGGTGGAGGAAAGTGCTGTCTGGCTCTCCTATGACCGGGTAGCTTACAGACAGCTGATATTCAGCCGGCAATCCCAATAATTGCTTCAACTGTAGCCTGGATATCATCAGATTATTAGTGTTGGTGACTATCTGTGCCTCTGTATTTGACACTTGTACCTGCAAATCATACAGGTTGCTCTTAGGCAGGCGACCAACCTCAATCAATTTGGCGGTCCTTTGTGTTTCAGCTTGTGCCAGTTCCAGTTGCTTTCTCGCTGCGTCCAGTTGATCTGCATTGAATAATACCTGTAGATAGGCAGTTGCGATTCGTATATCCAGATCACGTATCGTCTGTTGGGCAGTTAGCTGATTGCTTTCCAGAGAGAGTTTCGCTTTCTTGAGGGTGGAGTGCAGTCGAAATCCCTGGAAGATAGGAAGACTGGCGTTTACATTCCATGAGTTAGAAATGACTGGCTCGTTGGTAAACTGGTTGGTAAAAGGGTCGATGGTTCTACCAATACCAACATTGACAGAAGTTCCCATGGTGATCGTGGGAACAAATGCTTTTTTAGCATAGAAAATATCCAGTTCTGCCGTCCGTTCACTAAATTTATTTTCCAGCACCTGGGTGTTGTGCTCGTGGGCATACCGAATACAGTCTTCAAAAGTCCACGGACCTGTTTGTGCATTTGCCGTGCTACACAGAGAACACAGGAGGCACGTTAACAGGTAGCTTTGCAACTTATTCATAATCTTTGGATTTATTCTGTAGGCAAGTTGCCGGAAATGGCTGCCCACTTCAATTGGTAGTGCTACCAGATTGTTATTAGTGGTTGTAAGTAGTACTACTGTCTTTGCCGCTAAAGCAATTTGAGATCAACTATTTTGTGATGGATCATGCTATTGGGCACCACTGGCTGGGTTCTATGTTTGGTCTCTTTCCGTTTCCTGTCTGACGGGATGAAAGATTTTCTCACTATCTTCCATCTGTCAATACCTTCGCTCATATGAATCGAAACTTTCACTGTTGGATGCTGCTGGCGTTTTGCTGGTCCTGTACTCAGGTGGATGAACCGTTACAAGCAGTGTTCAATGAAAACCAGTTGTTGAAAGGGCTCGCGGACGACCCAGTCTATGAGGTACAGGTGATCTACAGCCAAATTGATAGGGATACTGCTCAGCAACCGGTTTTCACGACCTATCAGTATGCACCGGATTCTGGGAAATATTTCTATCCGGCCAGTACGGTAAAACTTCCGGCGTCACTACTGGCGCTGGAAAAAATCAATCAGTTGCAGGTGGCGGGGTTAGATGCATGGACGCCGATGATGATTGACAGTGCTTTTTCGAGGCAGATGAGAGTAGCTGTGGATGTGACCGCACCGGGGCTGCAGCCTTCGGTTGGACATTATATTCGGAAAATCCTGATTACTTCTGACAACGATGCCTACAACAGGCTCTATGAGTTTCTGGGGCAGGACTATTTCAATGAGACGCTCAGGGCCAAAGGATATGATGATACACGCATCGTGCACAGACTGAGTCTGAGCCGAACCCCAGCAGAAAACAGACATACCAATCCCATGAAGTTCTATCAGGGTGATTCCGTCCTTTATGAGCAACCATTGGTGGTCTCCTCCGGGAAATTCAACTATGGGAGCTCATTGTTGAGAGGAGTAGGATATGAAAAAGAGGGTGAGATCGTCAAAGCGCCGTTCGACTTTCAGTACAAAAACTACTTTCCGCTGGACGAGCAACACCGCTTGCTACAAGCCTTGTTTTTTCCTGATCAGTTTCCTGAAAATGCTTTCCGGTTGACCGCTGAAGATTATGCTTTCCTCCATTATAACATGGGTGTGTTGCCGGGGGAGTCAGACATTGTAGCTTACCACGATAAAAGTGTCTACTGGGACAGTTTTGTCAAGTTCCTGATCTATGGCTCCGATCCGGATGCAATAATTCCTGCCAATATCAGAGTATTCAACAAAATAGGGCAGGCCTATGGTTATTTGATTGACAATGCCTACATCGTTGATTTTGACAATGACGTAGAGTTCATGCTCTCGGCGGTGATCCATGTCAATGCCAACAGGATTTTCAATGATGGCGTTTACGAGTATGACTCAATTGGTTTCCCTTTCATGGCACAGTTGGGGGAAGCCATTTATCAGCGAGAGCTTAAAAGAAAGAAAACCGTAAAGCCGGATTTGTCTCGCCTACAACGTTTATTCCAAGGGGAGTAATGGCTTTTTCATCTTGTTTCGGGCGTGGGCTAAGGTCGTACTGTTTTGGGAAAAACAACTCAAGCCTCGTACTCACCCTGAATATGTTCTCAACAGCTGTCTGGTGGACATTAGTCAGCTTCTAGCCGGTCAACATCTCAGCTATGAAATAAGTTAGCGACCTCACAGTTCTCAAACGTACTCAGCACTGTGGATCAGGCACTGCCGGCTAGGGATAATAGCGATTCCCCAGACCCCGGCCTATGCGGCCCAGATTAATCCGGGGGAGGAGTAAGCGAAGTCTACCCTGTGGACCAGGGATAGGAGCGGCATCCCGGCCTTGAGCCGGGATATAGCAGATAGCCCGACCCTTCGGGTGGTCCCCAGACTATTACCTTAATGATTTTTCTTTCAACTCCGATGTACTACCATTTCTCTTTTGAATCATTTATTAATCATCACTAATAGTCATAGACTCAGGTGTATTTGTGTCTACTTGCGAATTTTTCATCATCAGGCGCTGAAATTCAAATAAAAGCAATCAAAACTCCTCTGAAGCGCTAAAAATAGGTTTTTTACAAAGGATCAATTTATATATTGAGTCGAATTAGATGAAATAATCAACCAATTTGACCATCTAACCTAATTTTTTAAACAAATGAAACATGTAATTTTTGGTCGGTATGTGAAAGGCATCATGCTGGCAGTTTTGGCCGGGGTCCTCACCTGGAGTTGCGCTGATCCGGTAGAAGACATAGAAGTAATTGAGCCCGAAGTAGCAGCAGTCAGCACGAATGCACTTCCTCCCGGCGGCGGTGTGATGATGCAGGCTTTTTATTGGGATGTGCCTGCAGGTGGTAACTGGTGGAACACCGTCAAAGGAAAAGTAAATGGCTGGAGTAATGCGGGTATCACTGCACTGTGGCTGCCACCGGCGTCAAAGGCTCAGAATGGTGGTTTCTCCATGGGCTACGACCCTACTGACTACTACGATTTTGGGAATTATTCTCAGAATGGAAGCACTGAAACACGGTTTGGTTCCAGAAACGAGTTGACGAGCCTTATCTCACAGGCGCACAACCGGGGAATGCAGGTCTATGCCGATATTGTGATTAATCACAACAGTGGGGGAGACCTGGAATGGAATCCTTATGCCAACAAGAATACGTACACGGACTATAATCCGGCCTCCGGATTGTTTTTCAGAACTTACAATGATTTTCATCCCAATGGTTCCAGGTACAGTGATGAAGGTGTATTCGGCGGATTTGCCGATTTGAGTCATGTAAAACCCTATGTGCAGGACTGGCTTTGGAAAAGAAGCAACAGTGTAGGAAAGTACTATAAAAATACCATGGGTTTTGATGGCTGGAGATTCGATTTTGTGAAGGGTTTTGGTGGCTGGGTTGTAAAAGACTGGGTCGATCATGTTGGCGGCTTTGCCGTAGGAGAATTATGGGATGGAAATGTCAATAACCTGAACAATTGGGTCAACTCTACCAGTGGAAGGGCTTCTGCCTTCGACTTTGCCTGCTACTACAAAATGAGCGAAGCATTTGATGGAAATAACCTCAACAGACTGACAGATGACATGCTGCTGAAGCGCAACCCTTCCAAGGCGGTGACGTTTGTGGCCAATCATGACACTGATATCATTTATAACAACAAGCTCAGCGCCTACGCTTTTATCCTGACGCACGAAGGATACCCTACTATTTTTTACAGAGACTATGAGCAATGGCTCCCCAAGTCCAAGTTGAATAACCTGATTTGGATCCATGGACACAAAGCTGTTGGTTCTACTTCGGTATTGTATGTGGATAATGACGAGTACATTGCCCAGAGAAACGGTAATCCTGGCCTGGTGGTGTACATCAATAATTCCGGATCATGGAAAGAAAGATGGGTGCCTACCAAGTACGGTGGAAAGCGCATCAAAGACTTTACTGGTCATTCCAGCTGGGAGCCTGTTGTACAGGGCAACGGATGGGTGAAAATACAAGTGCCACCCAACAGCTATACGGTGTGGTCTCAGAAATAAAAAAATCATTTAGTTGATTCATACTACTAGAAGAACTGCCTGGATGATCCGGCAGTTCTTCACTTACTTTTCAATGTGATCCGGGTAGTTTTCTACCATCCGCTTGATTGGTCAATAATTCACTCAAACCTTTTTGAATTTAAATGAGAAATTGTCTGAATGTACTTTTGCTGTTGAGTATCGTATCGATGATTCAATCTTGTAGCCAGCAAAATGATTTTTTACAGGGTGAGCGCCTGGTCTTTTATCAGCCCAATAAGAAGATTCAATTTGAGGACATCGTGTATGCCGCCAAAATGAAGGGCGCGTATGCGCATGATACTTTGATGGTGCAAGTCATGATGGAAAATGTAGGGGAAAAATCCGTTGTGGTGGCATTGTCTGAAGTGGAATTATTGGGTGAGAATGACATCCGGTCAAAAGTGGTAGAGACTTCCAGGCTGAGCGTAAATTTAAAGCCCGGAGCAACAGCCGTTGATACGCTTTATTTTGTGCCTGTCAATGACATGAATTTGTACAAACAAAGTGACCTGACGGGCAAGTTTGGTCCCAACTATTTTTTGATTCCCGGAGCTGTGAGTCAGGCCGTGAGCTCATCCAAAGGAATTGAACTGGCTGCGGAGGCTTCTTCCTATACGGCTTATCTGTCAAAGGGGAAATACATTGATTTAGAGCTCTATGACATCGCCGTGTCAGAGGAGCTGGAAGCGACACTACTGGGCAGTATATCAGCATTATATGCCTACCAAAAAGAGACGAAACAGGACATGAATGAGTCCCCCAAGCCGGGCGTGCGGTTTGCCCGAAAAGAAATCCTGATCGGTGGATATGGCATGTTGCTGAAAGCTTTTGTATACAAGGGGCAGTTAAACGTTATTTACCGCATGGTCAATCACCAGGGGCAGACCGTTGATTTTGATCCTGGGCGTTTCAAGATAATCAACGGTGGGCAAAGTGGCTCTCCAAAAAGTATTACCTATCTCACCAAGCCTTCTTCGTGGTTACATTCTGATGGGGAACTGCGCAAAGGTGAGCGGGTAGAAGTACAGTTGACATTTGATGAAGTGACTGACGAAACCATAGTTTTCAGTCCGTCTGTCACTTATGCTGAGGACAAGGTATTGATTGAAGAAATTCCACTGAAAAGGGTTACGCTGGCCGAATAAGAGAAGCGTTAAAAAAGGAAACCCTGTCACATCAGTCACAGGGTTTCGGCTTTGCTAACCAAAGGTATTTGGTTGTATATTACTTGTTGTTATTGCTTGGAAATTAATCCCGATGTGGTTTTTTCTCCCAGCCGCAGGCGATAGAGGTAGAGTCCATTCTTCAGGTCTGAGCCATCATATTGCAGTTCCTGTTGCAGGCTGCCTGCTTCCAGCTCATACATTTTACTTTCGACCAGGCGACCGCCCATTTCATAGATTTCCAGCATCGCTTCTGATTGCCCTTGGGGGGCAAATTTGATGTTGAAGGTTCCGGTGAATGGGTTGGGGTAAACGGTAGGAGCAGACGGGGCTTCCACCGGATCGCTTTCGGTAATGACTGGATCATTTTCACTTCCGGCTGGCCGGGGCGAAGCAGCTACGATCCAGTAGTGGCCATATGGATCGGTGGGAGACCAATTGTCTTCACTGAAGGCCTGGAATCGGTATTGTACACCTGAGCCGCCGCCCTGATAATTCATCGTCAGCGTTTTTCTTACACTCTGTCCAGGACCCAGGTTTGGAAGATTCCAGGTATGTTCCGTTCCTGCAGTACGATCGGCTGTTGCACCATTTAGCTTGATATTGGTAAATGCCGATTTATTGATGTTGATAATCAACTTAACTTTCCTGGCAGTACAGCTTCCATCATTCTTCACATTGTAAGCTTTCGTGTAAACCCCTCCCTCAGCAATTGGCTGTGATGAGTTGTTTGGCATATCAAAGAACTTTAGATGTGCACTGGACATCAGCGGCACCGTGATCCTGTTATTGTTATTGTTACTTTCTGACGTTGATGCTGAAACAGTAAGTTGGAAAGAATTAGCTACTGTTGACTGTCTCTTCTTTTTTACTTTAAATTTCAATAGCGCCGCAGACCTGGTACTACTCCATGTTGAAAGACGCCAAGCATTTCGCCCATATTCCATCACCGTAGGTATGTTGATGATTTCAAAAGCATCATCGAGACGCGCAATCACGTCGACATTACTGACAATCTTACCTGAGTTGAGGTTCTTAACTTCAAAATGATATTCTACCTCCTGACCTACATCTGCACACGCAAGTCCTTCAAATGGATTGTTTGTTAGAACAATGGTAAAGTCTGGCGTCAAATCTCTGCTTGCTTTGACCGTTTTAGCGTTATTGGTCGTGTTTGAATCATTAGTGTTCCATTTAAAACGCATGGTCATGTCCTGGTTCTGCTTATGATTGACACGGAGATCTAAGATAATGGTCGCCGTTTCATCCTTGGCCAGGTCTCCTACCGACCACTCATAGGGTGCATCATATTGGCCCAGCTTCCTCCAGCTTCCCTTAGTAACAATGATGCCTACGGGGTCTTTGTGGAATCCCGGCGGGACACTAAAAGAGACATTTGCGTCTTCATAAGCACCAAATTTGCTGGTGACATCAAAAGTAAACCTAATGACTTCATCCCTTTTGGGCTTATTATTAGACACTATTCCCCTGGTAAACTGAAGATCTGGTGGTGCGTTTCTTTGAATATTATCCACATAATAGGTCCTGTTGGAGGGTATTGGTACACAGTTCTGAAACCTGATAGACATACTGGTGTAAGTCCTGGTCCTATTGGTGTTGAACTTGATCTCAAAAGATTTCCAGGAGGAGGTGCTGGAGCCTGTCAACGGTGTTTCATAACTTCTCAAGAGACTACCATCATCAGCGGTGAGGATCACCACCACCCGATCACTAGCGCTTGTATTACTGCCCCGTTTGATATCCATTTGAAAGGAATTATCAGAAGGGCTAATCGTCAGGCCGCTGATGTTTCTGATGACTGTTTCCGCGCAGGCATTTGAAGCGCCTTTGAACTTCTTAACCGTGAGAAAGTTCTTGTTGGACCCACCACCAGCAGTCACGCTATTGTTGGTGCCAAAATAGCCAGTAACATACAGGTTCTGGTTGCTGGCCGAGACGTCGTTGTCAAAGTCAATTGGTAATCCAAAAGTGGGTGCAATGTAAGGTGTGGTGCCTGGCGTATTGTCTTTCCGGGGATCACCAGGACGCACAGGGTCTACGGGATATTCGCCGGTAGTAAAAGCCATGAAACTATCGGCTAGCCTGACTTCACTTCCATAGATATCTGAGTTTGACCGACCCTCTTCTGCGAACAACGCTTGTGGAATCGCTACTGCAAGCGCCTGGCTACGCCCATCCAATACAATGGTGGAGGAACTGCTGACATCTTGTATGGTCTGTGAGTAGGCAAATGTCAAATCAGAAGCTCCATTAAAAACCACGCGGCCGTCATTGGCAGTTGCTAGTTTCAGCTTCCCAACATTGTATTTAAAAAGTGCTTTGTTAGTTTCTGACAAGTTATTTGATCCTTTTACACCAGTCCAGTAATCGCTGAGAAATGAGTAAACACCTACTTCGTCGCTCCCTTCCTCTGCATCACTGTAATTGTAGTCACAAAACAAACTGAAAAAAGCATAAGCAATAGACTCTGTGTCTTCGTTGAAATAGTCTGCGGCCAGTGCAATGTGTAAGGGTTCATTATAGCCCAACCCGGCACTTTCGATCGATTGGTCTATGATCATTCGCTCTCCTTCTTCATCGGCAATGACAATGATGACATCAGGTGCCACATTTTGGCGTTGGTCGCTAAACTGAAAATCGATCTCATCTTCGTCCAATACATCAGCGCCAAGGTCATCATCAAGCGTACCGGGTTTATTATCCCTGTTATCTTCATTGGATCTGTAGTATTCTGCGAAACTATTGTGCAATGCCATTTCTTGAAATACCTGCTGCATTCCATCGGCAGATGCACCCAGGTATTCATTTGTGTCGTACGAATTGTCACCTGCTTTCCTACTTCTGTATTTGGGTTCTACATAAGTATTCAAAAGACCCAAAGCTGTTACCTCTACCTCGTAGGCTGATAACCCATTGTTGGTCATCAGGTTTCTCAGTACATTGATCCTGTCATTTACTTTTGAGTCAATAGAAGCCCCATTGACCGACTCTGCGGTTTTTGCTGTGTAGTATACACCTATTTTAATTGTTGGCTTAGTGCTTTGCGAGAAGGCTGAAACGTTGATTCCAAGCAGGATAGATGCCACTACCAGTAACTTTATAAAATTCTTCATAGTATCTTTCCTTTTTTAATTTCCTCCAGAGCATTCACTCCATCCAACTAACGCTTGCTTATCGGTTTGCACCTGCACCTCCTTTTTATTTGAGTTATCAGCTTTCCTTACAGTAAACTGGAAGTAACTGTTCCCAGTCAGGTTTCCAACAGGACCTTTCATATAGGATTTATTCCGTGCAATCCCATTGTCTCCATGCATTGTTGATTTTCCTTTTCCATCCAGATAGTAGGTAATGAATGAGTCATCTGTTGGCAGATGACCCTCAGCATAAGCCTGAAAGACATTCTCATTGAGTGCTTTTCTTCTTGACATATCAAGTAAGTATGTGACATATAAATACTTTGGTCGGGCAGTATTATGCAAAGCAATGATGGAATTTTTATTGGGATGATTATGCCTATTTGACTTGTTGGAACCGATGATTGCGTGATCCGTATTGAACCAGAGATTTGAAGTAAGACCCGCATGGTGAGGTACCAATGCCATACAGGCATAGGCATACTTACCAGTACCATTTTCTTGAGCAATCTTCTGACCAAGTCTGTGATGCCAGTCATTGGGTGCAGCCACCCAGTCTTGCACTTCTAACTGGTCAACCATTTCCTCAATTTCATCTTTTCTTTTTCTTTTTTTCTTTTTATTCGCAGCTCCCGGCCCCATTCGTATGATGTAGTTTGGGTCTGTTAAACTCAGTTCCTGTGGATCAGCGGTAGCTTTGTTGGTCCTCGCTGTGGTACTATTCCAGGTCAGTTGTGATTTGTTATTGTCACTCATCCATTTTGGATTGATCATACTGGTCTTTCCTCTTCCAGCTGTCATCTTAATTTCAAATGACTTTCCTTGTGTTTCTACATCAATAGTTCTCTGTTGCCATGTATACTTACCTGTAAAAGCAGCCTCCAGATCACCTTGAATAAGAAAACTGAAATCATCCCAGGTAATCAATGCGACAGCAGATGCATTGTTCTTAAAGGAAGGTGGTCGTTTCTTTTTAGATGTACCTGTAGGAGCACTAGATCCCAGTAGCAGGCGCTTCGACTTGTCTTTTTCATCTCGTAGGTAACCATTGACTGCTAACGTCTTTAACCAGATAAATGACGGTCCATTATTGGCGGGAACAAGTGGATAATCCGCTGTCTGGTTGTTCCATTGGAAAATATCAATGTTTTCACCTTTATTACCAGCTTCGTCTTTGATTTTTTGCTTATTCCAATTATCCAATCCATATGGACTGTTGTCATTTGTCTTATTATTATTATTTGTACTATCAGTAACAGTGTGATTGTAGTACAGCTTCAGTTTTTTCTCACTATACAAAGAGCCACTTGTTTTACATCTTCTGGCAAGTAGCGCATCATTATCTGCACTACTATTTGTTAAACCGCCCCAATGGTCTACATCATGGTGGGTTACAAATACTGCATCCAATTTGCCTCCTGCTTTAGCTTTGATAACTCCTTCAATGGTTTCTGCATCATCGTTACCTTTACCAGCGTCAATCAGCGTGGAACTGTACACAACCGAAGGATCATCTTTTTTCTTTGTCACCAACAAGGTGGCATGTCCCTCGTTGACCTTTATCTGGTAAATTTCCAGTAGCGTGTTATCAGGTGTTTGGGCCATTACCGTTGTGCAAAGCAGCATGAGCCCAGTCATCCATATAATTGTATTTTTCATCTTGCTATCTATTAAATGAAGAGATCAATTCAATTACTTTTTGTTGGCCATTTGGGCCTCCAGTTGCTTGATGCGCT
>ERZ1740068.430-NODE-430-length-21178-cov-6.117313_pt1 | contig 21178 bp, 7 predicted proteins | sample MGYA00581735_ERZ1740068 | MGnify/ENA primary metagenome ERZ1740068 (study PRJEB43018, sample SAMN04849740) | marine metagenome | isolation source: floating plastic debris | place: Pacific Ocean | collected 2008-08-30 | study: EMG produced TPA metagenomics assembly...
CCCTTTGAAAGGAGCACGCCATTTGTAGCTGTCGTGAGTTTTGGTGTAATTGAACTTGGTGTAATAGCCTAAGTCATCTTCAGATGTGCCGTTTCAGGTAAGGTCAACATAGTCGGGCGACACGATTTCCGTCACCAGATAAGAATGTGCATAAGGCGGCAGCTTAACGCTTTTGTAGTAGTGATCCACCCCATCGGTATTGTTCACGGAAGCACTACCCGGGTTGTAGTCTACCGTTTTTACGTTGGTGTATTCATCCGGTTGATGGGTATCGTCCAAGGCAAAGGCCACATCTTCGTTCACCTTGTTGTAGACCGGAATGCCATAAGTATAGCGGTAGCCATCAGAGTTGATCACTTGCATCGCCACCAGGTGATGCTCAGCGGCCTCGGCAGGCAACTGATATTGGCTACCACCGTTGGGAGCATTCACCGGATTACTACCAGCAGCCCAAATTTGAGGAACGCGAGCACTGAAGTGGCTCTGGGCCTCTACCTCTTGTCGCGTAAAATATTGGATGCCTTTTTCACGCTTCTCGCGTTCCTGTCTTTTAGAATTTTGAATCGAATAGTCAGCCGACGTGCTGTAAAGACCATGCATTTTGGGCACCTTGTAAGGGATCACCTTGTCCACCTTGTCAAAATTTTCAGGATGGTAGGCTTGATGCGCCATCCCCATCGCAAAGCGCAGCGGATATTCTCCACCAATGTCTTGCAACACATCGGTAGGCGAAGCCGTCATTTCCGAAACATCTTTCAGGTAAAAAGGCTCATACAAAGGATCATCGGTGGATTTCCCTTGGTAATCCAAATAATTCAGAGCATCAAAATAATTGCGCCAATCCCCAGAATAAGATTCATTGAAAGAAAGCTTGAAGTCGTAACCCACATGGAATTCAGAAGCTCCGCCAGTTCCTGCTTCAATAACCTGTCCTTCGCCCGAGCCACTGCTTCGGGTCACTGGATCAGTATAGTAGCCTACATCCGAACGAAATCCGCGAAAGGTTCCTCCGGTTCCGTGGCCGTTGATGCTGTACACATCATGGGTTTGCACGGGCACCGGCAAGGTTTTGTTGCGACTTGAAATTTTCCGATCGTTTTCACGATCAAGGTCCATGACGGCTTGCTCGGTATTACCGCTGTGCTCGGCATAAAACAATCCATAGGCCTCCGTTTGCAGGCGCTTTGTTTGTAGGGTGGTTTCCGAATAATCGGCCTCTACGTTTACCTTATCGGGGTTAAAATCGGAGCCGTTGATGTTTCCAATCTGCACATTCACTCCGGTGTGCGTGCTCACCATGGGAAAACTCACCCGCGGTACGGCCTTGGCCTTGGCAAAGGTTACCCCCGCAGAAACAGGAGCCTTACCAACCACTTCACCATCTTCGTTCAATGCCTTTGCCGTTGCCTTATATTTAAAACCAAAATCCCGAATCCCCTGTTTGGAGTCGTAGTTGGCATCTACCGTAAATTTTCGGTCAACTTCCTTTCCCTTCTTTCCATAGGACAAACTGGGATTGATCCCTACTCCATTTTGAGAATCAAAACTTGCGGTCACTCCGGCGTACAATGCACTTTTATCCTTGTCGTCGGAGCTGGTTTTGTTGGCCCTTTCCCCGGTGATGCTCACATCCGCCCGGTAGCCAATGCCCCGGTAGTTGTTGTAGTAGGCAAAATACTTTAGGTTGGTGCTCAACTTGTATTCAAACCCGGCAGCTTCTTTGTCTTCCTTGGACAATTGCCCCAGCTTGAGCGACAAGGTGCGGTCGGGCCGTAAGTTCATTTCTTGTTCTATGATGTCGCCCTTGGCATCGTCGGGAATTCCGCGCATGTGGCGGTTGATCACCCCTGGATTGATGTTCCAGCCCAGGCCTACCCAACTGGCCTCTTGCTCCATGCCAATACCCGCATGGTAAGCCAGGTTGATGGGATAACCACCGTTGGGCCCTGGCACATTCATCAACGGAATGTTGTAGTTGAAATCCCCGGAAAAAAGGTCCACCATTTGGTTGGTGCCTATGGGTTCAAAACTTTCGAATTCTGGTTGGCTGGGGCCGCCCGTAAGGGCCAATGCAGCAGTGGGCAACAATACCTGTGCAAGGATGTTGAGCCCGGTAAACACTGCAAAACCTTTGAAAAAATGGCTCTTTCGGTTCATGGTGTTAAAGTTTGAGGTCGGGGAGATTGTGAATAGCTTCTGCAGTAATTTCAAGGACCAAAGGCTCGGTCTCCAGCACAGGGCTGTTGATGAGCAGGCGTTTGTTACCCTCAGCATTCGCCTGGGTTTCAAAGGCCAGCAACACATCGTTGTAGGGCGCTAAAGAATAATTGCGCTCAAAATGGAAGAGTGCACAAGGCAGGGTATCTTGCCCGTCAACCAGTTGAAGGTCTTCGGCAAAATAGCTGCTCAGGTAGTGCTGGCGCGCAAAAAAATCGTCTTCACCTTCGGCGTTTGTGGCGGCCACTTCTTTGTTTTGAAGCGACCGAATGCGTAAGGTGTAATAATCCAAACCTTTTAGTTCGGCTACTTTTTCCTCAAAATCGCGCGAGTGGGGTGCAAAAGTGCGCAGCTCTTGTAAGGCAATGTAAGGCGCTGGTCGGTATTGCAAGCTCCATTCAAAATCCGTGGTTCGCTGAATGGTTTTCAAGCCATTGTCGGTGTCTTCTACCCAGTGCCAATAAACTTCAGGAGAGAGGCTTTTATCCTGAAAGGCACTGAGCAGAAGCACCATGCTTAAGGCGCTCAGTAGTGAAAAACTAAACCACAAAGGCTTTTTCCACTTTCGCAAATACAAAGAGGTTGAGGTTAATTTCATGAGAATATTTTTTTAGTCCTTGGCGAGATGGCAAAGGAGTAAACTGGGGAAATAAAAGTATCTTGTTAGGTCGCTTTGCAGCGATTGGGGTTTTAAGGAATTCTAAATCGCAAGTAGCGTTTCTCGGCTTTTTGGTTCACCACTTCGAGCGTGTAGTAACCTTGACCTAAGAAGTAGCCTCCGCCTGAAAAATCAAGGGTTCGGTAGTTCTTTCCATGCGCTACCGACAAACTTTGATTGGCCTGGGTGGTCACCAATTGGTTTTGGCTGTTGTATACGTTATACTCCAGCCCCGAAGAAGGATTGTAGTCTTCTTCGTAGCGAAAAGCCACTTGATTGTCTACCGCATGGTAGTAGCCGCCATCCAACTCACGTAGCAATGGAGCGTAGACATAATTGGCCCGCAGGCACCCCCACGAATTACGTATCTGCTCAAATTGGCCCCACACATCGTAAAAAGAAGTTTCTAAATACAGGTCTTGCGCAGGATTGATGGTGGAAAGGTACGTTCTGAGGTAACCGTTCATGAAGAACTTCATCGTGTTGCCGTCCCGTTCAATGCGCAACACATCTCCCTCTTTGTAGGAACCTTGTACCACCTGTGCACCATTCATCAACCGATACCACCGACGGTCGGCTCCCAGCACCACGCCATAATCGATGGAGGCTTGGGTGTGGTTGGCTGAGGGATTCGTTGAAAAACCAATGGCCCGCGTTTTGTCCGTTCCTTTGACCGTATACTCGATAAAACCGTCGGTATTGGCCGGTAGAGGCAACACCGATTGAGCGCCTCCCTCCCATTGCGCAGTACCGGTGTTTTTTTGGTGCCCTCCACCTGCAATGGCGGCACTTTGGTGCAGGTTGGCCCAGTCGGTGGTGTAACCGCTGCTGATGTAATGATAGCTTACCCAATCGTTGTTGCAGTGTAAAATGAGCGTGCGCGATTGAGGCGTTTGACCGCTAAGGTCTTGTGTGTTAATACTTCCAGGCTGCCAGATATAAGTATAAGGCGCAATACCATTACATACAGTAAGGTCTATCCCGCCCGTACCTGTGGTTTCGCACACCATGGATACTCCGTAGCTCACTTTCACTCGGGGTTTGCAGCTGGTACGCAATTCTTTCAATTTGCCGTTGCTGGTAAATATGGAGGCACCTATGGTCATCTTAGAATTCGTGTTGCTGTTCAAGATGTCATGGGAGGCAAGGTGCACTCCATTTTTGTAAAATTTAATGGTAGAACCCGTTCGGTGCATTCGAATGATGTCTCCTACCGCATAGCTCCCCATGGAGATATGGGAATTTCCGACCAAGCGCCTTAAACTACCATCGTTCCTCAGGTAAATACCATAGTCAATATTTCCCCAGCACGAGTTGTTGCGTGGGTAACTTTTCAAGCCAAAAACCCGGTGGGTGTTGGCTTCACTCACGGTCAATTCAAGCCAACCGTCAGTATTTTCTTTTAGAATATTGGTGCTTGCTGCACCCCGGCACCAGCTGTTGGTACTAATGTTGACCAACGTTCCTGGAATGTCGTCGGCCACCGCAGCATAGTTCGTCCAATCAACCAAGTGGCCAACTGCGTAGGTAGCTACGGTGCTATTCAGCACCAGGGCGGTAACGGTGACGGTGTAGATACCGGCTGCCAGCCCGGTGAGGTCTTGGGTAGTGGCGCCATTGGACCATGCGTAGGTATAAGGCGATTTGCCTTGACTCACTTCGATGTCAATGGCTCCGGGAGTAGTCGTTCCCGCACTATTCACACAATCTAAAGAAAGGTTGCTGAGGCTGTTGAGTGAAATTTTAGGCAGTGTTTGCGCGTGGGCATCGGTGAACGCCCCCAGTAGCACCACAACCGCTGTAGCCACCCGCAACGGATGAAAAGTGGCAAAAAAACGATGGATTGGGGTTAACAATTTCATACAAAGATTAATTCCTGAATAAATAACCAAGCAGTGGTTGGCTTTCAGGAGCTAATCTACCCCAGCCAACAGGGCTATGAAACTAGCCTTCTGCATTTGGCAGAGTTGGTTAGAAATTTGGTTAATGCTCCGACCAATGATTTTTGTGAAAAAGGGATTCAATGGAACAGTATCCAAGGCTCAGCAAGGTTTCGCACGGTTCCGGTGCCCAATTTCAAATGGAATTACACTTCCATTTCGGCTGCATCTGCCGCATATAGCCAATTCACTGCCACTTACAGCACTAGAAAGACAGCATGCAGCATGCGCCTTGCTTTCCAAGCCCTCTACGCACTACTTTACGCGCATGACGCGCGCCACTATAAAAAGGTATCGATGGTAGATTTTTCAACCGTTTCACCGATACCACCGTTTTCTACCGGATAGTCCACGTCTTGGATGTCGGTAAGGTCACTCGGCGTGGCACAGTTTAAAATTCAAAAAAGACTGGGGTGAAAGCGTATTTCTTCTTCAAACGATTATCGATTCGCATCTGGTTTTTCTCATTGGTTCTTTTCCCTTTTAAGCACTTAACCGAAATCGCTCATCGGGAGCTAAGGAACGCACCCTAAAACTTGAAGCGCACCACTTGGCGAACTGCCTATATACAGGTGCCCAACCGAGTAAACAAGTTGAGTAGGGTTTAATATGCAAAAAACGCTGCCCCAAGAGTTGGAGCAGCGTTTCTCGAAAGAAGTGAGCACTTTATGAAAAAGTTGTGGGAATATATTGGTGATTGTGGGTTATAAGAGGATTGGTTTTAAGAGACTCTCAAAGTTATGGAATACTGTTTCTAAAGCATCTCCAACATACTTAGGATCTATATTCGGCCCAACAATAAAAACTGAAGCCGTTGAAATACATCTGTTTTTACAGAAATCACTTACATGTGTTTTTTTTTATTTCTCTAAGCATAAGCCTTCATTTTTCAGCTTCCAAAAATGCAAATTATAATTTCTCTAAAACATCAGAAAAAACCCTAACCTTATCTGCCTCTATTTTATTCAATTCATCATCTAAGACAGCAGGATCCGTTTCAGTTGTATCAAATAAAAAAAAGTTAACTATCGCCGTGCCCTCAAAATACTCCTTTACAGTACGCTCAAATAAATCGCGATGTTCACTTGAAACATTCCTATTAATACTAAGGGTTATAATAACGTTTTCGAGAGTTGCACCTTCTTCAGAAGCATTTTCTTTAAGAGTATTTAAATGATCTTCAACTGAGACAGAAAATCTAAAAGCATAAGTCTCCACCACTTCTTCTTCGTCGAAACCACTCGCAGGTATAAGATTTCCTAAATAATCCCTGTTATCCATGCCATAGGTTCCCTCCTCTATTTTTTCACGATAAACAATGAAGCTAGGAGCGGTAATACGAGTTGTCAAAAACATGTTTTCGGGATAATCATTAATGTTACTTACTCCATCTACTCCCACTAATGCTGTTATCTCTTTACCGTTATCGTATGGTTCTTTGTGTGTATCATAGATATTTCCATTAGTAGCAGAGTAACCATATTCATAGAAAGAATTGATTTTGTCCCTATCGTTTCTAAAAATCACAAACCCATGATAACCTTGGTATATCAAAACAACATCCTCGTTAGGTAAATTTAAACGGTATTTAGCCTCAAACTTATCACCGATTTTGGGGAAACCATATTCATCCTTTACCAGAAGTGGTTCTAATCCTTCTAACTCGATGGCATCTATTAACCGATTACCACTAAAAGAGTAGGGAGAATAAAATGGATATTTTGGTGCAAGTGGATCAATGGAGAAAAAACGCCCTATTCTAGTATCCTGCATCCTAAACTTATAGTTAGCTATATTCCCTTTCCCCTTAATTTCATCATCTTTTTCCTGCCCTTGGGAACCATACCTATACTTAGCCATTACATCTTCCCCATTCCTACCCGGCATCAACATGCCAAAGGGATAGTAGTCCGAATAAGAAACCACCTTGGCCTGGTAGGCAATCCCATCAACCGTAGTTTCGGGCAACCGGCGGTCGCTGATCACTTCCTTCACGTTACCGAGGTAATCGCTGAGCTCGTAGGTTTTACTGCCCAGCTGTCGGGTAACGGTTGAACCAAGGGTAGAGCCGATGGCTACTTCGCGGTTGTCCAAACCGATGCGTTGGCTGCCGAAAATCACCGCTTCGGTTTTGTGCAGGGCGGGCTTGCTTTCAGTTTTGCGGTACACGCCCCAGTTGTTGCCGGTGGCATCCAATGCGTACCAGGTGTAGTTCCATTCCGCGCTGGGCTTGAGGGCCCCGCCGGTAGCTTTCACCATTTCAATTTTATACACCCTAATGCCGGCCGCGTTGTATTCGATTTTCACGTCTGGCTTTTCCGAGGTGGCGGTCCGGTAAATCCTCCGAACTTTGCCGTCGGGGGTCCAGTCGATGTACCCGATTTCTTCCTGCAGATCAGCTTTTAAGGTACCGTCAGCGTGGTATTCGTAGTTGCCGGCAGCCTGGCCAGCTTGCACATCTCCGTAGCCCAACGAAGAGGTGGAGCCAACAGCATCAGCCACCTGCTTGAGTTGGTTAAGGGTATAATCGTAATCGAACTCATCCATTCGGTTGTTACCACCCGTAGATGGGTCGGGCGTATAAGCCCTACGATCCAGTTTCATGATGTTGCCGTTGGCATCGTAGTCAACGTGCACCTCGCGGTCGGCCAAGGTGTTTTGCGTACCGGTGGTGAGGTGTTGCCGCTGGGCGTTGATTAACGAATTGAGGTCGGTGATGTCGCTGGCGGTAAACACGTGGCTTTCTTTGAAGCGGTGCAGCTGGTCATAGCGGTAGGTGGTGGCCAACACTTCCAGGGGGTTGTTGGCCACATCGGTCATGGCGGTGGTCACACTGCGGATGTTGCCGTTATACAGGTTGACCTGATCCGTTTGGAAGGCACTGCCTGTAGCATCCACCTGAAAATCTTTGGCCGGGCTGCTTTCAATGGACTTGTAATCCCCTTCAAAATAGCTGATGGTGAAGCCGTAAACATCCTGCGCTATATCATCGTGCAGGCCAGGCGCACTGCTGAGGTAGTCGGCTCCGGCGAGGGCACCGTCTTTTCCCATGTCTTTCTCAGGGTGGAGCACTCCACTGTTCATTCCCTTGAGCCACCCACGAAGGGTGTAGGCAAAATCGCAGCCTTGCACTTTCATTTCACCCAACTCCGTGCGCGCCAGGTGCCCATCTTCCCGGTATTGATAATCGGCATCGCGGTCCCAAATGTGGCCGTCTTTGGTGGTCCACACTTCTTTCAGGCGATTGTCGGCATCGTAATGATAACGGTGGGTAAATTGATCGACTTCGCCCTTTTGAAAGTCCACCTGATGGGTAAGCCCACTTAACAGATCGTAGGCATATTCACTGTGGAAAAACTCCCGACCATCCGCGGCCAGGGCCTTGGTTTGTTGCAGGGCTTCGGCCACGTTTCCGTGAATGTCATAGGCGTAGTAGTACCCATAATCCGGGCTGGGCAAGCTGCTGCCATCCTGGTAATGGTAGCCTTCATTGACGGTAATGTAAGCGATCCGGTTGCGCAGGTCGCCCGCACTGTTTCCCTCAAATTCCGATACAATGGTGGCGGTAGGCGGGTCGGTGTAATAGGTTTTTACCACACGATTTTTCACCACCTCTGCCCCACTCGCCGAGGCTTGGTTTTTCCAAGCCGCCAGCGCTACAGGGTCTTTCGCAGTAGCGTACACCATTTGCTGAGGGTGAATCAACTCGCCAGCTTCCACCATGCGCCCGAGGTGGTCGTATTCCATGTAGTTGTGGGCATACAAGCCGTGTCCCGGTCCATAAGGGTCTTCGACCAACAGGTTGGAGGTGAAATCGCGCTGTCGGGCATTTTGGCTCACGGTTAAGCGTCCCAAATCATCGTACCACATGCGGGTAGTATCACCGTCGGGAGTGATACTTTGGGTTGGCTGCCCCATGCTGTTGTACTGGTAAGTGGTTTCAAAACCACCGTGGGTGGGATAATGCGGAGCAGAACCCGGAACCAGGTTGTTGGTTTCCCGAAAGGTTTGCAACTCCTCCACTTGCGCAGCAGAGAGCTTGTTGACGCCCTCCGGCGGAACGGTTTTGCTCAGATTCCCGGCCCGATCGAAGTAAAACAGGGTGTAATGGTACTGGTTGTTGTTGTGGCTTTCGGTAAAGCTTTCCGCAACGCCCACGCAAGCTGCCGTGTAGCTGGCGATAAAGGCCTCTTTTTCAGTGGCGAGGTACTGCGCATAAGCATACTCGGCTGCGTATTCGGCGGAGGAAAGCATGCCTTCAATGCAATTGGTTTCATCGTTTTCGGCCAGGTTGAGGTTTTCGCACAACAAGGCCACTCCGCCACCGTGCGTGGTGAGACAGGTATAGGTAACCTCGATGGGCACTTCTACCACCACCCCATCTGCACCGGTCACCAGTGCGGTGAGGTGGTGCTGCTCGATGGGAGGGCCACTGGCGAGATCCACCCCGGTAAGGTAGGCCAAGGTGAAGGCTTGCACGTTGGCCAGCACTTCGGAGGCGCTGCTGTACCCCGCGAGGTTTTCCGGGGTCAAATGCACCACTTCTCCGCCCGGACATCCGTCAGGAGTCAGGCTTCGGAAATTGATCCGCAAGGAACCAGACCCCAGGTAAATCGGAATGTAGTCATACACCGCCAACTCAGAAAAACTGTAGAAGGAATGGTTGTACAAGCCCGGTAAGGTAGTGGCGGTATGGCTTTGCGTATGGAGCAAGCCACCCGGCAACAGTTGATTGAACAAGGCCACATATTCCTCAATTTCAGGCGCAAGACCAGTGGTCACTTTGCCATAGCGGCAATCCTGATCGAATTGCTCCAAGGAGGCAAAGGTGAAGTTGGTTCCCAAAGCTGCGTTCACAAAATTGGTAAACAGCGTGGGCTGCTCGCTGATGTCAGCGGTTCCAAACCGGGAGTTAAAAGCTCCAACGAGGTCGAAGTAATCTTTGCAATCCAGGCAGTTTTCTTTGCAGAGGTATTGGGCCGAAGCAATGGTGCTTTCAAGTTGGGCTACTTCGGCGGTGGTCCAGGTAAGGCTTCCTAGCGGATAGGTAAGGTTCGGGTTGAGCGCTTTGGCATCAGCACAAGCCTGGCGGTCTTTGCAAAAGTTGGCCGGAACCGCGCCAAAAGCAGCCTCAAAGTCCGCCTCGTTGTCTACGCTGAGCAATTGATCGCAGCCGCAAGTACTCAGGTAATTGCCCAACCTTTGGTCGGGAATAGGAGCTGGATAATTGATCAATAAATGATTACAGGTAATCGTTTCGCTACCACCGAGGTAGTGTTCCAAAACCGCCTGAAAACTGGTGGCGTGTGCCGGAGTTGGGCTGGGATTGTTGTTGTACTGATCGGGAAAAGGCCATTCCTCATCACAACCACCGCGACAAACGGTGAGCAAGTCGTCCAACACGCTGTCATAGGTCGGCTGCCCGGGTGCCCAGGTTTCTCCGGGTGCCAGGCCCATGGAGCCCGCACAACCCGCCAAGGTAGCCATCCACAAATCGGCATGCGTGGCACATTCGGCCGCACAATAGCTGTCGATATTAGCAATAGCGTCCGCCGACAAATCCGTTAGCGCACCGTTGTAGTTGGTGATCAAGGTAGCGAAGGTGCTGCCCGTCACCTGGTCAAAAAGCGGGAAGCGCTTCAGTTTGGCACTGTAATCGGCACAGCCGGTAAAGGACTCTTCAATGCAGCGCACTTTCTGATTAGGATGAGCAGGGGTCAACTGGTTCAAGGCATACCCTTCCATCATGATTTGCAGCAAGATATTTCTTCGGGCCAGGTAAACGCTTCGAAAGGCCTTCCAATGGGCATCCAAGTCACAAGTGCTGGTACCGAACGGCAATCCATCGGCTTGGGCTGCCGCCACTTCATACAAGGTTTGCTCTCCGGTAAGGGTACGCGAATTCAACACAAAGAAGGCGGCATGGCGGTAGTTGGTAATGGCAACATCGGTAGCCGGATCGTCATAAATGTAGTTGCGACCGGTAAGCCAGGCTACAAAGGCAGGGGTTTCAAACAACTGAATCAGGGGATCGTAGCTGGTGGTGGCCAGCGGATGATCGAAACAGCTATAAGAACTGGCATTGGCCGGCGAAAGGTAACCGGCTGCCAAAGCGGCTGACCAGGTATCAGTGGTTCTCATGCCCTTTTCGAACTTGAACACCGTGCTGTACTGTGCACAAAATTGATAGGTCCAGTATTCGGGGTGCAACGGCAACAATGATTCAGCCCACTGGTCTTGCCAATTGTCTACAAAGGTGGCCAGTGAAATAGAAGGATCATTGGCGGCCACCAAGGCGCCACTGCTGTTGGTCAACTGTGAAGGTGTGGTTCCGTCGAACTCGTAAAACGTTACATCGCGCCAATCTTCGGTACTGCCCGCTTCATAGAACACACTGGTGGGATCGGTACCACCGGTAGCTCCGTATTGACCACCCGGGCGCACATCCGCCAACAGAAAGGGCCTCACTTGCGCACAAACCGGTTGGTTTTCACAGTCTTCAATGTACAGTTGCCGCTCTTTGTTGTAGAATCCCTCATCGGTAATGCCGGTGCTGGCGCTGTACTGCGCCCAGGTACCGTACTCCGATAAAAAATTCATCAGGCAGGCACTGCCTTCTTCACAAGCAGTGAAATCCAGGGTGGCCAGCTCGGCTTCCCAAAAATCGCTGTAGGTATTCAAGCAGTTCTCGTCGGCATTGGCCACGTATTCATTCCAGTAGTCTTCTACCGGATGATCGGATACTTGAAGGGTTTTCTTCACGTAATATTCACCAAAGCGGGGAAATTGAAGGGTGAAAGTTCCGGGATGCTCTTCGGAGAATTGGAGCGGTGTACCGCAAGTGATGTCATACCCCGTAATGTTTCCCAGGGTATAGCTCCAGCTGCTCGGAATCAGGCCGTCACTAAGGCCATCGGTCAACTTGCAATCTTCGGTAAACTCGCCCTCGGCAGGTGTAACTTCAAACCGCACCTCATAGACACAATCAAAGCACACCTCGGCCGGCAAGCAGGTACTGGTGTAGCTCAATTGGGTAAAATCATAATCGAATGTATAAACCTTGCTGGGGTCGGTGACCATGACCTTGTATTCCAGTTCCAAAATGCCCTGGTCCAGTAGCGTAGTGCTGGTACTGTTCAAACCACTGAGGTCTGATGTTTCCAAAGTCGATACACCGGTATTGGTTTCCAAAGCCATTAAGCCCACCGGAGCATCTCCTTCTAAAAAGGTAGCAATGGTGCGGCCGTAGCCATCCAAAATCTTTCCACTGATCTGTCCGTTGGGGTCCCGGGTCACTACTTTGGTATAGTTGGTCCAGTCCACGGCTTCGCTGCCAAAGAGGGCATCCACTTCATCCTCAGAAGGGCGGCCGTACATGGTTTCGGTGTAGTGCCCCCCGTTGGTCAACTGAAAAGTTGCTCCCAGGTTGCCCGCCCGTCGAACCCGGCCGGTAGGATCGTTGGCGTAGTGAATTTGACTAAAGGCATACCCATCGGCATCCGGCAGGTAGGCGTTGGCTCCCTCCTTGTCCGGGTTTTGATCGCTGTAGTAATGGGCGGCACCTTTAGAATCTGCTTCACTCATAGCCGGAGCGGCTGCACTGCCACAATCGCCACTAAGGCCCAAATCGGTGGCAAATACCGCCTTGTCGTAGGGAGTGGTAGCATTGAGCATGTTGAGCTCTTCCACATAGTTGAGTGAGCTTTGGTCTACCGGACTGCCCATGACTGCAATGGCAGGTCGGCCGTAGTAATCGTAAATGGTAGAACCCACCATCAACTTTTCCTGGCTATTGAGCCGTGACACACTTTGCCGCGCCTTGCCGACCCCATCGGAATAAGCAATGCTGAGCCCTTGCGTGCCTTCTTCTACAAAGCCCAATTGAGCCGCATAATTCTTTGCATTGCCGGTGTGCGCCACTACCGGAGTAAATGCACCGGTTAATGCAGCGACAGTTCCTGAGCCTGAAGTACTCCACTGCCCTTCCAGCAGGCGTTCACCATCGGGAATACTTACCCCAACTCCACGGTAGCGAAACACCAGGTACCCATCGCCATAGACTTTGGGCACATGGTATTGGTTTTCGCTTACCCGTACCCGGGAAGCATTGGCATTGAAATCATATTCCGCGGCAGTAGCAGGAATCACATCGGGAATTCCTCCTCCAGAAAAGGTACCAGCATAACCACTTACCCAGGCCCACTCAAAGTCGTAGTGCTCAGCCCCTTCCACGTAGGGCCAGGAAACCACAAAATCGGAGCTGGTTTGGGCAATGGTAAGCGCAGTAGCGGGCACAAAATTCCGATTGAATTGGGTGTAGAATTCAGTGGTAATGTTCACCTCCAAAAACAGGTTTTCCCGGTCGGGACCCGTCAGGGTGGTGTAGGCAATTCCGTCGGTGCTGGAGGCGATGCTGATATTGGTGATTTGCACCCGGTGACCAGCTTCAAAAAAGTACACCTCCCGGTCTTGGTAGCTGCCTGCGGTTTGGTAATCCACCAACAACACCTTGCCAGGTTCAGTAACGGTCACAAAGGCATTCAGGCCATCGTCCCAGGTTTCGTAAGCGAGGTCGAAGGTAAGCCGGTAATAAAAGTCAGGATCAACTGTAGCGATGGCTTCATCAATGCCAAACACCACTTCGTTGGCTACCTTTTGGAAGGCAAAGTCCTGGTGCCAGTTGGTCGGATCGGCCAGCATGAAGGGGCGCTGATCGGTGGACAAATCAATGTCGTTCAACAGGCCATATCCGGTATTGATCACCTTTACCGTTTGCTCAACGGCCTGAACGCTTAAAGCAGCGATCAGTAGAAAAATAAGGGCTATAAAACGGTTCATCAGAGTAAGTTTTCAAGTTGGTAGTGGGCGTATTGCGGGGCCAATTGGGCCGCCTTTCGAGAAACCGACAAAAAGGTTTCCAATTGAATGGGCTGGGTTACCTTTTGAGCTACCTCCAGGTAGCGGACTTCCAGCACCGTTTTTTGAGCATTGCCAAACGCATCGGTGGTGTGGTAGTGCAAGCGGGAATGGTGCAGTTGGCCGTTGGCATCGCACCAAAGTTCCAGGGTACGCACCTGGCCAGTGGCAAAAAAGTAGCGATAGCCGGTCAGCGCACCGTTGGCCAGTGGCGTTGCACTTTGCACCTGCGCCTCCAGGTCTTCGGCAGACATGGTGAGCAGGGGTAGCTTTTTTTGCTTGCGCGGACTCAGGCGCATGCGCTGCTGAGCGTGGTCTACATAAAGCTCGTATCGCTTGTCCAACAAGACTACCCGGTTGAGGTCTTCTTGCCAATAGCGCTCTTTGTCGCGTACCAAAAAGCCTTGCAACACCTCTTCGGGTTGGGTAGATGCTTCGTGGAAAGACGCATATTCATACTTCAACGACAGTTGCTCAGACCCCAACAGGCTGGCATTGGCCTGCTGAAAAAAGGCAAGAGCGGCTGCCAATGTGGTGTCAGAATTGGTTTGGGCCGCAGCATTCCCGATCAACAGGAAAGTGGCCAATAGCATGCTTAACGCTCTCATAATCCTACTGATTTTATACCGTTGCGGGTTTCCTCCACGGTTTGTTTTCCACGTGCTGTTTCTATTACGGTACGCACCGGTCTCCCCTCCTCATCGTATTGCACCATGGTGGCGAAATTGCGAGGCCCCAAGGTGGCCATGGGCCGCACCTTTACCGGATCCATCACCGAGCTTTCCAGTTCACTTTCGTAGGGCTGAATGCGCAGGTCGTCGAAATAGGCCTTATCAGGACCGGCGTTGTTCAAGCTCAGCTCGAAAGGCGTACCGTTGGGCGTTGCACCGGTAATTTCCAATACATATTCCAGGCGTTGCCACCCGTCAATAATACCGCTGCGCTTGGGAGGGTCCATGGGTACCGTAGTTCCACCCACTTTTACGCTCAGGGTCAAATCATCAAAACTGGATTGGTGGTTACCCAGGTTAGTTTCGCGCACCCACACGGTGATTAAGTATTTGGTAGTGTTCCCATTTTTGACAAGCCGAAACGGAGTCAAACGGTGGGCCTGATCCATCAAAAAGGGTTGTCCTGCGGTAGGAGGCGTCACCTCTACCCCATCCCAAACTTCGTAGGTGTAGGTTTCGCTTTGCGCCCCCCACACCCTGAGGGAATAATTCCCGGTATGAGCCGCCTCTTCGGTAACCGCCGTGAGTAAGCCATCGATTCCGAAATGCCGCACCGCACAGTCATCGTAAGGAGCATTGTCTTTGTCTCCCAGATCATTTCCGAAAAAATAATCCTCGAAATTGTCTACTGCCGAAGCCGCATAAGGAGAGTTCACCGCGGAAGCTACCGGCATGCGGTTGTTGTAACCATAATAGCTTGCAGAACGGTTTTTCAACACATCGGTAGCCTCTTTGGTATGGCCGTAGCTGTCAACTTTCTCCACCGCACCGGTCAAAATCCAGTCTTGCAACGGATCGCCAGGAGTGTGCCCCGGGTAACCGGGATCGTAGATAGGCACCCAGGTTCCGCTGGCGTTTTTCCAAAACGGTTGATAATTCACCAATTTTCCATCGTACCGGCTGTTGCCGGTGCTGTAGTCCCGTTGGCCGTCATAAACGTAGGTATGTTTGGCTTTCCACTGTCCCCGAATGTTTTCAATGTGGGGGTTAATGGTGGTGATGCCCGGCCGGTAGCAACTATTGGGCAACAGCCATCCAACATCATCAAAATCGGCTCCGCTTACATTCACCACATTGCTGTGCTCATAACCCGGACCATAAGGCGCATTGGGATGCAAATCGGTGTTGTAGCCGCTCAGGTTGGTCACACCGGCCATGGTTACACCGGTGAGGCCTTTTCGACCGGGCACAATGGTGTGAAAGGAATACTGTTTGCTACCATCTGGTGCCAACACATTCCCCCTGTGGTCGGCCAGGAAGTAGCGGTCGTTGGTCTCATTTTTCACCACCCAGTAGCGGCCTACATACTCAATAGTGCCTGCGCTATTGGTAGCGGTCACCTCCAACTCATCGCCGGGAAAGTAAAATGGATTTTCAAAGTTTTTGATCCGGCCGGTGCTATTAGTGATGTTGGCTCGGCTTAGGCCAGCATTGGTCGAACGCAGGCCCATGCCTTCATAAGCCCAATGTGCCGGATAATTATATTGGTAAACCGTTTCGGCTCCGGGTCCGCGCTCACCATTCACTTGCGTTACCAAAGGCGCTCCGGTTACCGCATCGTACAACAGGTTGCTCACGTATTGCAGCTTCCCATCTTCTTCGATGGTGACCCGCTCAATCAATCCTGATTGGGTCACAACCTTGGTAGTAAGCGTGCTCAATACGGTGGTTTCTGAACTGCCAGGCGTATACCATAGGGAAGGCACAAATACCAGTGGAGCCGAAAATTCAAATTGCCCCTGAACGTTGTTGGTGGTAGAGGTGTTTTTGCTTTCGTTGAGGTGGGTCAGGGTTTCCAGGGTTAACCCCACGAGGCGCGTGGAAATATTTCCCGCTGCATCCACCGCTTTCACACTGCTCTTCAAGTGTCCTTTGGCGTCTTCCCGATAATGGTTTTCCATTTTGTAGATGAGGTTGCCATTGGGATTGGCACTGGTAGGTGCAGAATACACGTATTTGCCCTTGAGCTTTCCGTGCATGTTGTTGGTCACAATAGAAGCCCCAAAAGAAATCCCAAACCGACGGATGCGCCTGCCGATAATGGCATTTAAAGGGCCCGGCTTTTTCACTTCGGTATCCTTGGTATAATCGAATCGAATGGGATAATTTTTGGCCGTGTAGTAATGGTATTCAGTGCGGCCCGTGGTGTTCTTTTCCAAACCAGCGTAGGCAATGCTGGAAAGGGTCACTTTCCCATACTTGATTTGGGAAGTAGCAAAAATGGATTCGTTGAGCGGGTATTCGGTATAGTAGCGCTCGTTGGGCACACCCGACTGCTGATGCACATAGAACTTGGGGTGCCGCAATGCAATCTCATCGGCTCCGCTGCCAAGTGGCTCGTAAGAAGCAACACCCGAACTCACGGTTTCGCCCAGGTTATTGGTGGTGGTATACCGATAGCGGGTACCGTAGACCGAAGCACTCTCCCCGGCCACAAACTTGTCCCAGTTGTCGTAAATCTTAATGCTTTTTACGCGGTAGCCGCCTCCGATCTTGGGATCAGTTCCAGTGCGCAGGCGCACCCACGATTTGGACTTTTCAGCTTTAGAAGCGTAGCCGGTTTTCTGCATCATGCGGTAGATGGAGCGAATACTCAACAGGTTTTTGGTGTGAGCCCCCGGCGATTTATTGGTGGGCTTGGTACCGCCGTCTCCGGTTTCTTCTTCGCCAGCACAACTGATGTCTCCATCGTTCGCGTAAATCTCCTGCAGGTTGGTTTCAGGATACAGCACCAGGGGCAAAGCGTCTTTGGTGATTTGCCAGGCCTTGCGGCTGATCGGGTTGACCTGCTTGGTCAATGCACCGCCCTCGTTGAGGTCCTCCGGCAACAGCTTAATCACCGCTCGATCGTAAACTCCAGATCCGGTGGTTTTTTCAAACAATTGAATTCGATCGGTGCGAATGCGGGCATAGCCTTGCACATATTCGTGGGCCGAAGGATCGGGCACGATCGCTTTAGGCGCCAGGTCACACAACACGTTGAAATACAACAAACGGTCGTTGCTCCCCGGTTGGGCCTTGGTCACTGGCAGATACCGGGCGTTGAAAATTTCCAATGCTTCCGATGCGGAGGCAGCAACAATACCATCTCCATCAAAATCGGCGAGGTTCACCCGAATGTAAAAGTGCGTTTGGTTGCCTCCGGGAGTAAACAGCTGGCTGGTGTTGTATCCTCCTACACCCATGGTGGGCATCGCCTCGGTGTTGCTGGCCAAAAATCCATCTATCCGAAACATGCGCGTGGCCGGATGGTCTTGCACATGGGTGTAGTCATCGGCTTCGTATGCTACCGTCATGCGGCTGCCGGTGGGCATATCAATGGAGGTCAGCTTCCAGGCACTGGCTTCCTGATCAGCAACATTTTTATCTTGAACGGCATAGGGATATTCGTTCATGCCGGGCTCACCGGTAGGGTTGTAGTTGACCTGAGTTCCTTTGCGGTAATTGCCCCAGCGATCTACGTTGCCTTCGATGTAACCAGGGTTCTCTCCTTCGTAGTGAAAAGCGTAGGGAAACAATTGTCCGTAGCCCGATTCATAATTGACAATGCGCACCTTTTTCAAGGTGAGTTTGCCGCCACCCGCCAGGTTATTGTCTGGCGTGCCCGGACACAGGCTATAGTCGTACTCGAAGAGTACCGTTTTGGTGGGCTTGGCAGAAGAAGAACGCAGCTCTTTTTCCTTGCGGGTGTAGAGGTAAATGGCCTCCAGCTTGTAGGCCCGGTTCACCGAGCCCCGGCCGCCATTTTCACCGGCAACATCAAAACCATCGTTGCGTGCTCCGTATTTGAATTCAGCAATCCACTCTTTGGTTTCGATGGACTGCGGCCTCCAAACATCGCGGTAGCCAAAAGTATAGTTGCCCCGGTCGTCCAGCGGATCGGCCCGAAAGCCCTCGTTGTAGGTGGCCTGATTTTGCTGGTAGGGATAGCGCCAGGTGGTTTCGCCTAAAAAGGTATAGTTGAACTTGACGTAGTCGCCATAGTCATCGGGCGTGGGGCCATCGCCGGTACGGTCGGCATAGTTGGCCGAACGGCTTTCGGTGAGCAGGTAAGCCGTAGCATGATCGGGAACACTGTTTTTGAGAAAGAAATTGTCGTCTCCCCGGTTGTTGTTCGGAGAATTGTCCGCACCTGGGAGGTAAGTAATCAGTCCCGAAGTATCGATCTGCCGGGACACCGTACCTGCAGCAGTAATTGCCGACATGTTGAAGGATACCTGGCTGCTGCGGTTCATCACCGGAATGCTGTAAAACTCTTCCCCACCACCAGGATAGGAAACCGTGAAGCCACCAATGTGGTCAGCCGGATAGTTGGCCCGGTCCAGGTTGGCTTCGGACACGTATTCGGTGCCGTCGTATTCAAAATCATTCAGGTCACACGAGGGTAAATCGTACTTTGTAAGGTCCAACTCCCGATTCGTTTGGGGTTGATACACCGTTTGGCTTCCCCTGCGCTCTTGTTGATAATAGCTGTTGAGTACCGTATTTACCTTGTTGGCATTGCTGGTGAGCTTGGTGCCTCCATTCAATTGGGTGGCAGCCACTTTTTCAATCTCCTGCCGCAAAGCACTGTTTTTCTGCAAGGCCTCGTATTGGTCTGGGCGCAAAGTAGCGCTCTCCCCTACAGTAACAAAAGTATAGGCCTGGTAGAAGGCACGTTGTTCGCTGGTACCTACCGTGCCGGGCAACTGAGTGCTATAACGGTAGGTTTTGTCTTCGCTAAAGGCGTTGTTTTTTCTCCATTCTCCGGTGGTGGAACTGTTGTTGTTCCAACGGACATTGATTCCAACGGAAGTCCCGTTTCCAAAGGCGGCATCTCCGGAAATAGCTTTGCCTTTCCCCACGGTTCGAGTGCGCGGATCACGCACGTAGCCGGCATCGTTGCGCAAGGCTCGAAACGTACTGCCCGAGGCCACACTGAAGTAGTCGTTGGTGGGCATGGGAGTGTTGACGCCTTGGGTCGCTTCGTGAACGGCTGGAATAGCCAGGTTAAAATCCTGCACTGCCTCAGGATTAGCATAAGCATTTTCCGAATTCAAGTAGCCATAAGCGGGTGATTTGCGCACCTTCTCGTTGAGGCACGTGGTGCTTTTGGTAAACGTGAATCCACCGTGGAGGTCGGTACCAGCAAAGGGCAAACCACCGGCAGCCACATCCCAGGAAACCGACTTGTTGGAAAAGTCAAAATTGGCGCTTGGAGTGTAGCTCCCCATGCCCAAGGGCCAGGAACCCGATCCAGTTGCGCCAAAATGGTGATAATCCGTGTTGTTTTTGACCGGTATCTTCACATCAACTCCTAAACCAAACGAGGTTTCCAAACTGTTGCCGTGGATGGAATTGTGGGTCAAACCGAGAGAGCTCTTGAGGGCTATTTTTTTTCCATTGGAAACACTCAGGGCTACGTTGCTCGACAAACCAGATTTTGACGAGGAGTTCACCCCGCCATTGAGACCAATAGACGTGGTGGAAATACTGCCGGTCTTGTAATCTTCCTTGACTACTTTGCCACTGGCTCCGCCCCCCAATCCAATCACCGATTCATTCCCGGTGTAGTTATCAAAAATGTAGGTGAACGAAGGCGTAAGATTTAGCTGTGTGGTGGTAGTAGCCAATCCGGTGGTATCCCCCTCTTCATTTTCTATTGGACTTAATTCCACATCCAGGCCAATGCCTTCGATATTGGCTTTGCCTTCGTAGGTCTTCACCAGCCGGGAGCGAATGTTCATCTCCGTACGCAACTCATCCCCGTTAAAATCATCGGGCAAACCGCGCACGGTCCGGTTGATGGCCGTGGCGTTCAAACTCCAGCCGAAACCCACGATACTGGCCTGCTGGTCGCGCGACACATCGGGGTTATAACTCAGGTTGATCGGGTGCCCGCCCACATTCAAGAGTGGAAGGGTATAATTGAAATCACCGGTAGACAAATCCACCATTTCGTTGCTGGAAACTCCACCTTGGTGGTTCACATCGGCGGGGCCGTCTGCGGCTACCGCTTGAGGTGCAATGGGTCCCACAACCAAGGGGACCATGAGCAGGGCCAAGGCTTTGGTAAGCTTGGACTTTCGAATGCTTAATATCATGTCAATTGAGGTTGAGTGGGGTTATATTTTGAACCGGAGGTAATGTGTTTCTCCGTGGATGTTCTTCAGGGTGAGGGAATAAATGCCGGGCGCAAAACCAGTCAGATCAAAATGGTATTTGCCCACACCGGTTTGGAATTGAACGATGGCATCGCCAAAGTTGTCTTTCAGAATACCTGAGGCCTGAGTTGCGACTACAGCTCCTTGGTCATCCACAATTTCAAAATCAGGGCTTTGGTTGGGATATTCGGCATCGTAGAGAATGGGGAGGGCATCGGTGTCGGCCAAAACGTAGCCCCCGATAGGCCGGTCCAGCAAGGCGTGAAACCGTTGATGCAGTGCTGTTGCTTCGGTTTTCACATCTTTTACGGTAGTATTTTGCAGGCTCATCAGGCCATAGGCGTGCCACGCATCCCCGGTACAACTCCCGGCAAAAACCTGGGTACCATCGATGAAATAGCGCATTTCCCAGCCGCCACTAACGGCCACTCTGCGCATCTCCAACACTTCAAAATCATTGACTCGGGTATGGAAATGGGTGTAGGATCCGTTGTGGCGAACCCGAATTTGTGTGGGCAGCACCAAAAAACCGTGGCGCACGTTCAAAAAGTTGTAGCTGGTGCGGAATTCACT